>CXWL01025147.1_pt1 | contig 17089 bp, 17 predicted proteins | sample 590931 | NCBI WGS metagenome assembly CXWL01 (sample SAMEA3498368, study PRJEB10139) | groundwater metagenome | biome: water well; material: biofilm material | place: Germany | collected 2015-04-27 | reverse complement strand
GGATAAGCGTGACCGCGTCGCCCACGCTCTCCGCCACATGCCGCGCCGTCGTGGCGGAGACCGTGCCCGAACGATTCGCACTCGGCGCCGCCAGCGGCCCGCCGAACGTGGCGAGCAACTGCTGCGCAACGCCATGCTTCGGACAGCGCAGCGCAATCGTCTCAAGTCCCGCCGTCGCAAGCCACGACACACCGCAGTCCTTCGCGCGCGGCACGACCAGCGTCAACGCCCCCGGCCAAAACCGTGCAGCCAACGCCTTCGCCCGCCCGTCGAACACGCCATAGTGCTCGGCGGCGGCAAGATCCTGGACATGCACGATCAGCGGGTTGAACTTCGGCCGCCCCTTGGCTGCGAAGATGGCGGCCACCGCCTCGTCGCTGCGCGCATCCGCGCCGAGCCCGTAAACCGTCTCCGTCGGAAACGCGACAAGCTTGCCCTCGGCCAGCAGCCGCGCGGCTCTCGCGAGTGCGGCCGGCGTCGGATCGGCGATGTTGGAGGGCTGGCCCATCCGCTACTCATAGCGGCGCGGCGTGAACCGCGAAAGCTACTTCGCGCGCTTCGCCGTGACGTTCACCATGACCTTCACGCTGAGCGCGACCGGCGTCTCGCTCATGAAGTCCGGACCCTTGCCGACGCCGAAGTCGAGCCGCTTCAACACCGTCTCGCCCTTCATCACCGCAGTGTCGCCGGCGATGTCGAGCGTAAAGGGCAGCGTGAGAGCTTTCGAGACGCTCTTCAACTTGAGCAAGCCGACCGCCTCGTACTTGTTTCCGCCCTTCGCGACGAACGACGTCGTTTGGAAGGTCGCCTGCGGAAAGTCGACGATGTTGAACCAGTCGGGCTTCAGCAGCATCGCGTCGCGCGTGGCGTCGCCTGTCTTGGCCTCGTCCATCGGGATCGTGATCTTCGCCGACGAATTGGCGAGATCCGCCGGATCGAAGCCGATGAGCGCACCGAACGCCTTGAACTTGCCCGTCACGGACTGGCCCGTCACGCTGACCACGAACGTCAAAGAACTCTTCGCCGGGTCGACGTTCCACTTTGCAGGCGCGGCAACGGCCGACGCAACGCCGACCGCAAGCAACGCGAACGCACACACAACAAAACGCGGCATCGACAACCTCATGACGACCTTCGGGGCAATCACACCTTCGTAAACGGCAGCATCCGCCGGAGCACCGTGTCGCGGTCCCAGAAGTGGTGCTTCAACGCCGCGCCGACATGGAGCAGCAACAACGCGATCATGACGTTGCCGAGCAGCTCATGCACCTCTTCCGCCTGCTCGTGCACGTCGCGGTCGGCGGGAATCCCAGGCATCGACGGCACCTCGAACAACCCGAACCACAGCGTCGGCACGCCGCTCGTCGACGACGAGGCGACCGCCCAGCCACTGAGCGGAATCGCGATGATCAGCACATAGAAGGCAAGATGCGTCAGAGTTGCGGCCCACCGCTCCCACGGAGCCATGCCGGCGGGTAACGCCGGCGGCGGATTGGCAAGCCGCCATCCCACCCGAAGCACGCTAAGCACGAGCACGCTCAAACCGAACGACTTGTGCAGTTGATAGAGCGCGAACCGGTTCGGGTCGTCTCGCGCCAGGTCGGTCATGTATGTGCCGACGATCAAGAGCCCGATGATAGCAAGCGCGATCAACCAATGCAGCGTCATCGCCACGGTATCGTAGCGCGTGGGCGTGTTCGAGTTCATAGGCTCACTTCTCCGCCAGCAGTTCCGATTCGAAATAGAGTGTAACCTCATCCCCGATGAACGAACGCCAAACGACGGACGGGAACGCGAAATCGGCGTGGTTGAATTTCGTGCTGCCGGAAAAACCGATCACATAGGTATTGGCGAACGCGTGCAACTTGCCGCCGCCGAACGTGGCTTTCAGCGTCACCGGCTTCGTCACGCCGTGTAGCGTCAAGTCGCCGGTAATCTCGCCTTCGTTCTTGGCCGTGACCTTGATCGCGGTCGACTTGAACGTCGCCGTCGGGAACTTCGCCGTTTCGAAGAAATTGGCCTTCAATTCCGTGTCCAACTTGTCGCTCGGCGTATCGATGCTATTGACGTCGATGTCGATCGAAAGCGAACTCTTCTCCGGCTGATTGCCGCTGAACGACAGCGTACCGGTAATGCCGTTGAACCGGCCGCAATAGTCGCTGATCCCGTTGTGACGGATGCAAAACAAGACGCTCGTGTGGTTTGGATCGACCTTGTATTTCCCCTTGGGCGCACTCAAGGGATTCGTCGAAACCTCGTCGGCAAAGGCGGGTATCGCCGTTGTCGCCAGTAGTGCGGCGATGAGAGAGGAACGCAGCATCGCGAATCTGTCCTTGTTGAAGGTGAATAGCGGCAAGGCCTCTATATCTCAGGCAGGTTTCTGGATAAACCTGGACGCCACGCCAATTCTGACAAGACCCGTGCACGTATGACTTATCACGCACCTGTGAAGCAACTTCGCTTTGCACTCGACGCAGTCGCCAACCTACAGCGTCTCTACGGCAATTCTGCCTATGGCGAGTTGAGCGACGATTTGGTCGATGCCGTGCTGGAAGAAGCGGGCCGGTTCGCAAGCGAAGTGATCGCGCCGCTGAACCGCACCGCCGACAAGGAAGGCTCCAAGCTCGAGAACGGCAAGGTTACATTGCCGACAGGATTCGACGCCGCCTACAAAAGCTTCGTCGCCAATGGCTGGAACGCGATCACCGGCCCAACCGAATTCGGCGGCCAGGCCATGCCGCATGCGGTCGGCATCGCCGTGCAGGAGATGTGGCAGTCGGCCTCGATGGCGTTCGGCCTCTGTCCGCTGCTCAGTCAAGGCGCGATCGAAGCGCTGACCGTCCACGGCACGCCGGAGCAGAAGCACACGTATCTGCCAAAGCTCGTGCAAGGTGCGTGGACCGGCACGATGAACCTGACCGAACCGCACGCCGGCTCCGACGTCGGCGCGCTGAAATCAAAAGCGGTGAAGAAAGCTGACGGCACGTACAAGATCACCGGCACGAAAATCTTCATCACCTGGGGCGAGCACGACGCGGCGGAGAACATCATCCACTTGGTCCTCGCGCGTCTGCCGGATGCACCGCCGGGCACGCGCGGCATCTCGCTGTTCATCGTACCGAAGTTCCTGGTGAAGCCGGACGGCACACTGGGCCCGCGCAATGACCTCAGATGCGTCGGTCTGGAGCACAAGCTCGGCATCCACGGCTCGCCCACCTGCGTGATGTCGTTCGGCGATGGCGGCGGCGCGACCGGCTTCCTGATCGGTCAGGAAAACAAAGGCATGTCGGCAATGTTCACGATGATGAACGCCGCGCGGCTCAACATCGGCGTGCAAGGCGTCGCCATCGCCGAACGCAGCTTCCAGCAAGCGCTCGCCTTCGCCCGCGAACGCCGTCAAGGCAAACCGTTCGGCCTGCAGCACGAGGTGCAGGAGATGTCGCCGATCGTCTTCCACGCCGACGTGCGCCGCATGCTGCTCACGCAAAAAGCCATCGCTGAGGCGGGCAGGGCGATCTGCCTCGCGAACGCGGTTGCGATCGACCTCGCCCGCCACGGCGAAACCGAAGCCGCGCGCGTCGAGGCGAAGGCGCGCGAAGAACTCCTCACGCCGCTCTCGAAAGCCTGGTGCACCGACATGGGCGTCGAGGCCGCGTCACTGGGGGTGCAAATCCACGGCGGCATGGGCTTCATCGAAGAGACCGGCGCCGCCCAGCACTATCGCGACGCCCGCATCACGCCGATCTACGAAGGCACGAACGGCATCCAAGCGATCGACCTCATCGGCCGCAAACTGTCCCTCGAAGGCGGCGAAGCGATCCGCCGCTTCATGGCCGAGATGACCGACACCGCCGCACTCTGCGAACACGCGAAACGCGACGACCTGAAATCGATCGGCCGCGAACTCGCCTGCGCCTTGAAAGCAGCCGATAGTGCGACCGCCTGGCTGCAAACGACGATGCGCACCTCGCCGCAACAAGCGCTCCCCGGCGCCACACCCTATCTGCGCATGCTGGGCCACGTCACCGGCGCCCACTACCTCGCGCGCGGCGCCCTCGTCGCGGCCGAGCGCTTGGGCAAGAACGACCCCGACGAACAGCTCCTGAAGAGCCGCATCGCCGTCGCGCAGTTCTTCGCCGAGCAACTCCTGCCGCAAGCCGAGGGCCTTCTGGGCCCCATCACGAGAGGCGCCGGCGGCCCCTTCGAACTCGGCGGCGAGGATATCGGCGCCTAGCGCGTACTCAGTACAGGCCGCCGTCGCCGTACCAGGTCGCGAACTCCTCGAACGCAGGTATCTCCGTCGCGTTGGCAAGTTCGTCGATGACGACCTGCACGACCGCGGGCCGGCCGGCCTTCAGCGCACGTTCGACGGCCGGGGCGACATCTTCGGCCCGCTCGACGAACTCCCCGTGCGCGCCAAAGCCCTCTGCAATCTTGTCCAGCCGCAATTGCTTGCCCCAATGCGCTTCCGTCTCCGGGGACTGCGGACCGAACGCGCCTTTGTACACGGCAACCTCCATGCCCCATGCATAGTCGCAACCGATGATACAAACGACCGGCAGCTTCTTGCGGACCGCCGTCTCCAGCTCGGAGATGTGGAACAAGAAGGAGGAGTCGCCGGAGATCAGCACGACGCGCCGCGTATCGCCCACGGCAAGCTGCGCTCCCAGCGCGTGCGACAACCCGGTTCCCAAGTGACCGAAATTCTGCGACCACATGACGTCGCGCGGCTTCAATTGCGAGAAGGCGCCCGCAAAGGCACTGACCGACCCGCCGTCGCGAACCAGCACCGCATCCTTCGGCAACACCCGCGTCGCCTCGACGGCAAAGCGCGCCGGATGAACCGGCGTCGAGCGTGTCGGCGCGGCTGAAAGCAGGAGTTGCGCCATCTCGGCATTGGCCTTCACCCAGCCGCTCAACTCCGGCGACGGTGCCCGCCCGAGAGGTTTCACCGCCTCGACCAGCTGCGGAACGATATCGCGCAAATCGCCCACAAGCGGCACGTCGATCGGCCGGTTGACGCCGATCGACGTCGGGTCGCGCTCGACGTAGATCCACTTTCGGTTCGTGTTGCCTTTGGCCCAATGTCGCCCGGTGCCGTAGTGGATCGGTTCGCCGATCTCGGTTCCGACCGCGACGACGAGGTCCGCTTTCGCCACCGCGTCCTGACCGACGGGCGAGGCGTAGGCGAACGTGCGATCCTCAAGCCCCGGCAAGAAAGACCCGCCACCGGGCGTCTGGATGATCGGGCACGCCAGCGCGAGCGCAAGCCTGGCCACATGCTCGTGCGCGCGCGAAACAAACGCCCCTTGTCCGATGAGCAAGATCGGCGACTTCGCGGCGCGGACCAGATCGACCGCCGCGGCAACAGCTTCCGCGCTCCCGCCTTGGCTCGTGATGCGGTAGGCCTTGGGCGGCGGTGGCGGCGGCAAATCCAGTTCCGCCTTCAGCAGATTCATCGGGTACTCGATATAGGCGGGCCCCGGCGTGCCGCTGAGCGCCCGGCGGAATGCCTCGTGCACGATCTCGTCCGTCTGTTCCGCAAACTCGATCGTGCCGACGAACTTCATCGCCTCTTCGAAGTAGCGCGGTTGGCGCGTGTATTGGAACCGCCCCTTGCGCACGCGCTGTTCGAACAGCCTGTGACGCTGCCCCGCGATGAAGATGGTGGGCACGTTTTCCTTCGCCGCACAGATCGCTGCGGCCGCCAGGTTCGCGACACCGGGCCCCTGGTTGCCGACGACGACGCCGGGCCTGCCCGTCATCCGCCACATGCCGTCGGCCATGAACGCGCCCGCCTGCTCGTGGTGCGGGGCGATGACCCGCCAGCCGCGTGCTTCAGCGGCGATGAACATCGCGACGAAACTCGGATCGGGAATGCCGATGAGCGTCTTGATCCCCTCGGCTTCCAGCAATTGCAGAATGCGATCGTGAACGAAGACGGGCATGAGAGCGGCTCCTTTGTGAGGCCGCTCTCAACCGGTTTGGGCATCAAGCGGCCAGCGGAAGTGTTCCGTAGGTGGCCGACAGTTTACCGAGCGCCGGCCGGTGTACGTTGACCTTGCTCAAGTCGCCGCCGGCCCAGGCCATCACTTTCTTGTCCATCACGGCAAACCACAGCGGCGGGACCGCGGCCAGCGCGTACATGCCCGGATAACCGCTCGGCAGTCGCGGCAGATCGGGGAAGTCGCGCAGCGCCTGATACGGACGCAGTGCATTCGCATGATGATCCGAATGACGCTGCAGGTGGAACGTCAAGAGGTTCGACACGACGTGGTTCGTGTTCCACGAATGCCGCGGCTGCACCGCCTCGTAGCGCCCGTTCGGCAACTTCTGCCGCAACAAGCCGTAGTGCTCGACATAGTTCGCCTGCGTGAGGCCGTACCAACCCGTGAAGTGGTGGATCACAAGGAACGGCAGCATCTTCCAACCGAACGCCACAATGATGACCGCGCCGATGACAAACGTAATCGCATAGCCCTGCAGCACGTCGTTCTCGACCGACCAAACGCTCTTGCCTTTTTTCTCAAGCCTGAGCCGCTCGTGGTCCCAGCCGCGCTTGAACGCACCCGGCAACTCGCGCCGCGCGAACGCGTAGATGGATTCGCCCATCCGCGACGAAGCCGGATCTTCCGGGGTCGACACCCAAACGTGATGCCCGCGATTGTGCTCGATGCAAAAATGGCCATAGCCGATCAAAGCGTTGATCACCTTCGCCGAGAACCGGTCGGTGGCGTTCGTCTTGTGCCCGAGCTCGTGCCCGATCGTCAGCACGTCGCCGTGCAGCATGCCGACCCCGAACGCGAACACGCCGATCGCCCACCACGGCAGGTCTTGCGTGCCCACGAACCAGACCGCAACGAAGAAGCTCGCATAGAACACCGGCACCGCCGCGTGCAGCAGCCAGCGATAGAACTGATCGTTCGCCATCGCCTCGACCACTTCTTCCGGCGGATTGTGCGTGTCCTCGCCGAACAGGAAGTCGAGCCCGGGCACCGCCACATACATGTAGAGAATAGGGACGAAGACGACAGCGACGCTGCCGGTCCAGAAATAGAGCGCAACGGTCGCCGGCGCGACGCAGGCGAACAGGAACGACAAGAACCAGAAATAGCGCTTCATGTCGGTGTAGCTAACAGTGCGCCCGTCGGCGGTTTGTGCGGTAAACGTCATAAGCGGTTCCTCGTTATGTAGGCTTTGAGCCTGAACACTAGGCCGCGCAGGCCTAAATCGTGAGTTCCGCCCGCGCCAAGATTGTGGCATTTTGCGCCAAGCATGAAGACGCGCACGCAACTCGACGCAACGAAGGCGATCCCCGCACCCGCGGCCTATATCCGTCTCATGCTTCGCCATTTTGGCACGACGCAAGAGCTGCGAAGCCGCCTGCTCGCGGGCACCGACATCGATGCCGAACGCCTCGTGCAACCGGGTGCGGAGGTGACGTTGTTCTCCTACCTTACGTTCAGCGAGAATCTGTCGGACGTCGTCGGCGAGGATTGGCCGCTACAGTGCCTCGGCGTGTGGGGCACGCCGACGCAAGGCGCGCTCGAGGTCGCAGCCCGCAGTGCCGCGACGATCGGTGACGCGGTCGCGATCCTCGCGCGCTTCGGCCATGTACGCGGGCCCAACCTGTCCCTGCGTTTCAAGCGCGGCAAGACGGCGACGACGCTCACGCTGGCGGATGTCTCGCCGTCGCCGGAGCGCACCGTGCGCGCGATGCTCGAGACCGCCTTTCTAAGCGGGAAGGCGATGATCATCGTTTTGCTCGACGAAGGTCACGACCGCATCGTCTATCGCTTCGCGTGGGGACCCCCGAGACATGCCGATCGCTTGGCGGCGGTTCTTGGCGGCCGTGTGGAATTTGACCGGGCCCAAGGCGAGATCGTGATCCCGAACGACCTCTGCGATCGCGCCTCGCCTTACGCCGACGCCGGTCTCTACGCGACCGCGGTCGCCGAACTCGAACAAGCGGCAGGGCGCATCAAGACCGAAGACACGCTCATCTTGAAGGTCGAGCGCCTGCTCAAGCGCCGCCGCACCGGCCGCCTGACGGAGGACGAAGCGGCCGGCGACCTCGGCCTCTCCCGCCGCACGCTGGTGCGCCGCCTCGCCGACAGCCGCACCAGCTTCCGCACGCTCCTCGACGCCAACCTGAAAGCCCGCGCCGGCGAAATGCTGGCCGCCCGCAAACTATCGCGCGCCGACATGGCCGAAGCCCTCGGCTTCGAAGACCCCACCAGCTTCAGCCGCGCCTGCCGCCGCTGGTTTCCCAAAGGGTCATAAGCCGGAAAGATATCAACAGAATTACCTATTGACTCTTTCGGCGTTTTCGGCGACTTTCGGCGTCGAAATCGACAATGGTAGAAATCCGCCCGGCCCGTGAAAACGCGGCCGGGCTTTTGCGTTTGGCCAGTCGATTTCGATTCCCCCCAACGAAAGGCAACACCATGACGGCAACGATCTGGTCGAAATTCTTCTGGTCGGACTGGCAGGCGGNNGCTCAAGCCGAGCCGGTTGGCTACCTCGTCAAGGACGGCGAGCCGCTCGACGTCGCCCGCTTGGCGCGCAGCGTCGGCGCCAAGACGAGCGAGGTCGAACGCCTACTCGACGAACTCGAAACGGAGGGCGTCTTCTCGATCGACCGGCGCGGCCGCATCTACTCGCGCCGCATGGTGCGAGACGCGAAACTTCGCGCCGCCGCCGTCAAATCGGGTAAGCGCGGCGGCAACCCAGTGCTTTGCAAGGAAACGGAAAAACCGCGGACCCTTAACGGTGCCGATAACGCCACCGTTACACCCATAAGCCAGAAGCCAGAGTCCCTAAGCCAAAAGCCAGCAGCCAGAAGCCATGAGCCAGGCGCCGGCCGGGCAGGGGGGCTGCCGCCTTTTTTTCAGGAGCGAACCGTGACCCCGCTGTTGGAGCGTGCAGCCGCGGCGATGAAGACCGACGCCGCCTTGCTGGCGCACAAGCCGGCGTGGGCGGCGTTGCCGACATTCGTGGTCGAACTTGTGACGCAAGGCTGCGACGCGGAGCGCGACATCTGGCCGGTGATGGAGCGCCTGGCCGCGCGGCTGAGCGAACCGCCGACATCGCCCGTTTACTTCCGGGACGCGATCATGGAGTCCAAAGCCCGCAACGCGGTCCCGTGGGCGCCACCAGAAGACTGGCAAAGCAGACTGCGCGTGTTCGAAGAAAATGGTGGGCTCTGGTCGAAGAAATGGGGGCCGAAGCCCGGCGAGCCCGGCTGCGTCGCAATCGAAGGCGCGATCGAAAGATCGTATGATATGGTTGAGCCTCAGCCATCACCACACAACGGAGCCACCCCATGTCCCTCAAAGGTCGCGTCGCCCTCGTCACCGGCGCCAGCCGCGGTATCGGACGCGCGATCGCACTCGCCCTCGCCCAAGACGGCGCCGACGTGGCTGTGAACTACCGCCGCGAAGACAGCGAAGCCGAAAAGGTCGTCGCCGAAATCAAAGCGATGGGCCGCAAGGCCGCCGCCTACAAAGCCTCTGTCGACAATTTCGAAGAAGACGCGGCGATGGTGGAGCGCGTGAAGGCGGAGCTCGGCCCGATCTCGATCCTCGTCAACAACGCGGGCATCGCAAGCCGCGGCAACACGGTGGCCGACACCGACCCGCTCGAGATGCAGCGCGTGCTCGGTGTGCATGCCCTGGCGCCGTTCTATCTCTCGAAACTCGTGCTGCCGCAGATGCGGGGACACAAACGCGGCGACATCATCGTGATCTCCTCCGTCGCGACCATGGGCTACGCGGGCCGCGGCAGCCCCTACAACATGGGCAAGGCAGCCGGCGAAGCGCTCGCCTACACGCTGGCGAAGGAGGAGAAGGGCAACAACATCTACGTCAACGTCGTGGCTCCGCCCTTGACCGACACCGACATGGGCCAGCGCCTGGCGAAGTCGCGCGGCGTGGAAGCAATCCACGACCTCGACAAGAACTCGCCGTTCGGCCACGTCTGCGCGCCGCAAGACATCGCCAACGTCGTGCGCTACCTGGTCTCGCCGCTGAACACCTACGTCTCGGGCGAAAAGATCACCGTCCACGGCGCCGCCGACCGCGCCGGCTTTGCATAGTCGAATACAAAAAAGTTCGTCATGGCCGGGCCTGACCCGGCCACCCAGTGTCGCTGCCACATCGCTGTCAATTGAACCACGAACGTCACGAAGAACACGAAGCGCTCAAGCACCTTCGTGAAGTTCGTGTTCTTCGTGGTTCAATCTTCTTACGTTCAGACACGAACCCTGGGTGGCCGGGTCAAGCCCGGCCATGACGATTGTGAGAGAGGTTGCACCCGCGAATCCGCCCAGTGCAAATGAGGGCGCGATGAGGTGATTCGTGTCCGATCCGACGTACCACTTGAACGGCGCCTTTAAGCCGACGGCAAAGCGCCGTGCCGATCTCGACGGCCCCGATTTCTTTCCGACGCCGGCGTGGGCGACGCATGCGCTGGTCGAGAGCGAACGCTTCGACGGTGAGGTCTGGGAGTGCGCCTGCGGCGACGGCGCGATGGCCGAGGTGCTGACGAACGCAGGCTACAAAGTCCGCGCCACCGATCTCTACGGGCGCGGCTACGGCGAAAGCGGCGTCGACTTCTTGAGCGCGACCGCACCCGTCGACAACATCGCGACAAACCCGCCCTACAACGTCGCCGAAGCGTTCGTCGCGCACGGCCTAAAGCTCGCGCGCCACAAATTCGCGCTGCTGCTCCGCCTCGCGTTCCTGGAAGGCGCCAACCGCGCGAACACGATTTTCCTGAAGCACCCGCCCGCACGCGTGTGGATCTTCTCCGAACGCATCACGTTCTACATGAAGGACGCAGAGCGCGCGGGCAGCGGCACCACGGCTTACGCGTGGTTCGTCTGGGACAAAGCGCACACCGGCCCGACTGAGCTCAACTGGTTCAAGCCGGGCTTGAAGGCGCGCTTCACTTCGCCTTCAACTGCCGCTCGATCCGCCGGTCGGGAATGAGCCAGATCGCGGCGACTAGCGAATAGAGCGCAAAGCCGGCATAGCCGTTCACGAACGCGACCGCGATTCCAGCCAGATAAATCACCAGCGAAACGTAACCCTTCGCGTCGCTGCCGATCGCCGCCCCCAGCGTCGAGTCACGGCCATGCACGGCGATCAGCACTTGCACCAAGATCGTGTAGGCGATCGCCGCCATGAACAGCACCGCGCCGTAGAGCGCGACCGGCACCGTGTCGAAATGGTTCTCGCCCATCCACCCCGTCATGAACGGAAACAGCGACAGCCAGAACAGCAGATGTAGGTTCGCCCACATCACGCGTCCGTCCACCTTGTGCACGGCATGCATCAGATGGTGGTGGTTGTTCCAATAGATGCCGACATAGATGAAGCTGAGCACATAACTCACGAAGACCGGCAACACCGGGATGAGCGCTGAAAGCTCCACCCCATGCGGCGGCTTCATCTCAAGCACCATGATCGTGATGATGACCGCGATCACGCCGTCGCTGAACGCTTCCAACCGGCCCTTGCCCATACGGTTTCCCTCGCAGAATCGAGCACGATTTGCTTCATACCGCAGCGCAGCATAACCTGTCGTGACGCTATTTCGGAATCGAGCCCGCATATGACGATGACCATGGACGGAACGGAAGCGCCGATGCGCGAACGCGACGGCCTCAAATATCCGTTCGACGCCAAGCCCGAACCCGGCCAGACGATTGAGGTGGCACCGGGCATCCATTGGGTGCGTCAGCCGCTGCCGTTTCAGCTGAACCACATCAACGTCTGGCTGCTCGAAGACGGCGAGGGCTGGACGGTGGTCGACACCGGCATCGCCTCCAGCGCCGCGAAAGACATCTGGCGCCAGGTGCTGGCGAACAAGGGCGCAAAGCCCGTCACGCGCGTGATCGTGACCCACCTGCACCCCGATCATGTCGGCCTCGCCGGTTGGTTCGCGAAGAAGTTCAACGCGCCCCTTCACATGTCGCGCACCGACTATCTGCTCTGCCGCACGCTGGTGATGGATACCGGCCAACCCGCACCCGAAGACGGCGTGCTGTTCTACAAGGCCGCCGGTTTCGGCGAGCCGATGCTTGAGGAATACAAAAAGCGCTTCGGCGGCTTCGGCATGGGCATTCACAGCCTGCCGCAATCCTATCACCGCCTGGTCGACGGCCAGGAAGTCGTGATCGGCAAGAACACGTGGCGCGTCGTCGTCGGCCGCGGCCACGCGCCGGAGCACGCGTGTCTGTGGTGCCCGGAACAGAAGCTGATGATCTCCGGCGATCAAATCCTGCCGCGCATCTCGTCGAACGTCAGCGTGTTCCCGACGGAGCCCGAGGCGAACCCGCTGCAAGAATGGCTCGACAGCTGCGCGATGCTGAAGAAGCTGATCCCCGACGACACGCTGATCCTGCCGGCGCACAACGAACCGTTCTACGGCGTGAAGACGCGCATGACGCAACTCATCGACGACCACGAAGACGGCATGGCCAAGCTGCTCGAACTCTGCGCCACGCCAAAGCGCGCCGTCGACGTCTTCCCGGCCCTCTTCCGCACCAAGATCACCACCGGCAACTACGGCATGGCCACCGGCGAAAGCCTGGCCCACCTCAACTGCCTCATCGCCCGCAAGAAACTCACCCGCACCCGCGACGCCGAAGGCATCGACTGGTACGAGCGAACGTAGGTTGCCGTCATGCCCGCAGCGGATTGAAGCAAGCGACGACCCCGTTGAAATCGCGATCGTTGAGTGAGACGACTGTTAGGCGATGAACCCGTGCGGTCGCAGCGATCATCATATCGATAGGGCTGCGCGGTTGCCCCTTCTTGCGCCCTTCCGCGATGATTTCGCCCCAGACTTCCGCAACACGATCGTCGAAGGGCAGAATGCGACCTGCGAACGCCAGCCGCGGCCCGTCGGGTCCGGCATACCATTGATCGAGGGTTTGCCGCCGCCGGCCCGCAGGTAACTCCAAAATTCCGCGTTTGATCTCACCGAGGCTGACCGCCGACATGAACAGATCGCCGTCGTTCTGTGCGGTGAACCAAGCTTCCACGGCGGGTTGGGGCGCGGGCTTTATTCCCTCACTCACTATATTGGTGTCGAGCAGGTAACTCACAGTTCGATCTTGCGAAGCGTGACCTGCTCTCGCTCGAGGTTGATGCCGGAGCCGACCAGCGGCGACGAACGAAGCCAACGCCATATCCCACCCGGCTCGCTCGTTTGCGGTTCGAGCGCTCGCTTCAGTTCGCTGCGCAACCCCTTCGCTTGCTCGTCGTCGGCGGAAAGCCGCTTTGCCAAATCGCGCAAAAGCGCCTTGTCGCTGCCCAGGCCGCGCACCTCATACCGTGCGAGCCCGCGGGCGCGCATCGTCCGCCGGTTCTTCACCACCGCACGATACTGCGCCGACTTCTCACGGAATCCCTTTGCCATACCGGTTATATAACCGGTTATATGGCATTTGTCAATACTGCGCTGTATGGTAGGGGCTGCAATCGGCCTGGAGCCACCCATGTCCCTCAAGAACAAAACCCTCTTCATCACCGGTGCGAGCCGCGGCATTGGCCTCGCGATCGCGCTTCGCGCCGCGCGCGACGGGGCGAACATCGCGATCGCGGCCAAGACCGCCGAGGCGCACCCGAAACTCCCCGGCACGATCTACACCGCCGCCGAAGAGATCGAGCGCGCCGGCGGCAAGGCGTTGCCGCAAGTCGTCGACGTGCGCGACGAGGCGAGCGTCGCCGCCGCGATCGAGCAGACGGTGCAGAAATTCGGCGGCATCGACATCTGCGTGAACAACGCCAGCGCCATCCAGCTCACGCCGACCACGATGACCGAGATGAAGCGCTACGATCTGATGCATCAGGTCAACACGCGCGGCACCTTCATGGTCTCGAAATACTGCGTGCCGCATCTGAAGAAGGCCGCGAACCCGCATATCTTGAACCTGTCCCCGCCGCTCGACATGAGCGAGAAGTGGTTCGCGAACCACGTCGCCTACACGATGGCGAAGTTCGGCATGAGCATGTGCGTGCTGGGCATGGCGGGCGAATTCCGCGCCGACGGTATCGCGGTCAACGCACTCTGGCCGCGCACAGGTATCGCAACGGCCGCGATCCGCAACGCCCTCGCGGGCGACGAAGGCATGAAGATGTGCCGCACGCCCGACATCATGGCCGACGCCGCCCACGTGATCCTGACGAAACCGTCGCGCGCCTTTACCGGCCAATTCTGCATCGACGACACCGTGCTGTGGGAAGCAGGCGTCCGCGACTTCGACCAATACCGCGTCGACCCAACGCGCGACCTCATGCCCGACTTCTTCGTGCCAGACTCCTCAAAGCCGCCGGTAAGCCTAAAGGCCGCGCGCTAACAAAAATATCCGTCATGGCCGGGCTTGACCCGGCCACCCAGTGTCGCTGCCTGAGCGTCGTCCCTGGGTGGCCGCCTCAAGGGCGGCCATGACGAGTTTTTTGGCGGCATGCTTGGCAGCGATCCGTTCGGCACGCCTATGCACGCAACTCGCGCGCGTGTACTTTGTTTCTCATGCGCCCCCACGCTTGGAAACCCGCTCTCCTCGTTCTGCTCGCGCTCTTGGCCGCGTCGCCTCCTGCGGGCGCGATCAGACAGTTCATCGTTTTTTTCAGCGACAGCCCGTCTGGGCAGCTCGATCCTGTGCAGTGGCATGTGGGTCCAGAGGGTGAGGCAGTCATCCGGGAAGCGGCGTATGTGCAGCGCCAATACGGGGCACGTATTCTCCTCACAGCGGGCGACCAGCGTCTCGGATCCTTGGAGGACTCGATTGAACGTGCGCGAAAGCGAGCCGACGCGGTGCGGGAGCTTCTCGTGAAGCACGGCGTCGAGCGCGCCAAGATCTTCACGAAGCCATGTGGGTATATTCACTTCATCATCGACACGCCACCGGAAACAAAAGAGCCGCAGAACCGCTTTGTGATTTTCAACCACGTAGGCAACGAAGTGGTTTTGACGGACGGTTCACGCGAGGGCTGCGAAAACCAATCATGACCGCAGACATCGTCGTCCAAGACCGCGAAGAGCTGATCTACCTGCTGTGCGAGGCGGCGGAGTTCGAGCATGCGGTGATGTGCACTTACCTCTACGCGATGTGGTCGCTAAAGCGCGACGAGAGCGAGGGCGTCACCAAGGACGAGCTCGCCGCGATCGAGCGCTGGCGGATGTCGCTCCGCCAAATCGCGCGCGAGGAGATGCTGCATCTGGCCCTCGTGAACAACATGCTGACCGCGCTGGGCTCGGCGCCGCATCTGTGGAAACCGGAGTTTCCCGTCCGCCCCGGCCGCTTCCCCGCCGACGTGGTGATGAAACTGATGCCGTTCTCGGCCGCGGCCCTCGACCACTTCCTCTATATCGAACGTCCCGAAGGCATCGCGCTGGCCGACGGTGCGGGCTTTGAGCACGCGCACTATCACCGCGCCGCGCGCGCCGATCTGCTGTCGCCGGCCGCGCAAGATTACGTGAGCCAAGGCCACCTCTATCACGGCATCGTCACAGGCATGGCGCGGCTCGCCGAAACCTGCGGCGGCGAGAAGCGCGTCTTCGTCGGCCACGCCGATGCGCAAGTGGGCGCGGCCGAGTTCGGTCTGCCAGGGCTCTTCAAAGTGACGAATCTCAAAACCGCCCGCCGCGCGATCGAAGAAATCGTCATCCAAGGCGAAGGCGCGCCTGCGCACAGCGAAACCTCGCACTACGCCAGATTCGCCCGCATCAAGAACGAACTCGCGGCGATGAAAGCCTCCCGCCCCGCGTTCGAACCGGCGCGCAACGCGGCGAGCAATCCGACGCTCAACGCCGAAGCCCCCGACGACCTCACGCTGATTGAGGACCAAACGGCCGCAAAGGTCGTCGACCTCGGCAACGCGATCTACGCGCTGATGATGCGCACGCTGGCGCAAGTGTTCTCACCCGCACCGCTCCCCGCCGAACTGCGCACGGGTCTCGCGATCGGCTCCACCGAACTCATGTACGCGCTGCAAACCGTGGGCGAGGCGGCGACGAAGCTGCCCGCTGGCAACGGCACCACCGCGGGCCTTACGTTCTCGCTCCCGCGCTCGGCCGGTCAGCTCGTGCAAAGCTGCGCCAGCCAAATCTTGAGCGAACGCACGGAAGAACTTGGCGCCGCCGCCACCGCGCTCGAACGTCATGCGCCGCTTGGCGGTGTGGGCGAACGCCTCGAAAAACTCGCCAAGCGCTTTGACGCGCTGCACGACCGCTACGAAGAACACATCGCTCTCACCGTGAACGAAACCGCGCGCGTGAAGCCGCCGCCCGTGGTCGGGGAAGACAACCCGGGCGACCCGAACGTCGCACACACGAAGGACATCACCGTCCGCTTCAACACAAAGCGCTGCATCCACTCGCGCCACTGCGTGCTGGAAGCGCCGAAGGTGTTCCGCGCCAACACGCCCGGCACCTGGATCCATCCGGAGGCCGCAACGCTCGACCACCTGATCCACGTCGCGCACAACTGCCCGTCCGGCGCCATCACCTACGACCGTCACGACGGCGGCCCGCAGGAGCGCGCGCCCGATGTCAACGTCGTGCGCATCCGCGAGAACGGGCCCTATGCGGTGAACGCCGCGGTCGCGATGGGCGACGCAACGCTCACCCGCGCCACGCTCTGCCGCTGCGGCCAATCGAAGAACAAACCTTACTGCGACAACTCCCACATCGCGGCAAAGTTTGCGGCGACCGGCGAGCCCGCAACCATCGAAAGCGAAGCGCTGGAGTTCCGCGGCGGCACGCTCACCGTCGACCCGCTGCCCGATGGCCCGCTGCAACTGATGGGCAACGTCGAAATCTGCGCCGGCACCGGGCGCACCGTCGCGCGCGCGCAAAACGCCCGCCTCTGCCGCTGCGGCGGCTCATCGACAAAACCCTTCTGCGACGGCACCCACGCCCGCATCGGGTTCAAGAGTTAGGGCAGTTCATTCGTCGCTGGATCAGTGCCGAGTCAGCCTCACACCAAGCCACGAAGCTACGAAGAACGCACGAAGTGGCGCTACTTCGGCGCGAAGCGCCAAGCCGATTCCGATTGCGCGCTGCGCGCGAACGCACT
>CXWL01081381.1_pt1 | contig 17100 bp, 17 predicted proteins | sample 590931 | NCBI WGS metagenome assembly CXWL01 (sample SAMEA3498368, study PRJEB10139) | groundwater metagenome | biome: water well; material: biofilm material | place: Germany | collected 2015-04-27 | reverse complement strand
GGACTGGGCTGAGCTAGTGCTTTCCTGTCCATTCGCACAGACGTAATGCCATGTGGTTTTGGTAGCAGAGTGTTCAACGAGGCCAATTGGGGGAGCTGGCAGAGGAAATATCTATTCACCAACCCTTACCCCAATATGCTAGCCAACCCACTCCAAAGTCACTCGACTATTAATTTACTCTTCTGTTGCCAAAGGATGGCTGCCAGCCAACCCAGTGAAACCATCACTAGTAAAGCACCTGCGCCATGAATCATGGCCCCCCAAGATTGAGCATTGGGAATTTGATCAAAGGAATTCAACAAATATATCCAATCGTGTGGGCCATCTTCTCCTATATGTCCACCAAGCATAATAAGTTGTGGATGCAATGCGTCATAGACGTAGGGAGATAAATCCAAGAGGCTGACACTGGTCCACCACATAGCAACTCCGGCACCAAAGTTGTCTCGATTGATTACAACAAAAGCGATGCCTATTCCCAATGGGAGCGCTAGTTGAAAGAGGCTACCTCCAACAATTGTTACAAATTCACCAAATGGGAAACAGAGAACATGGCCTGCCTCGTGAATTGGCAACAATATGTTATGCATGAAAGAGCCAAATATTTCTCCCGTTCGATAATCGCAACCAATCAGATAGATGCTCCAAATCGACACGATAAGCAATACTAAACAACGCCCCGTAAAGGCAGTTGCTCCAATTTCATCCAGCGGACCTAAAAGTGAAGAGAACTGAAAACCGTTCCCACTACTTTCCACACTTGAGGAATTCATCGCGCGTGGCAAAGTTTGCCCCCATTTAAAGGGGTATATCCCACAGGATGGGCATGGAGTATCACTTGGAAGCGGCGCTAACGGCACATGCCCACATTTTGGGCATTGAGAATATGTGTCATGCATACAGAGCAATCTATTGAGTTAGTATTTTCTGGGAACTAGGGATTGTGATGGGACTACTGGCACATATTCAAAAACCCATTCCGAATAGGACGATACCCCCTCGAATTTCTCATAACCCTTCTTAAAATTCCCAGTCTTTAGCGGCTTTCCTGTGTTCTGGCTAGCCACTCCAGATATCCCACCGTCATTTGATCGAATTAATTTCCATCCTCTCTTTTCCAAATCAAAAGGATCTGAATAGAGATTACGCAGATGACGCTTGCGAATCGAGCGGGGATCCTTGATCAGATCATCCAAAGATATAGGATATGCTTTTATAGGCTTCCCAGATTCATAGTAACTCTTGATTGCCTCGCTATAAGCAGCACCTCGAAAGAGCAGTTCTGCATCACGATCCATCACGCGAGCATGTGAGGAATACTGTGTGGCAACCTCCGCGAATATGCCCGTAATAATTACTGCAACCAGCACCATGATATAGGTGAATCCTGCTTGGCTATTTCTTGGATTCCCAACTATTGATGTCGGCATTCTCGCCCTCTCCGCCTTCTTTTCCATCGGCACCATATGAAATGATTTCATACCCTCCGTTGCGGCCTGGGGAATGATAAACGAATGGATTACCCCAAGGATCTGAGGGAATATCCTTCTTCAGGTACGGCCCTCTCCATTTATCCCCGCCCTCTTGACTAACTCTTAATGAATTTAGCCCTTGCTGTTGTGACGGAAACTTACCCACATCTAAGAAAAATGAATCCAATGCAGTCATAAAGCTTTCCATCTGCGCTCTAGCTACCGATTGTTTGGCTGGGTTGATTCGCTGATACAAGACTGGACCTACCAAGGCTGCCAGAAGACCGATGATTACTAGCACTATCAACAACTCAGTGAGCGTAAAACCTTTATACCTACTCCGATGTTGCATTAGATCCCCCCAAAATATTTTAAATTAGTCTACCAATCTCGATACGGCTTACCATCTGATCCATTCCCTTCTGCACCACTGTGCACATCACGAATCCCCGTTCCCTCTGCGCGTGTTTCTAACCAATTTGTAGATGTTTCAGTCAACGGATCGATTGGTACCCGCCGGATATAACGTTTTTCCACTAGCTGCGAAAGACTCTCTGGGTAACGCCCAGTATTTGCGTAGTAGTCATCAAGTGCTTTACGCATAACAGCCAAATCTTGCTTCAATGCCGATTCCTTAGCCTGATCCACAGATCTAGTAGCGACAGGTGTAACTAAACTAGCCAGTAGCGCAACCAAAAACAAAACCAATAAAAGTTCTACGAGGGTGAATCCTTTATTTGTAAGCATGACTAAGCCATTACCAATCTCTGTAGTTCGTTCCGTCGAGGGCGACCTTATCGCTCATAGAACGGATATCGTATACATCATCACCTCCCCAAATCACCGCCTTCAACTCGTCTTGATATCCGCGTATGGCCCAAGTTTTCTTAGGCTCCATGTCCGTCTCGGCAAAGGGATCTTTAGGAATGCGCCTTAGGTAATAACGTTTGCCTCCTTTTGCATCTGACTTATCAACCCCCTCAACAAGCACTTCTAGCGTCTTGGGGTAACCATCATCGCTTACATGAGAATCCGTTTTAGATATCTTCCCGCTGTTCCAATCTTCGTGAAAAGCATCGATTGCACTACGCACTTCGCGCAAACTACTACGCAATTCGAGCTCCTTCGTCCTTACCACAGTGACTTCAACGAACGGCAACGCTGCGGTTGCCAAAATTGACAAAATCGCAAGCGTCACAAGAAGCTCTATCAGAGTAAAACCGTTAAAGTTCAAAGAGCGAACGTGCATCTCGATATCTATCCGGAGTTCACTTAAAAACAACTCTAGAAGCTCTCACCTGAACCATTTCCTTTGTCCCGTTGAACTTTATTAGTGAAGGATCCCTATACACGATATATGAGGTACCAGGCTTTTCGCCCTTCAACTTGATGCTTGCTAATACAGCATTGCCCGTCATGGGCGTGTTGTTGGGGAAAGCCCAATTCAATCGCAACAGTCCTCTTGCAGCATCAACATCCACTTTGAAGTCCTTTGTTGTAACTGCGCCCGCTTTATTGCCCGTATATTTCACAAGCTGCGGATTAAAAACCATCTCCGTCTTCATTTCAGAAGCCCCCTCAAGGTTGCTGCCGACTAGATTTATTTCCAGCTCTTTTCCGCTTACACCTTCATAAATGGATTCTGAAAATGCCAACAACGCGGGTACCCCCACCTCGTTGGAGGACACACTATCTGTGCCACCTTTAATAGCTGGGTTGTTTATTGCCGGATCAGGTTCCGCATCTACTTTGGGAGAAGCTCCACGTACATCCTTTAGCGGGGATGCTGATGAACCTGCTGTCACTGGTGCAACCCGAGAAGCGGTGAATCCACCAAAAAGTGCTTGGCTGCTAAATCTATCTTCAGAACCAGAAACGAACATCTGCTCCTCTTTAGCTGGTAGATCCCAACCTCTAACCACTCGTGGCGTAATGGTTAGCAAAACGTCAGTGCGTCCACTCGTGTCATCATTTGAGGAAAGGAGCGTGCCTATGGCCGGTATATCTCCAATCATCGGGATGCTTAGTCGGGTCTTTCGATCTTCATCTCGAATCAACCCACCTAAGATCGCCGTTTCACCATCCCGCAACAACATAAATGTTTCAGCATTACGTGTTCCGATGCTATAGGCCGGCTCAGTTTGAGAGCCAATATTCTGTCCCAACGAACTTACTTCCAATCCGACCTTAACCGTCACTGAATTATCCAAATGGACGATTGGCTCTGCGGTTAGCCTAATACCAATTTCTTTATAGTCGTATGTGGTCCGTACTTGCCCTGTCGCATCCTGAATCGTCGCAGCTCTTAAAGGAACGCGATCACCAATATGGATCTTGGCATTCTTCCCACTTAGCACTCGCAATCTGGGATTGGCGAGCGTCTTCGCATCAACATCCTGTTTGTAATAATTGAATGTCACAGGAGGCAAAGTTAACACTGAAGCATTTCTCACCGCATCACGCACATTTCCCGCTAATGAAATGACAGCGGTGCTTGGAATAGACGCTTTCACACTATACGGACTCATATCCAAACCAAGCCGTTCCGCTTTAGAGCGATTGACCTCAAGTATCTCAACTTCTAGCACAAGTTCTGCAGGGCGCCGATCGTTAACGCTAATGATCTTTTCAGCAACCTTAATGGCTTCTTCCGTATCTCTAACGATGATGGTGTTGAGATCATCGTTGATGATGATCTTTTTCAGAGGCGCGATCCCTTTAAGAATATCGGCCATTTCCTTCGCATGAATATTAGTCAACTGAAAGACTCTAACCATCTGATCTTCGTATTGCCCACGCTTCTCTTTGCTTTCTGGAGCGATCAGAATCGTGTTGACCCCCACTTTTTTATAGAAGGTCTTAGTGGTTGTCAGAATCAGGCTCAGCGCCTCTTCAAAAGTCACATCTTTAGCAAACAGTGTTACTGGCATCGTTCTTACACCATCATCAAACACCACATCGATGCTGAAGGACTTCGCGATGAACTCAAACGCCGTGCGAATATCCGTTTGACGGAAATTCAAAGTAATGGGAGCTCTAGATGACACCTTCAAACGATCACCCGCTTCGCTCTCAGCTAATTTGGATGCCTCGTGGGCTAGCAGTTCCTCAGCCGATTTGAACTCAGGGTACGAATCAAGGGCCCGCCTCAACAATCGCCGAGTCTCATCTAGCTGCCCAGCCTCCTTCGCCCTCAATGCTTCCGCATAAAGATTATTGGCTTCTTTACGCAACAGCACCTGCCTAGTAGCTTGAAGCAATTTAACGTGCTCAGGCATTGCCGCCAGCCCTTGCTGATACAGCGCAACAGCACCATCAAAATCACCTTGCTCGAATCGTGCTAGTCCTCGTTGATAGTAGTAATCGGCCGCCTTAAGTTCGACTTGCTTTAAGCGGGACTTATATTCAACGTTCAGCGGCTCATCCGCCGTGGCCTTACGGTATGTAATGACAGCTTTCGTCCATTCATCTTGGGCGATATGGCTGTCTGCGATCTGCACAGGGTTAACTGCACACCCCGCCAAGATCAGCGTCGCCGTAAGAATGGTCAATTGACTAAATCTCACCGATTTTCTACCACTTGCATATTGCATCAGCCATCTCCATTCACTACTAGCACACAGAAAAGTATTGCTCTTTAGCGGCCTTCTATTTGCCAGATACGGCAACGACTCCACCAACCCCAGTTATTGGATCACGCAATGCCACACCATCGGTCATGATCTTTTCCACCTGAAAACGAGTCCCCACCTTCTCACCGCTAGAAACAAGTGAAGGTTCGCCTGAATTCAAAATATAAGCTTGGAATTTTCCATTTCGAACCGATATCCCTAAACACCTAATCTGGGAGAACTCAGCTTGTGCCGCGTCACGATTCAATTCTTCCGCTGATTTCGTGGCTACCGGCTGCACCATCGGCTGTTTTAGCTTGGTTTGCACCTTTGCCACTTCGCTCTTTTTCTGCTGGAATATATCTCGCGACGACGCGGACAGTCCTTCAGCCGAGGTCACTTTCACATCAAAGTCAACGACACTAAACTCCCCAACCACTCGCCCTTTTTCCAATGCTTGAGGTGATGTCGATGGCCACCAATGTAGAACATTAAGGATCACAAGTACGGCTATAGTTAATGAAATAACAACCTTTCGACCATTGCTAATCATTGTCGTGTCCTCCGGTGTGCCGATAGGTAACAACAGTGAGCTGCGCTTTGATATCTGAAGAACTTGGCGAGCGATTTAAAACGGCCTCCTGCACAACTGTAAAAGTAGGCAAGTCCTGTATGCCCTCGATAAAAAGGCGCAGGCTGGAGTAGTCCGCTTGAACTGTAAGCTCGCTTAATAAGGGCGAGTAACCATCTTTCACTTTCCCTTCTTCATACGAAGAGGAAAGAATTTTCACATGGGATTGACGAGCCAAGCCTTCCATATTTTGCAATACAGTCGCTTGCGTGACCGGCGTATCCAACTTCTTTTCGATTTGTTTTATTTTCAATACAGCCGAGCTAGAAACTTGCTGTAGTTTTGCGGTGTATTCAGCACGAGCAATCTCATGACGACGAGCATCTAATTCTGACATAAGTTGATTTACAGTATGTACGGATGGCCACCAATAGCCCCCCCCCACAACCAAGGCGAGAATTCCAAAGAATGCGAGTCCTGCGACGCCTACTCGCACTCTAGGGTGTCTGAAAGCAAAGTAGATGTCTTCCTTGAGTTCAATCAAAGTCATAACTTCCCCTTCAACTGAATCTCGAACTGAATATCTCCACGTGCCCCTTCTATGCCTTGCATCTGTCGAGTCAGTAGCACTTGTGAGAAATAGCCAGAACGCTCAAGCTTTTCCATGAATCTAGATAATTGTTCCGGGTGATTTGCCTCGGCCACCAGTTTGATCTCACTATCGCGAGAGCGGTATTGCAGATTCGCAAGCCAAACCCCATCCGGCATCAACACTTCAAGTCGTGAAAACAATACAGGAAGCGATTGTCCTGAAGTATCAGCTATCTCATTCAACTCCCGAACCCGATTACGGAGTTTTATAAGCTGCTCATACGTCATCAGATCAGTCGAACTAGGAATCTCACGATTACGGAATCGCACCATCTCATCTTCAAGCAGCAAAGCTTCTGATGAGAAATTACGCGCAGATAGGAATAAGGCGATGGTGGCGACTATTGCAGTACCTATTAGCAACGATAGAAGAACTACCAAATAAGGTGTCGACTGACCTACCGGCGTAGTGAAATTCGTAGTGATTTTCATGCTCTCTGCACCGTTGCCGCCAAAACTCCTGCGGGGACGCTACCTATCGATAAGCTTGGCTCCAAGAAAAAACCTTTAGCTATCTCTAAGTGAGTGCAAGGCAATTTCATTCGTTGTGCAATCAAAGATTTTAGTGGTGCGCAATCAACCCCGTTAGCACAAAGTAATATCTCCTTGAGATTACTTCCAGGCATTCTCAGAACATATGAGATAGTTAATCTTTCGATCTCCTGAGCCATGACCTCATATTCCAGTTCGCTTGATATTCCCTTATCTCTCCATCGGCTTCTGGCATAACGTGGGCGACGCTTGGCATCCCAAAACACGATAGACCAGGTATCGGCTTCAATCGAAATCAACAATCCGTCACTTCTCGTAGCCTTTTCATCAATAAAATTGAGCAAATGATTCATCGAGGTATCGATCACACTGGGTACATAACCTGCAGCGTGACAAGCTTTCTTTAAGCAATCCATCCAAGCCTGTTGGATACACAACACCAACAACATCCCTTTCTCTCCGGCCGCACTAACGACTTGCGTCGTACACTGCATTTGCGTCATAGAGGGAAATTCTTTTTCTAAACGGAATTTTGCAATCGCCGAACGCTCAAGCTCAGTCTCCGGAATCACATCGAATTCCAATAATTGGAATATCACTGCGGGATCTGGAATTGCTATCTGCAAGGGCAAATATGTTTGTGGGATCTTCTCAGCCAGCTTCTTGATTGCATCGGTCAAAGCCGCTGTTGCTTCAATACTTGGTTTCGAATCTAGGAATGGCACAAACGAAAGCTGTTCTTCAGCGATTCGGGCGATCCGATCCGCGCATCCCGATTCACGCTCCACGCAAACCGCTACGATTCTGTCTCCGCAAAACCCAAGGCCTATCGTACCGGTTGAGGCCGGCACAAGTTTAGCGGCTAAATCACTCCACAAACGTGACACGATTGATCTCTTTCAAAGTTGTTTCACCCGCCAAGACTTTACCGATCGCAGATTGACGCAGCGTGGTCATACCATCCGAAATGGCTGCGGCCAGCAATTCTTCTGCAGGACGGCGCTCCACGATCATTTGTCGAATACGCGGAGTCAACACCAACAACTCGGTGATTGCCTTACGTCCGCGAAAACCCGTGCCGTTACAATGTCCGCAACCAGCCCCCTCATACCACTTGTGCCCAACGAATTGCTTAGGATCGATGCCTGAACGCTCAAGCAGATCGTCTTCAATGGATGCCTCACGTTTGCATTCTGGGCAAATCATACGCACCAGCCGTTGAGCCATCACACAGTTAAGTGCGGATACGAAGTTGTACAGATCCAACCCCATATGGGTGAACCGGCCGATCACATCGATCGAGTTATTGGCGTGTACCGTCGTAAATACCAAATGCCCAGTCAATGCCGATTGAACAGCGATCTGAGCCGTCTCCGCGTCTCGAATCTCACCCACCATCACCTTATCTGGATCGTGTCGGAGAATCGAACGTAGCCCTCGCGCAAACGTAAGCCCCTTCTTCTCATTTACAGCGATTTGAACAACCCCCTCAAGTTGATACTCAACAGGATCTTCGATAGTGATGATCTTTTCTTCCCCCAGATTCAACTCAGTAAGGGCTGCATAAAGTGTCGTTGTTTTACCGCTCCCCGTTGGCCCTGTGATCAGCACCATCCCATAGGGTTCGTGCACACACTTCCTAAATCGCTTCAGCACATCACCACCAATACCAAGACTCTCAAGTCGAAGATTTCGCATATCGTCCGCGACCGATGACTTATCGAGGATACGAATGACTACGTCTTCACCGAACACCGCCGGCATGACAGAAATACGGAAGTCGATATCACGACCACCGAATCGCAACCGGAATCGCCCATCTTGTGGGACACGTTTTTCAGCGATATCCAACTCCGCCATAACTTTAAGACGGGAGATAAGCGAACTGTGATGCTTCCGATCAAGCACTTCAGTCGCTGGATAAAGGACACCATCTATGCGGTATTTAAGAACCAACCCCTGCTCATATATTTCGATATGAACATCGCTTGCATTCTTTTGAATCGCAGCGAGCAAAACTGTATTGATCAGTTTCACCACGGGGCTATCAGCTCCATCGCCTAACTCATCCAACACGACGACTTGCTCTTTGCCCTCTTCACCTTCCTTTACGATGGCCAGCCTAAAGTCCTGCGAAACCCCCTTCAGTACCTGATCCGTACCCTCACTGCGCTTTAAAGCAGAGGCGATCGCTCTGGCACTACTCACCATCAACTCGACACGCAAACCAGACATGCGCTCAAGTCTTTCTGCCAACGCCATATCCGTCGGATCAGAGACCACTACATATAGAACCTTGGCTTCGCGCTTGTACGGTAGAACACCATATTCATAAGCCCGTTCTGCTGGAATCAAAGAAAAGGTATCGGGAGAAGCAGTAAATCCCTCTAGATCGACGAACGGGATACGCAACTGATCAGCCATCGCCTCAGCGATCTGTTCAGGCGTCACCAAACCATCTTGGATCAATTCCTCTGCAAACTTAGCTTGCGACAAATCACGCCCTGCCAAATTCTCTTGTTTGAGATACCCGAGAGTGAGCAATATCTCAGCAAGAGTGCGATGTTGGAATGAGTGATTCATTTGATGACATCAACAATATAGAAGATTGGAAGATACATGACGATGATGATTCCGCCAACAAACACGCCCATCAACAACATCAGAATAGGCTCGATCAACGACATCATCCTAGTCAGGCTGTTCGACAATGCCTCTTCGTGAAAAACAGCCACCTCAGTAAGCATGTCTTCAAGTCCGCCGCCCGCCTCACCCACCTCGATCATTTTCACGGCGGTTGAAGTCAATATCTGCGTTGAAGCCATTGCAGCTGCAAGACTAACCCCCTCCATCACCTGACGTCTCACCTCATACAGCAAGGTAGCCCGGTGCCGGTTAGGCAACGATTCAGCGGTAATCTGCATCGCCTCAACCAATGTGGTTCCCCCTGAAAGCAAAGTACTCAATGTCCTTGCTAACTGAGCACTAGCCGTGTGCTGATAAATGCTCCCCATCACAGGAAGTCTCTCTTTGAATGCATCGATACGAATATGCATCGCCTCATCGTTTAACAAACGCTTCCAAAAAGCCCAGCCCACAAAACTGGCAACAAAAAGCAATGGCGCAACATAAGGCATGGCCTCCACCAAGCCGATCAGTAGCCGTGTCGGTGCCGGCAATTGCGCACCAAAATCAGCATAAAGCGAAACGAATCTAGGCAACACAAAAGCAAACAGCACCGCCAAGATCACTAACAACGTGATCAACAAAAAGGCCGGATACGCCAGCGCATGCCCCACCTTTCGCATCAACTCCACGCGATGGCGTAGATTGACTTGATACTTGGCTAAAACCTGCGGCAAAGCTCCGGTCTTTTCACCTGTGCGCAGTGCAGCCAGATATAGTCCATCAAACACATCACCATGTTGCGCACACGCTTCGGAAAGTGACAAACCACCGCGCACCGCCTCCTCAACATGTCTTAGTACCTGTGACAACTGAGGGCTATCTGGACGATTCGCCGCGATTCGCAAAGCATCAGGGATAGTCAGCCCCGCACGTAACAGCGCAGTGAACTCTTGGTTCAACAACAAGAAATTCTCTGGCTTGATACGCCGCCGACTTGGCAGCCCGAAACTCGCACGTTTCGCACGAATTTCTTGCACCAATAAACTGCGCCGCGCAAGGTCTTCGCGTAGCGCCTGCTCAGAAAGCGCAGACTCCTCGCCCTGTACGCGTGCGCCGTTTTCGGCTAAAGCTGTATATGTATAAATTGGCATAACGATGACTAATATGAATTCATTTCCTTCCAAGCACACATACTAATTGCAAGCAAAGCTAATCCACTTGGAATTAATTATTGCCAGATATTTACTTCAAGCAATTCCCATTATCCGCCAGCACACCCCCGCGTTGTTCCATTCCAATTCATCCCATCATTTTCGTTTGCGTATGCGGCGGCAATATCCGCAGCAGAAAGAACTCCGCCAAAAAGCTTGTACTCATCCACGCCGAGCGAATAATTGCCGTAGGCGTTACTTCCAATGACGAAAGACGGGACTACATTCTGGTGTGCTCCTTTCACCCCAGTTTTCTTGAATACTCCATTAACAAAAAGACTAGGAACACCGTTGTTGTACGTCACCGCGATATGTGTCCATCCGCTACCGGAAACAGCACCGGCCCATACCAGTACAGGCGGCATATACCCGCCCGCATGCTCATATACGCTAACGCCGTTGTTCCCCACAGAGATGCCTGCACCTGCATATCCACTGGTATCCCAGTTCCATTTTGCAGTGTTGAGATTTGGAAAAAGAGCATAATTCTGACCACTGACGCCGGCAGTCGACAAAGAGGTCTCAGCGTCAAGTTCATGGGTTCTGCCAGGCTTGACCCATAGCAAAATTGTAAATGTGTTTGCCGCTAAGTCCTGAATCTTGGGTGGCAGATATACATAACGAGCCATACTTCCATCGAAGTAACCTCCTGAGCATAGCTTAGACGGCGCGGTGATGGCGCCATTGCCCGCCATTCCGTGATTTGCATTCGCCGTACTGTCTTTGACTTCACCTACCGTGCCGGACCAGCTAGGTTCATCCAATCGGAACTCCGCCAACAGCGGTGGCAGGGTTGATGAGAAAACCGATATATGACTCTGTGCAGCAAGCCAACCCGGATAGCTAACTGAGATAAGAACTGTACCCACGCCAACGCTGGTCACTGGAACCTGGGCCGATGTCGAGCCTTCGGCTATAACAACAGTGGAAGGAACCGTCGCGATAGTAGGCGCACTGCTCATCAGATTGACTGTCTGCCCCCCCGCTGGTGCTACAAACGGTATCGCCACGGTTAGGATGAATGGGACACCTTGAGTTTGGCTCACAAAGGCTGGGCTGATGGATAGCGGCGGTACAGTTACGCTCAAAACGGCGGGTTTAGAGATGAAAAAGCTGCCGCTCAATAGTGGGTCGGGTTGTTTGACGGTAATGCTTTTGTTGCCCGTCGTTAACAGGGGCAAGCTTGCGCTGAGACTGCTGACGCTGGAGTAGGTGGTGGTGAGGTCTGTGCCATCTAGTCGAATGACCGATTCGGGTACGAAATTCTTGCCGCTGACGCTGAGTGCAATGCCCGTTTTGGTAACGTACAGCGTGCTGGGATTGAGGCTGGTTACGGTGGGTTGCGGTTGGATAATTTGCAGTGCGCCAATGAGATTCGGGCGGCCTGCAGCTACTTGCAGTACGATGTCGCTCAGGCCGAGTACAGAGTTAACTCCTGCGTTCAACTGGATGGGGACACTAGCGTCGGTGGCGCCGCTTTGCACGATGGCGGTGATGCCGGTTTTGCTGAAGCTGACACTTTGCGCACCTGTCAGCCGCGTACCCGCGATGATCGCGTTCAAGGTCTCACCCTGCTGAATCTCACTGATATTGAGCGTACTGATGGCGGGTGAAGTCCCTACCGACACCACACCAGCTTCGACTACGTAAGGAATACCTTTGATACCCCAAGTCACCGTACCCAACACATCTCCCGCAGGCACGCTCACCCCATTGAGTGTGTTGCCTGTGGCTTGGTTACCTACACCTTTAGGCGATGAGGCCAAGTCGATACTGATGGCAGCACCTAGGTTGTTGCTGAGTTTGAGGTAGTTGAAAGTGGGGGATGCGGATTGGACGGTGATGCCTTGGCCATAGCGGATGTCCGCATGTTCGACGACAGTGGTGGCATCGTTGCTAGCATCAAGGATTCGTATCTGCCCCCAGTCTCCGGCGGCAGGTGTGCTGCCTGCTTGGTCTAGGCTAGAAGTGAAGGTGATGGGTTGGCCTGCTGTGCCGCGCGCATTAAGCGAACCGATGCCCACTGTCAGGTTCTTGCCTGCATCAAACAGCACAGACACCCCAGGCTCAATCGTGAGAATCGCGCCGTTCTGAATGACGACATCCGCTGTCACCTGAAATGGGCTCTGCGCCAAAGACCAAGTGGTATTGGTTGTAACAGCGCCCGACACCATGGTCGCCGCATGCACGGTCTGCATCACACTCAAATAAGCTGTGACTATCAGTAGCAGCGTTCTTAACGTGCTTGTTATTGATTTCTTGGCTTGCAATTTATGCCTTTACACCGCTGCAACTTCATCCCCTGACCACCCGATTGAGTGGCCTCCCCTTGTGTCGATTACAACTGATTCAGTTCATTGGAACGTCAAGCTCAACTCAGCAAACATTCACGATCACCACGCTGCAACGGCGAACGGAAAATATGGCTCACTTCTAGGCTTCTCAATTTGTGGCGTTTGCCTTCCCCCGCTCAAACGAGAAACTTGCACAGCCGCTGGCTCATGGGCTTTTACGATGCTCTGTCTGTGATAGTTAGAGCTATAGGACAAATGCGATGCCCAGTCTTTGGCGCAATCGATCAGGTTGTAAGAATAATATCCCCCCCGAACTGAATCATCTCCTGCGGTTTGATCGATCTCACAAGAATGAATAACGACCAAAGAATCAGCACAATTTCCAATCTCTCTATCAAACGATGCTCGGCAATTCGCGGCATTCAAAGGTGAACGCATCGATTCTGAAAATGTGAGTACTGCGCTTTTCTGGAACAACTGCGTACGTTCTATCTTGCGGCAACAATCTAAAATCACGGTTTGCTTTTTGGCCCCCTGTCTTAATTCAGCCGAATCGAGTTGAACACCTGATTTAAGCTCAAGAATCGTTGATCGTTTCTGGGCTGAATAAGATCCGTGCCCTGCAAATACGATAAAAGCATAGTCGGCACGCCGCGCATTCATCATTGCAGTCTGAACATCCAAGGTGCTTGGTTTTGTTAGAACAGTGATCTCAGATTTATTCCAAGCCCCGCCGACTGGCGAACACAAATAATCTTCATAATTGCGAACATCTAGATTCACACCCTCACAATAGTTCTCCCTGCCCACTTCACCGGGATTCGCAATGATCAAACCGTATCTCTTCATCAAATCACTCCTTTGCGCTTTCATCGAATTTTGAAATGATGGACGGCATCCATCTCTCACTAGCCCCCACAACAAAGGCAAGCAATAGCTGCCCAGACAATGAATTGGGTGCATCTAAAACAGCCTCGCCCACGACCCCTGCTTTAATAGCTAAGAACATCATCGCCCCCGAGATGAATCCTGCTGTGATTCGTGAAGAAGCCTCTAAATAATGCAGTTGCTGCCCAGACGAACAATCGAGATGAGCCTTCCCCATGCGCAAAATAATTGAAAGCATCGCCCCGACTGCACCAGCAACTGCTGAGATAACCACATAGAAAGCAACAGCACCCGTTACTTCAATGACAACTGCTCTACACAACCATAACGAGACCCCAATCAACAGAACTAACGCAGTGACTGATCCGCTTGCAGACAAATACCAAAGACGAGATGTTTCTTGATTCCGATTTGTTACAAACGCCTCAGCATCGGCAAGCATCTTTTCTGCATTGAAATAATCATTATCTAAAGCACGCGCTGTAGCCTCACCAACCAGCCTCTTAAAATCCAATCTGGTAGCAACATCCAAATGACTACAAGGAGTGATTTCCACATACGCAGAACGATTTAAAAAATCATTCCAAGCCTGCTTGTCCGCATGCCCTCCTTCAGCCTCATAGGCATCGGAGGTTTCCCAATAGACACGATCCTCTTTATCCACGATGACTGCAAAGCGCTCATTCTCAAGAATAAGGAGTTGGGTTCTCCCCCTCATCCCTGCCCACAACGTATCAAGTATTTCGTCTGTCATATTTCCGCTTTAGAAATTTGCTAGCCACTTCTGTTGATCCAAAGTATTTCGAGCCTAGCCCCTTTGGCTCTTTCTCCATCATTGCCAGACGGTAGTAAAACCAACTACCAGCCCATTAGTCTTAGCGTTATAGGTTTGCAGACTCTCGCCGTATCCCGCCCAATACTGCATGAAGACCTTCGCATTGGAAGAACTCAATGCATACTCAGTCTGCCATTGCACCCCAAAACGCTTGGCCACTTTTCCTTGGCGATAACTCAAACTGTGGTGCCAGCTTTTATTCGGCTCATAGAATGCTTTAATATCCGTGTAGCCAAGATATTCAAAGATGTCAGGGTTGTCAGGAGCAGTATGTTTCTTCGACAAGAAAAAAGCAGGCACCCAAATTTTGGGCGCTAGAGTGACTTCGCCGTATTTGAATACAGGCTCTAAATATGTAGTGTTCCAACCATGCGAACCGACTCCTGCCTCACCAGTTGATTCGTGTTGATACAAACCAAACCTTAAAAACTTGAGACCATCTTTATCGTCATCAGAGAGATGGATTTCCTTAAAAAATTCTGGGGAAAAATTGATCTCTCGAAACGGTGCTGATGTACGCTGAATGCTCCAAAAAGATTTTTGTGTATATCCAAAATACCAATTACTTAACACTGGGTTAACAAAAGCCATATCGCTAACAATATCGTGTTTAGTAATTTGGTATTTCAGACTCAACTGGAATTTGACTTCCCCAATGTTGTCTTTGTTTGTATCACCCACTCGCAACCCAAAATAACTAGGACGATAAGATTTAAAATTTGTATCCTCCTCGCCGATTCCAAGGGGGGCGAATGTAAACTGTTCTGCCTGTACAGCTGCTGACGAAAAAATAAAAGCCCCTAGCATCAAAACACGCAACACAACGTGACAAATAGCCATGCAAGACTTCATAACCTTCTCCTTAGGTATACACAAAGTGTGGTTGCCGCGTGCGTCGTAGCCGTAGTCGGTGCTGTTGCCAGCAAGGTCGATGCTTTGGGTCTGTTTGGTGAAGCGAACACGTGAACGCAACACAGCACGAATCACGGCGGGATGGGTGCGCCGTGATTTGTTTGTGCTGGTTGTCGTTGCGTGATTCATCGTCTGTTCAGTTCGTTGTTATCGGTTCATTCGTTGTGTGATTCAAAAATCAATTCGAGCCTAGCTCCTTTGGTTTCGACGCTAGTACTTTTTATTTATTGTTTAATTGCTCACGAATTGGAATGACGACAGCTTCAATCGAAACAGTTCCTGACTCTGAAACCTGACTTGGCGAGTCCACATGACTTAGTATTAGCTGTTTAGGGAGCATGCTTTGCTGTTTTAAATTGGGCACTATTACATCAACCGTAATAAGGAAATAACTGGCCTTGTTGTTTGCCTCCCCATTTACAAACTTGATTGAATTTATAGTGAGCCCATCTGATTTAACAGAGAGCTTTTTTCGCAGTAATTTGTAATATAGTGACTCATGCTTTTGAGGATGGTCGTGTCGAGGACCGACAAACTGATCCCAGCATCTCCCCCAATCTTGCGGAGGGTTTGCTTTATATTTTTTCCTACACACATCCTCTTCAAGTGGCACTTCTAAATCCAACATTGACTCACCACCCGAAAAATAAATTAGATCAGCTAATGTGGGGGGCTTCGCACCAAATATAGTGTTGATAAATTTCACAACATTCCCCCTCACCTCATCTGGAGAGAAATGATTTGTCTCGCCTGCCTGCACCAAGGAGGGCAATAAAGCAAGCAACATTGCGATGAGGCGATTTCTCATTCTGTTTCTCCCACTTTAATTAATGTTTCGGCGGTGTCTTGCCAGTGCTATCCAAGACAATGACATTGAGTGGATTCTTTTGAGAGGGCTTGAAATTATCAATTGCCTCTCTGAACTTTTTCGTGTTTTGGTCACGTCTTAGACCAACACATCCTTGTGTTCCTACTGTTGTACCGCCATCTGGATGAATGGAGCATGGGTCATCAGGCGCACATCTCTTGTTGGGCGTTTCGAATTTTGGCGTCATCGGAACCGACCAACAACTCTGCGGATTCATATCATCACAAAAGCTTGGGTTATTTTTATTCCAAGTGGACCGAGTAATGACATATCTTCCCGGGGGAGTTCGTCCCTGCCCATACGTTTCAGGATTGTTCTGATTTGCTCCCCACCCTGAATAAAATGGCATGCTAACAACTGGCTGCCCTGCTCCGTTATAGTAGGTTGCCGTGCCGCTTGTTGAGCCGTTAACAATAATAAAATCCAATCCCCATGGATCCACCCAAATCTGTGGATTCCCTCCCACATAGGCATATGTATTAATGCCGCCATATAACCCAATCGGATCACTCGTAACGTAGCGTCCCGTTGTCGGGTCGTAGAACCGCATCCAGTTGTAATGCAGCCCCGTCTCTTGGTCTGCGTACTGTCCCGGGAACCTCAGGTTGTTGCTGATGGTTGATGCCGGATCGACCGTCGCTCTACCGAACGCGTCATACGTCGCACT
>CXWL01028023.1_pt1 | contig 17103 bp, 16 predicted proteins | sample 590931 | NCBI WGS metagenome assembly CXWL01 (sample SAMEA3498368, study PRJEB10139) | groundwater metagenome | biome: water well; material: biofilm material | place: Germany | collected 2015-04-27 | reverse complement strand
CGGCCGTACGGAGAGGACATTGATATGGTTTCCGGAAAAGGCGGGTTCACATGCCCCACGCTGCACTGCAAACGCAAGAACGGCGGGCGTTGCCGGAATAGCGCTGTGGATACCGCTAGGAGAAGATTGGACTAGAAACGGAACGAACCGTGCCCGAATCGCTGACTCGAGCAACTTCACGGTTCGTTCTCGCACTAAATATAGACAAATCAAACGCTTATTTCACGGTGCTGTTGCATCGTCGCAATTGCCGAAATTGGCCGACGCGGTTCCATCGAACGCAACTCGTCCGTGCACGGAGCGACGAGTAATTTGCAAGGATTCGCGTTCGCAAAAGGTCCGTGCGCGGAATGTATTCCTCCGTGTCCGGATCATCCTAACGCGCGCACCCGCCTCTGTGGATAAATCCGGGAGAGGCGCGAAACAAACATGGACCAAAGGCCGATCAAAAGAATCACCCCCTCTGAATTCCCTTTCGTTCACCCCCAAACCCTTGGGGGCACGTCGCAGGCGCGGCACTACGACAACCCGGCACGCGCGTCGTTTGACCCCCATCGGTTTTCTTGCCGAATAGTCTACGAATGACGCGTCTGCGAACCCGAACCCGGATCAACCCATGAGCGATTTCCCAAAAGCGAGCCTTGGCGATTGGCAAAAGCTCGCGGCCAGCGATCTCAAAGGAAAATCGCCGGATTCGCTCACGTGGGCGACCCCGGAAGGAATTCCTGTCAAAGCGCTCTACACGCCAGCCGACCTTGAGAAGTTGGAACTCGCCGGTGCCATGCCTGGCTTGGCGCCGTTCACCCGCGGCGTGCGCGCGACGATGTACGCAGGCCGCCCGTGGACCGTCCGCCAATACGCAGGCTTCTCGACGGCAGAAGAATCGAACGCGTTCTATCGCCAAAACTTGGCTGCCGGTCAGATGGGCTTATCCATCGCCTTCGACCTCGCAACGCACCGCGGCTACGACAGCGACCATCCGCGTGTATTCGGCGACGTCGGCAAGGCGGGCGTCGCGATCGACAGCGTCGAGGATATGAAGATCCTGTTCGACGGCATCCCGCTCGACAAGATGACGGTGTCGATGACGATGAACGGCGCCGTCATTCCGATCATGGCGAATTACATCGTCGCCGCGGAAGAACAGGGCGTGAAGCCGGAGCAACTCGCCGGCACGATACAAAACGACATCCTCAAAGAATTTATGGTGCGCAACACCTACATCTACCCGCCCGAGCCATCGATGCGCATCGTCGCCGACATCATCGCCTACACGGCCGAGAAGATGCCGAAGTTCAATTCGATCTCTATCTCGGGCTACCACATGCACGAAGCGGGTGCGACCGCGGTGCAGGAGCTGGGCTTCACGCTGGCCGATGGCATCGCCTACGTGAAGGCAGCGATTGCGAAAGGCCTCGACATCGACGACTTCGCGCCGCGCCTCTCGTTCTTCTTCGCGATCGGCATGAACTTCTTCATGGAGATCGCAAAGCTCCGCGCCGCACGCCTGATGTGGGCGAAGATCATGAAGGATCTGGGCGCGAAGAAAGCGGAATCGCTCATGCTCCGCACGCATTGCCAAACATCGGGCGTCTCGCTCACCGAACAAGACCCCTACAACAACGTCGTGCGCACTGCGTATGAGGCGATGGCCGCGGTCTTGGGCGGTACGCAATCGCTGCACACGAATTCCTTTGACGAAGCGATCGCGCTCCCCACCGAAACCTCGGCTCGCATCGCCCGCAACACGCAGCTTATCTTGCAGACCGAAACGAAGGTAACCCACGTCGTCGACCCGCTCGGCGGCTCGTACTATGTCGAAGCGCTCACCCACGCGCTGGCCACACACGCGGGGGCGCTGATCGGCGAAGTCGAAGCGATGGGCGGCATGACGAAAGCCGTCGCCTCCGGCTGGCCGAAGCTGAAGATCGAGGAAGCCGCCGCGCGCAGACAGGCCGCGATCGACCGCGGCGAAGAGGTCATCGTCGGCGTCAACAAATACCGGCTCGAAAACGAAGCCGACCTCGAAGTCCGCGACATCGACAACGACAAAGTCCGCGCGCAGCAACTCTCGCGCCTGCAGAAGGTGAAGGGCACGCGCGATCAAGCGAAAGTCGACGCCGCTCTCAAAGCGCTCACGGAAGGCGCCAAAGGGAACGCAAACCTGCTTGCGCTGGCCGTCGAAGCGGCCCGCGCCCGCGCCACCGTCGGCGAGATTTCGGATGCTATGGAAAAGGTCTTCAAACGCCACCAAGCCGAAACAAAATCGATCTCGGGCGTCTATGGCGCTGCCTACGAAGGCGACGAAGGCTTCGCCCGCATCCGCCACGAAGTCGAACAATTCGCCAAGGACGAAGGCCGCCGCCCGCGCATGCTGGTCGCAAAAATGGGCCAAGACGGTCACGACCGCGGCGCGAAAGTCATCGCAACCGCCTTCGCCGACTTAGGCTTCGACGTCGATGTCGGCCCGCTCTTCCAAACACCCGCTGAAGTCGCGAAAGACGCGATCGACAGCGACGTCCATGTCATCGGCATCTCGAGCCAAGCCGCGGGCCACAAAACCCTCGTCCCCGAACTCAGCATCGAACTGAAGAAGCAGGGCGCCGACGACATCCTGATCGTGGTCGGCGGCGTCATCCCCGCCCAAGACTACGACATGCTCAAGCGCGCCGGCGCCGCCGCCATCTTCGGCCCCGGCACGAACATCCCCAAAGCAGCGAGCGAAGTTCTGAAACTCATCCGCGCGAAGTCAAAGCAAGCGGCCTAACTCAAAGCGCGCACCGCATCAGAAACTGATAGAGCGGTGAGCGTGTCCAACCCGCGCGCTCGAACGCGTCGGCCGGGCCGGGTTCGCGGTGGATTTGCGGTGCGCGAAGCTTGTGCGCCGGAAACCGGTGCGCGAGCGCGCCAAGCAAGCGCGTGGCATCCGCGTACGTCGCATCGCGATCAAGCAGGCTCCGCACGGTGATCGTGTCCGCACTCTCAAGCCACGCCACCTGCGCCTCTGCCAGCCGCCAAACGCGTTGCGTCGCCTGCGCGAGCGCGATCGCGGGGCCTGTGGTTTGCCAGGGAAGGGGCGCGCGCTCGTCGCGTTCGAACGCCGTCGCCCACCGCGCGCCGTCTTCGCGGCTAACCTCGACGATCGGTGCATCGCTACCGCGTCCGCCGGCCGTCTCGAAGCCGCACAAACTGACCACGGGCAGAAATCCGCGTGAGCGATAGAGCCGGAACGCTCGCTCGTTCTGCGCAATGACTTCAAGCTCGGCGCTGACATCGCCGCGCGCCCGCGCCTCCGTGAGCACTTGATCGAGTAGACGAGGCGCGGCGCCGGTGCCGCGTGCTTCGGGTCTGGCGCCCATCGTGGCAACGCGCGAGATCCCGCTGTCGCGCGGGGCGACCAAGCCGAACGCCATCACCGTGTCGCCACGGGATGCGGCAACGCTAAGCTGGAGGTCGACGCCTTCCCGCTGCACGATTGCGCGCCACATGTCTTCATCGAGCGTCGGAAACGGCACAACGTAGTCGGAGAATGCGGCATTGTAGGCGTCGCAAAGCGCGGCCGCCGGAAGCGTCGCCGCCCGAACGACGTTCAGCGCCTCGCCGCCCGGCACGTGCTACTTCCGTACGATCTCGAGATCCATGCTGTTGGTCTTTGTGCGGATGACGATGTGACGAACGTCCGCGGCAAACGGCAGCTTCGTCTTCGTTTGGATGGGTGTCAGCACCTGCGCCGAAACCTCCGGCCGACAGGCGACGAACTCGACCGTCGCCGTCCCGTTCGCAATCTCACCCGCTTTGATCAGCGTCGGCCCGCTCCATCCCGCGCTCTCCGCCACGCCGAACGCGTTGATCGTCACGCCGTCGGCCTCGACTGTCACCATTGCCGAGTCGATCTGCATCACGAGCTGTCGGTCGCACGAAGTTTTGTCGGCGGCGAAAGCACCGCTCGACAACGCCAAGGCACCGAGAACAAAAGCAACGCGCATCATCACGAACATCCTTCCACCCACTCGACCTCGGGCTGCCGGCCCGCGCGGTAGCTTACGACTTTACTGCCTTCCGTTTCGAAAACGATCTGTGCCTTGCCGTCGGCCCCCAGCACAAGGATATAGTGTCCCTCTGGTCCAGTGTACTTGTGCGGCTGCACGGTCGTACGCCCCTTGTAGAGTTCGAGCACGTGGCTCTCCGTGTCGCCGACCTTTGCGCCCGTGTCGGTGACGACGGTGTCCGTCTCCTGCACATCGACCCGTGCGACCAGGCCGTCGACCACCATGAACGCGATCCCGTCAAAGACGCCGACCGGCTCGACGTAAGAGCAGTTCGCCTCACCGCCGAGCGCCTTGAACGTGTGTCCGAGTGCCTTCTCCGCCTCCGCGACGCTCATACCGAACTTCACGCCGGCAAACCCTTCGCCGCTAACGACAGGTCCGGTGGGCTTCTGGGTTTGCGGCCCACAGCCCACCACGGCGGCAAAGATAGCGACAACAACAAGTTTCCTGGGGACTGAGCGCATTTGCGGGCATTCCGTGTGGGAGGCGAAGTTTCAAGCCGAACCTAGCGCAAAATTAAGGCGGCAGGCCACCGTTCCGCAGCCTAGAATCGCAGCCTTGTAGGAGATTCGGCATGGACTGGCTCACCATTCTGTTCGCGCTCGCGGTCGCGCTGACGATCGTCATCGCAACGATCCATCTCGTGCTTTGGCTGTCGGGCTTGGCGGGTGGTAAGGGCGGTGTTGCGCGCGAGATCGACAAGCGCCTTGAGCGCATCGCCGACCTCAGTGAGCGCACCGAACGGGCCGTGCGCGACGAACATCAAAACATGCGCAAGGAATCCGCCGATCGCGGCCGCGACCTGCGCAAGGAAGTCGGCGAGAACATCATGAAGTTCGGCGGCGTCCAGGGTGAGTTCGCCGAGCGCCTGCGCGATGAAGTTCGCAAGACGATCGTTTCGTTCGGCGAAACGCTGAAGGGCGACGTCAAGACGCTGGCCGAAGCGAACGCGAAGAACCAGGAAGCCTTGCGCCAAACCGTCACCGAGCGCCTCGACACAATGCGCGCCGACAACGAGAAAAAGCTGGAGGCGATGCGCGCGACCGTCGAAGAAAAATTGCAAGGCACGCTGGAGAAGCGCCTCGGCGAAAGCTTCGCGCTCGTCTCCGATCGCTTGGAAATGGTGCACAAGGGCCTCGGCGAGATGCAAACGCTGGCAATCGGCGTCGGCGACTTGAAGCGCGTGATGTCAAACGTGAAGGATCGCGGCGGCTGGGCCGAAGTCCAACTTGGCGCGATGCTCGAACAAGTGCTGGCCCGCGACCAATATGTAACGAACGCAAAGGTTGAAGTGGGTGCGACCGAAATGGTGGAGTTCGCCGTGCGTATGCCGGGCGGATCCGACGGCGCCGACGTGCTGCTCCCGATCGACGCGAAGTTCCCGAAGGAGGCCTACGAACGCCTGATGGCCGCCTGGGACGCCGGCGACGGCGAAGCGGCGCGCGCCGCCAGCGATGAGCTTGCGGGCGTCATCGAGAACGAGGCCAAGCGCATCTCGTCGAAATACATCCGCCCGCCGGCAACGACCGACTTCGCGGTCATGTATCTGCCGACCGAAGGCTTGTTCGCCGAAGCGATGCGGGTGGCGGGTCTTGTCGCGCGGCTGCAGTCCAAGTACCGCGTGACCGTTGCAGGACCCACGACACTGCATGCGCTCTTGAACAGCCTGCAGATGGGCTTTCGCACGCTCGCGATCCAAAAGCGCTCCAGCGAAGTCTGGCGCGTGCTCGGCGAAGCGAAGACGGAGTTCCAGCGATACGCCGAGGTCTGGGACAAGCTCGACAAGCAGTTGCAGTCCGCGCAAAAGACGATCCACGAAGTCGGAACACGCACACGCGCTGTCGAACGCAAGCTGCGGCAAGTGGAGGTGAGCGACCTGCCGTCGGGCGCGCAGCCGACGCTCGATCTCGTGCCGCCGGAAGAACCGGAAGAGCCCGTGCCGCTTCGCCGCCTGCAGTAGTCAGCCGCCGCCGCAGTCGATCGGCATCGGCCGCTCCGGCTGCGACGAACGCAGACCGGCACCCAGCACGGTGTCGAGCGTCGCCTTCAACTTCTCGGCCTGCGCCACGTTGTACGGCAAGAACGGCGCCTTGTTGACCAGGAAGTCGCATGCCGCCGGGTTCAACACCCAGTTCATCGGCGCGGCCTCGCCTTTGGCGGTATTCGGACGCGGCAGTGCGATGTGGATCAGCCGCGTCTTCGGGTCGTTCGGAGCCGCCGTCTCCGCCTTGCAGAAATCGCGCTTGAGAATGTTGAGTGCGTCGCGGCCATGTGCGCTACGCGTGGCGGCAAGGCCCAACAGCGGCGCCATCGACTGCGGCACGATCGAATGGTCCTCCGCCCGCGCCGCCGCAACAAGCCCGGCATACTGAGGCGCCGAACATTGCGCCGCACGCACCGGCTCGTCGCAACGGATCGTAATCTGCGACCCATCGACCGCGACGTCCTCCATCATCGTGCGGCACGAACTCGCATAGAGTCGCGGCGGCTGGTCGGTCTCGACGTCGTTGCTGATCACGACAACGATCGGAACAACGTTCAGCGTCGGGTCTTCCGCATTCAGCTCCTCGATCGCGCGTGCAATTTCCCAAACCGTCCGCGCGCCATAGTTCTCGAAGTAGCCTCCGTCGATGATCTGATAGGCCGCACCACCCGCTTTGTCCGAACTGACGAACCGCCCCGCCGGCGAGATGAACGGAAAACGCGCCGAGTTCGTGACCGCCGTAGCCATACGGATGTCGTGCCCCGCCATTGCCAGGAAGTCGCCGCTGTCTGCGAACAGCTGCTTGTCCGCGGGCGAGCGGATCGTGGAGGTGATCAGCCGCTTACCCGAAACGACATCTGTGCCGTTCAACAACAAGTGCGGCAGCAGCTCGACCGGCGTGCGGCTGTCGCTCTGCGGCGAGAAGCGCAGACCTAGGAACCCATCCGGCACGTGCCGGGGCAGGGCGAACCCCTTGTCCACGGCCCACATCGCATCGAACGTATCTTCGAGCGCCGTATTGCGATCGGGAATGCCGGCCCAGGTCCACAACGGGCCCACCATGCTGCCGAACATGTCGTTCAGGAAGTAGGTGGCAATCGATCCCGACAACAAATCGCGCGTGGCAAAATGCGCAACCGCGGTGCGCGTTATGGGATCGTCCCAATCGACGGAGCCGTCTTCGCGCCCTCGCGCCCGCACGAGCCGCGCATAGCTTGTGGCACCAAGCGACCCACCCGACACGCCGCTGATCGCAAAGAGATTTCGCCCGAAATCGCCGTTCGTCTTGAAGTCGAGCATGCGCATCGACGAGATCAGCCACGCCGCCGCTCGGCTCGCACCACCCGACGCCGCCACGATAATCACGGGCAGCCGCTCCGTGCGCGTGGGATCGGTGCGCCGTCGCGCTTCCACCCACTGCTGAAGTGCCGCTTTCAGGTCGGGCCGGCACACCGTTCTGATGCCGCCCACATTGTTGGCCGCCGCACACGGCGTCGAACCCGTAGGCTCGTTCAGTTGCGTCTCGGCCAACCTTACGACGTGCTTCTCCAGCACCCACGGCGGCGACAGAAACCACAAGCCCAGCGCGAACGTTCCCAGCACGCTCGCAACGCGCTTCATCCGGTGTGCTTCGCCCGGCGCGAAGTGCATCGCCTCGCCGCGGTTGAAGAAGAACCGCACGATGCGGATCAGCCGCTCAATAAGATCGCGCATGATGGCAAGCGCCATGACGAGCGGCCCGACCGCAAAGGCAAGCGACGCAAGCGCCGTCGTCGGCGCGTCGAATTGCGCAACGGCGCGCGGCGCGGTCCCAACCACCGCGAGTGCCACAAAACTGCACGCCAGCGACAGCACCGCGAACGGCCAGCCGAACGGCGAGAACGCCAACACCCGCGCCGCGCGCGAGCGCTTCATCCATCCCGGCGCTTCGAACGCGTTCATCCACCGAAATTCGGTGCGGTAGAGCACAAACACGTAGAGCAGGCCGACCAGCCCGAAGCTCAGAAGCTCCGCACCCAAGAGACCGCTGAAGAAGTGTCCCGTGCGAAGGGAGAAAAGGATCGGCAACACCGTCATGCCGCCGGCGAACAGCAGCGCCATACGCGGCGCCCATTCGTAAGACCATTCCGTGGGTTCGTCTTCGTGGTGTCGCGTGTGCCGACGCAGGTCCTCGTCTTCATCGTCGAAGAGGTCCGAGTGCGTGGCTTGCTTGCGTAGGATGCGCGCCTTGTCGGTCTCGCCGCGGTTCATCTGCGCGGTCAGTGCTGCGCGCGTCCAAAACCACGCGGATAAGCCCAGCGTCATGGCCGACAGCGCAAACAAAAACGGCCGCGCCGAAATCTGCAGCCGCCAAATTGGCGTCTCCATGCCGGCGAACATGTCCGGCATCTGCGGCGGTAGCCACACGGCGACGAACGCCGCCGCGGGCACCAGCACGCCGATCGGTTCCTCCGCCCAGCGGAGCAACAACTGTTCTATCCGTCTTAACGCGCGCGAAAAGCTCATGCGCGAATCACCTTGCCGCTGCAGGTCATTGTCGCGCGCGCCAGGTCGCACTGGACAGCCCGGCCAAGTCCGCTATCTACAGCCGCTGTGACGCTTGACCGCCTTCGAAGCGGAACGGTGCGTCCAAGACACGCTCAATTCAAGGCCGTCGGGGTTTGCTTCATGGACTATTTGGTGCAGTTGGCGGCCGATCCGGCCGCGTGGGTGGCCCTGGTCACGCTGATCGCGATGGAGGTCGTGCTCGGCATCGACAATCTGATTTTCATCTCGATCCTGACGAACAAGCTGCCTGAAAGCGATCGCGATCGCGCCCGTCGCCTTGGCATCGGCCTAGCTCTGGTCCTGCGCCTGATCCTTTTGAGCACGGTCGCCGTCATCGTGCAGTTGACGGAGCCGCTGTTCACGGCCTTCGACCACGGCTTTTCCTGGCGCGATTTGATCTTGATCGCCGGCGGCCTTTTCCTCGTCTGGAAGGCGACGAAGGAAATTCATCACAACGTCGATCCCGAACCCGCCGAAGACATGTTCGGTACGCGTGTCGCAAAGCTGGCGCTCTCTGCCGCGATCGGTCAGATCATCGTGCTCGATCTCGTCTTCTCGATCGACAGCATCGTGACCGCCGTCGGCATGACGGATCACATCCCGATTATGGTGATAGCCGTCGTCGTGACCGTTGCGATCATGCTGGTCGCCGCAACCCCGCTCGCGAACTTCATCAACGCGAACCCGACGATCGTCATGTTGGCGCTGAGCTTCCTGTTGATGATCGGCATGGCATTGATCGCCGACGGCTTCGGCTTCCACGTGCCGAAGGGTTACATCTACGCCGCGATGGGTTTCTCGGCCGCTGTCGAAGGCCTGAACATGCTCGCGCGCAATCGCGCGAAGAAGCGAGCGGCGTCGAAAGCGAAGGGGGGCTAACGGCTCCGCTGGCTCGGCGTGAGCTTGACGTCGATCCGCTGCCCGCCGCGCAGCAGCGAGGCGCTGAGCGTCCGCCCGATAGATTGCGCATTCAACCGGCGCAACAGATCGTCGACGCCTTCCGCCGGCTTCCCGTCCAGCGCCACCAGAATATCGCGCGTGAGAATACCGGCTTGAGCGGCCGGACTACCCGGCTCCACCAGCGTGATCATCGCACCCGAAGCGCCGGTGCGTGCGGCCAGCTGCAACCGCCGGGGAATCTGCATCGTCTGCGCCGCGACGCCGATATAGCCGCGCCGCACCCGCCCGTGCTTGACGAGTTCGCTCAAAACGAAGCTCGCCGTGTTGCTCGCCACCGCAAAGCAAATACCCTGCGCCCCCATGATAACGGCCGTGTTGATGCCGACGACCTCGCCCCGCGAGTTGACGAGCGGTCCGCCGGAGTTGCCCGGGTTCAGCGCCGCATCGGTCTGAATGACATCGTCGATCAACCGCCCAGAACTCGCGCGAAGCGAGCGGCCCAATGCCGACACCACGCCCGCGGTGACAGTCGACTCGAACCCGAGCGGATTGCCGATCGCGATCACCAAGTGCCCGGGCCTCAGTGTCTTCGAGTCGCCGAGCACAGCCGCCGGCAACGTCGCGTGCGCATGCGCATGCAACAGCGCCAGATCGGTATGCGGATCGTCGCCGATCACGCGCGCGTCGAACGTCAGTTGGTCGGGCGTGGTCAGCCGCGCGCTCGAAGCTCCTTGCACGACATGACTGTTCGTCAGCACCAAGCCGGCGGATGAAATGATGACGCCCGATCCGGTTCCGCCGCGTCCATTGTTCTGTGCCTCAACCCGAACAACGGCAGGCCCCACGCCCTCCGCTACCGACGAGACCGTGCGCGAATAAGCATCCAGCAACTGTGCGTCGTAGTCGCCGGAACCATGCGGCGCTGGAACGGGCATGGGTTCACCGGAGCGGTTCGGTTGCGAGAGAAACGAGAACGTGCGTGAAAGAGCGGACATGACAGCTTAAGATCGTGCGCGCCGATCGGTTTTCAACCCCGGAGTTTCCCCGGGGGCCGCACGAGGAAACGCCCATGTCCCTTACGCTCTACTACCACCCGCTGTCCTCGTTCTGTCAGAAGGTGCTGGTGGCGCTCTACGAAAATGCGACGCCGTTCACGCCGCATCTCGTGGATTTCGCCGACAGCGCGTCGCGCAAAGCGTTCCTGGAACTCTGGCCGATCGGCCGCTTCCCGGTGCTGCACGACGCAAACGGCGATCGCACGATTCCGGAATCGAACATCATCATCGAATACCTGGCGCAGCACTATCCGGGCAAAACGCAATTGATCCCGCCGGACCCCGACCTCGCGCGGCACACACGCTTCCGCGACCGCTTCTTCGATCTCTACGTCAACGTACCGATGCAAAAGATCGTGACCGACCGCTTGAGGCCCGAAGGCCGCCACGATCCCGAAGGCGTCGACCAAGCCCGCGCCCTCATGAAAACCGCGCTTGATATGATCGACGAAGAGATCGCCAAGCGCACGTGGGCGATGGGCGACACATTCACGATGGCCGACTGCGCCGCGGCACCAGCGCTCGCTTACGCCAACCGCGTGATGCCGTTCGCAGCGAGCCACAAACGTGCGGCCGCCTACCTCGACCGCCTCACCAACCGCCCCTCGTTCGCGCGAGCGCTAAGGGAAGCAGAGCCCTACCAGAAGAACTTCCCGCAATAGATCGCGAGCGGATCAGCTCATCCAAATCAACAACCCTTGGCCTCGCGCGGCCGCGTCCGCGACATAAGATTTCAGCTGCGGGAAATAGTGGTTGAGGTCTTCTTTCGAGTCGTTGTCCGCGCAATAGATGTCGAGGCTTTGCATCTTCGGCACGTCGATCTTCTTGACCAGCGCCGCTTCCGACTGCGCGCCCAAGTACCGCGCGAACGCTTGCGTCTCTTTCGCCGACAGTGCGCGGGCAGGGCCATAGCCCAGATCCTCGCCCACCTCGCGGCCACCCGACAGCAGCGCGGCGGCCGGCATCGGCCCGTCCCAAGCCTTACCCGTGAACAGATAGTGCAAGACGTGCCATGACTTGTCGAGTTCGAGCGCGCCGTCGGCGCCCATCAGAACGTCTTCGTCGACGCCTTCGCGCGCCATCCGTGCAAGCTCCAACTCACTCGCCTGTTTCATGCTGAGATTCATGCTCATGGGCGCGCCCTCCGGTTGACGCCCAAGATTACTGCCGCTGCTTAAATACGCGCTTATCAGCCGTGGTTAGCGCGGCACCCACCGATCAAGGTGCATACCGCGCAACGCAAACATTTCGGCGATTAATGAGCCCGGCGTTCCGCCGCGCCTCAGCTCGTCTTCTGCGCGCCATCGATTGTGATCTTGCGCGCATGGGCAAGCGCCACGCCATAGGGCGTTTCGGTCATCATCTTGACTGGAACGATGAAAGTCTTCACCGGGCCGCCGGCGGTGCTTTCCATCGTTGCGAACCAAACCGTGATCGTGGGGATCGACTTTCCCTTGTTCAGGTTCGGCTTGAAGCCTGCAAGCTGCTTATAGACGATCGTGCACTTCTGCGCGGGCCCGCTGTAGCCGCCGTCGGTTTTGAGCTTGTCTTGGCCCGCCGGCGTGAGTTCGATGTCGTAGCGCCGGCGCCCGTCGAACACGCGCACAGTGTCCCCACACGGTTTCGCCGCCGAATGCGATACCCCCGACATCGCAAAGACGAGGCCCGACAGCGGGTCGAGTGTGCCGCGCTTCTGCTCTTCCGAAACCGGAAAGCGGTTCGTGTTGTACGCCGGCTCCGCATCGAGTTGGATGCCGGACGCCGTGTACGTCAGATCGACCCTTTGGCTCTGCTTTTCGTTCACCGTGTTCGACGCGTACTTCTTCGGCTCCAACGCCGCGCCGCTGACCGTGCCCACGGAGTTCGCGTCGATCACCGCTTCATAGAACGAGTTCACCACGCCCGCCGTCTTCAGCCGCGACACGGCCGAATAGCCGGTGCCGGAAAAGCTCGACTTGATGCCGACGTTCCCGAGATTGAACCCGCCGAGATAGACCTGCCACACCAGCTGCACCGAACTCGAGGGTCCCGCAGGCTGCGCCGTTGCAGCGGCAGGCGTCATCGAAGCTTCCTCGGCGGACGCGGTGACGGGCAGAAGCGCGATCGTCGTCGCAAGCAACAAACGTTTCAGCATCGATTGAAAAACCTCGATTGTGAGCAGGCGATTGAGCGTAGCGTTCCGGAGGGGCCGCCTATATGGTCGGCCACCATGTTTGAATTGTGGCGGAAATCGAAGGCGCTGTTCAAGCTGCAATCGTCACCAAAATCATGAACGTCCATTCATCGCAAGGCGCCAAAATCAAGGACTTAAAGGACGCCCTGGTTGCGGGCGACCGCCGCGCGCTGGCCAAAGCGATAACGCTCGTCGAATCGCGGCAAGGCAAAGACGAAGCGGCCGCGACCCAGGTGGTGAACCTCGCGCTGCCGCATGCGGGCAAGGCGCTGCGCCTCGGCCTGTCGGGTGCGCCGGGCGTCGGAAAATCAACTTTCGTTGAAGCGTTCGGCACATGGTTGACCGCGCGGGGACACCGCGTCGCCGTCCTCGCCGTCGACCCGTCGTCGCGAAGGTCGGGCGGCTCGATCCTCGGCGACAAGACGCGCATGGTGAAATTGGCGCAGGATCCGAACGCGTTTATCCGCCCGTCGCCCGCGGGCACGACATTGGGCGGCGTTGCCCGCCGCACGCGCGAAAGCATGCTCCTCGTCGAAGCGGCAGGGTTTGATGTCGTGCTTGTCGAAACCGTCGGCGTCGGCCAATCCGAAACCGCGGTTGCCGACATGGTCGACATGTTCGTCGTGCTCGTTTCGCCCGGCGGCGGGGACGAACTGCAGGGCATCAAGCGCGGGATCATGGAACTCGCCGACCTTGTGGTTGTCACGAAAGCCGACGGCGGCTTCGCTCAAGCCGCCAACCGCGCCGCCGCCGAATATCGCGCAGCCCTCCACCTCATGCGTCCGAAGTTCGAAGGCTGGTCCGCCGACGTCCGCCTGGTGTCGAGCACCGAGGGCAGGGGGATCGCCGAGGTCTGGAGCGACGTCGAGCGCTTCCGCGCCACGCTGGCCCCATCGGGCGCCTGGGATCGCCAACGCCGCGACCAGCGCGTGGCTTGGCTGCAAACCGAACTGCGCGAAGGCTTACTCGCCGCTTTGACGGAAGACCCAGCAATTAGCGCCGAACTGGCCAAACTTGAGGCCACGGTCGCAAAGGGCGCCATGGCCCCGCCTGTGGCCGCCAAGGCCATTTTGGCGCACTTGCGCGCCAAAACTTGACGCCGCTTAGGTGCTTGACCTATAGGTCCGCCCTCCCGCGCGGGCCAAAGCCTTGCGCGGGTTCGCATTTCATCGGATCGGACGGAATTTCATCATGGCACGGCGCTGCGAATTGACCGGCAAAGGCGTGTTGAGCGGACACAATGTCAGCCACGCGAACAACAAGACAAAGCGCAAGTTCCGCCCGAACCTGTCGGAAGTGTCGCTGATTTCCGACAAGCTCGACCGCACGGTGAAGTTGAAAATCTCCAAGCACGCGTTGCGCTCGATCGATCACAACGGCGGCCTCGACGCCTTCATCGTCAAGCAGAAGGACGACAATTTGTCCGACCGCGCCCGCCGTTTGAAGCGCGAAATCGTGCGCGCCGCTGCAAAGGTCTAAAGGCGCACTTGCACCGCCGGTTTGATCTTCGCACCCTGGCAGCGCGATTCTGCCGGGATCATGATCAGTCACGTCAACCGCCTGGCCGCTGAAGGCGGCATCGTCATCTCGCATGCGCCCTCGCGCTTGCCGCGCGCGCTGCGCGTGCTACGCGACTTCGCGCTGTTGATCGTGCCCGCCGTCGCCGTGACCATGACGCTGCTAATCGCCTGGCAGATGCGCGCAACGCCGTTCACGCTGTTCGACGGCATCTTGAGCCCGCTGCGCCAACCGGAGCTCTACCCCTCGAACTGGCTAAACGCTGGCCACGCGACGGTACCTGTCGTCTTCCTGATCGCAAACCTCGTCAACCGCCGCCACGGCGAAGAGTTTGCCCTCGCGCATGTGTTCGTCTCGTGGTCGCTTGTCGTGTTGACGACACTGGCCATCGTGCTGCGGGCTGACCCGTTGCTCCCGGATCCGGGCGACGTGCCCAGCCTGCGGGTGATGGGCGCATTCTTGGGCGCAATGGCGATCGGCCAACTGGCCGGCGTCTACGTCTTCGATCGTACGCGCGGCGTCGTCTGGTGGAAGGCGCCGCTCTACAGCGCTCTCACGAGTTCCCTCATCGCCATGTTTCTATTTTACCCGGCAGCCTATGCTGGCACCGAACCGTTCTGGCCGAACCACATGGCGGTTGACGCGGGAACGAAGGCGTTCATGTCGTTCGCGCTGCTCGCGCCTTATATGGCGCTCAGGCCCATCGTGCGCCCGTCCGGCGGCCTCGGCGGTTACTAGGTCTCGCGCGGCCCGCGCAGTTCTTTCAGCGCAAGTTCAACGCGCCGCCACGTGTCGGCATCGCCGTCGTCGCGCTTGTCCTCTGCGGCACGCATGCGTTGCGCGGCGATCGCAATCGCCCTCGCACCGTGTTCGGCAAATAGCCGCTGCGCATAGTTTGCAATTTCGATCTGCTTCATGGGGGCTGTCCTCCGCAAAATCGTTTGAGCGGATGAAGAGGGGCGACCGAAGCCGCTAGTCCTTCAACTCGAACATCATAAGCAATGTCTGCTGGACCGGTCCATTAAAATTGTTGTCAGAAACGAGATAAACGAGCGTCTCGCCGTCTTCGCTGTTGCGAACGGACAGCCCTTCCATATTGTCGATGATGAAGTTCATGCCGACATCGGCCACAACTTCTCCGTCCAGCGTCGCGCCGGCGGCGACATCGGCGCCCTTGATCCGCCGCATCTCGAAGCCGACACCGGCAATCCGGTTGAAGCGGCGCTCCAGCGTCAGCACATCGCCGTTCGCAAGCTGCCGCACATCGGTGAGATCGAACGGCGCCCGTCGCGCCAACGTGATTGCTTCGGGGTCGCGGCCGTCTTTCAGCAACCACCCGCGAATGTTCCCCGCGTCATCGTGGTAGGCCTCGGTCAGCGCAAGCAGCCGCCCGTCGCTCAACTGCGAGATCCCCTCAAGCCCGCTATTGTCCGGCGCCTCTTGTAACGCAGCAGGCGTCGTGACCGCAGACGGCTTCGCAGCCAGCCCATCCTTGCCGAACGGATAACGCCAAATCCGATGGTCGCGCTCGAAGCTCACGAACACGTCGCCGTCGAGCGAACCGGTCAGCCCTTCCGCATCCCCGTCCTTACCCGACAACGCGCCACCCTTGAGGTCGCGCAGCGGCGCGATCGCCGTTGCGCTGAGCCCAACAAGTTTCCCGTCGCGATAGCTGAGCGTTCCCGTGAGCCAATGGCTCGCGTCCGTGATCGCCAGAAACCGCGCGCCGTCGTTCGACACGATGAGGCCCGAGATGCCGCCAAAATCTCCGTCATCGGACGTCAGCCGCAAAGTCCCGCGATGCCTGAGCTTGCCGACAATCGACTTGGCTTCCTCGCCCGTGCTAAACGGCAGTGCCGTCGCATGGACGTCGAGTCCGCGCGCCGTCTGCTCCGCCGCTGCACTGAAAAAATACGCGGCCACCGCCGCGGGCGCCGCAAGCGCAACAAGCAGATGAACCCGCTTCACCGCGCCGCCGCCGCAACGGGCGCCTTCGGGGGTCGTACCGGTCGCCGCGGGGCAGGGGTAAAGCTCTTCGCCGTGTCTTCGTCGAACAACTCGGCCAGCTTGTCGGTCATCGCGCCGCCCAACTGCTCCGCATCGACAATCGTGACGGCGCGCTTGTAGTAGCGCGTAACGTCGTGCCCGATGCCGATCGCGATCACCTCGATCGGCGAGCGCATTTCGATTGCCTCGATCACCTCGCGCAAATGCCGCTCGAGATAATTGCCCGCGTTCACCGACAGCGTGGAGTCGTCGACCGGCGCGCCGTCCGAAATCACCATCAGAATGCGCCGCTGCTCCGGCCGCGCGATCAACCGGTTGTGCGCCCACATCAAGGCCTCGCCGTCGATGTTTTCCTTGAGCAGCCCCTCGCGCATCATCAGCCCGAGGTTCCGCCGCGCCCGCCGCCACGGTGCATCCGCCTGCTTGTAGACGATATGGCGAAGGTCGTTCAGCCGCCCAGGCGCCGGTGGCTTGTTTTCTTGCAACCACTTGTCGCGCGACTGCCCGCCTTTCCACGCCTTTGTCGTGAAGCCCAAGATCTCGACCTTCACGTTACAACGCTCCAATGTGCGCGCCAGAATGTCGGCGCACATGGCGGCCACCATGATCGGCCGCCCACGCATCGAGCCTGAATTGTCGAGCAGCAGCGTCACGACCGTGTCGCGGAACTTCATGTCCTTCTCGATCTTGTAGGAGAGCGGGTGCATCGGATCGACGACCACGCGCGACAGCCGCGCCGCGTCCAAGATGCCCTCTTCCAGATCGAACTCCCACGTCCGGTTTTGCTTCGCCATCAGCTTGCGCTGCAACCGGTTCGCCAGCCGCGAGACGACGCCCTGCAGTGCTTGCAGTTGTTGGTCGAGATAAGCA
>CXWL01119842.1_pt1 | contig 17104 bp, 17 predicted proteins | sample 590931 | NCBI WGS metagenome assembly CXWL01 (sample SAMEA3498368, study PRJEB10139) | groundwater metagenome | biome: water well; material: biofilm material | place: Germany | collected 2015-04-27 | reverse complement strand
CGAGCGAAAGATGGAAATGAAAGCACTGGTCCTGGAAAAGGCGCACGAACTCACGCTGCGCGATGTCGACGTCTCCCTTGAGGTGGGGCCGCGCGACGTGAAGATCCGCATGCACACCGTGGGCGTCTGCGGCAGCGACGTTCACTACTACCAGCATGGCGGCATCGGCCCCTACATCGTCAACGAGCCGATGATCCTCGGCCACGAGGCCTCGGGCGTGGTCGCCGAGGTAGGTGCAGAAGTCACGCACCTCAAACCCGGTGACCGCGTCTGCATGGAGCCCGGCATTCCCGAGATGGATTCGCGCGCGACGCTCGAAGGCCTCTACAACCTCGACCCTGCCGTGCGCTTCTGGGCCACACCGCCGATCCATGGCTGCCTCACGCCCTTCGTGGTGCACCCGGCCGCCTTCACCTTCCGCATGCCCGACAACGTGAGCTTTGGAGAGGGCGCCATCGTCGAGCCGCTGGCCATCGGCCTGCAGGCGGCGAAGAAGGCGGCGCTGAAGCCGGGCGATGTGGCTGTGGTGATCGGAGCCGGCACCATCGGCGCGATGACCGCATTGGCCGCGCTCGCGGGCGGCGCGGCGCGCGTGATTCTGGCGGATCTCGTGCCCGAGAAGCTCGCGCTGTTCGCCGACAACCCGGCCGTGACCACCGTCAACGTGCGCGACGCCGATCTCGCCGAGACCGTGAAGGCCCTGACCGATGGCTGGGGCGCCAACGTGGTGTTCGAGGCCAGTGGCAGCGCGCGCGCCTTCGACAACATCTTCGATCTGCTGTGCCCCGGTGGTTGTCTGGTGCTGGTGGGCATGCCCGGCAACAAGGTGCCCCTGGACATCGTGGCGATCCAGGCGAAGGAGATTCGCATCGAGTCGGTGTTCCGCTACGCCAACATCTTCCCGCGCGCACTCGCGCTGATCGCTTCGGGGCAGGTGAACGTGAAGCCCTTCATCTCGCGCACCTTCGCGTTCGAGGACGGCATCAAGGCTTTCGAGGAAGCGGCTGCGGGCCGGGCGAGCGACGTGAAGATCCAGATCGAGTTTCCGGCGACCTTGCCGGCTTGATCTCGACGGGCCGGCGTACCGGCTGACCGAGCGCTTTTTCGCAAGGGAAAACGCCGGGGAGCGCGATGGCGATGCGCGGCTAAAGTGGCTGCGCCTTGCCACTCGCCGATCCGTCGCCCATGCCCTTGGTCTTTCGCAACGTCGTCCTCACCGGAGCCTGTGGTGGTCTTGGCCAGGCACTGGCGCGCGAGCTGATCGGTGGCGGTGCACAGGTGGCGCTGGTCGGGCTCGATGTCGCGAAGCTCGAGGCGCTTGCTGCACTGGCGCCGGGGCGATGCACGGTCTACACGCCCGATGTGTCGAACAGCCCTGCGATGCAGTCCATGGCCAGCGACTGGATGGCCAAGGCCGGTGTGCCCGACCTCGTGATTGCCAATGCGGGCGTGGCGGGCGGCTTCGACACCGCCGAGGCCGATGACCTTGCGGTGCTGCGCCGCATGCTGGAGATCAACCTGCTCGGCGCGGCGACAACCTTCCAGCCATTCGTGAAGCCCATGCGCGCGCAGCAACGTGGCGCTTTGGTTGGGGTCGCGAGCATCGCGGGCTGGCGCGGCATGCCGGGCAATGGTGCCTATTGCGCGAGCAAGGCGGGGCTGATCCGCTATCTCGAAAGCCTGCGCGCGGAGTTGCGCGAGACGGGTGTCACCGTGCACACGATCAGCCCGGGCTACATCCGCACCGCCTTGACCGCGGGCAACCGTTTCGCGATGCCGGGCCTGCTCGAAGCCGACGAGGCCGCGCACCAACTGCTCGCCGGTGTGAGCGCCGGACGCGAGCAGATCGTGCTGCCGCGCCGTATCGGCTGGCTCTCGAAGCTGCTGAACCTGCTGCCCGAGAAGCTGCACGACCGCGTGCTGCGCGGGCAGCCTCGCAAGCCGCGCGTGGGCGAGGCGGGCGCTACGGCCATTCCTGGCCTCTCCGACAAACATCCACCCACCTGATGTCCGACAACGTCCCCACCCACGAGAAGATCGCCCTCATCGGTGCCGGCCCTTCCGGTCTGGCCGGGGCGCGTAACCTGCAGAAGCACGGCGTTCCCTTCCAGGGCTTCGAGGCGCACAGCGATGTGGGCGGCCTCTGGGACATCGACAACCCACGCTCCACGGTCTATCACTCGGCGCATCTGATCTCCAGCAAGCGCACCACGGAGTTTGCCGAGTTCCCGATGGCCGACACGGTGGCCGACTATCCGAGCCACCGCGAGCTGCGCCGCTACTTCAGCGACTTCGCCGACCGTTTCGGGTTGCGGGAGCACTTTCGCTTCAACACCCGCGTGCTGCGCGTGGAGCCGGTGAGCGACTCGCCGGACACGCGATGGCGGGTGAGCGTCGATGCGGCCAATGGGGCCGGTGGCCGCATCGAGACGGCCGAATACAAGGGCGTGGTCATCGCCAACGGCACGCTCGCCGAACCCAAGCGCCCGCAGTTCGAAGGCCACTTCGATGGCGAGCTGCTGCATACCAGCGACTACAAGCACGCCGAGCTCTTCAAGGACAAGCGCGTGCTGATCGTCGGCGCGGGCAACTCGGGCTGCGACATCGCGGTCGACGCGGTGCACTACGCGAGGAGCGTCGACATCTCGGTGCGGCGCGGTTATTACTTCGTGCCGAAGTACGTGTTCGGCAAACCGGCCGACACGCTCGGCGGCAAGCGGCCGCTGCCGCCGTGGCTCAAGCAGCGCATCGATGCGACGGTGCTCAAGTGGTTCACCGGCGACCCGGTGCGCTTCGGGTTTCCGAAGCCCGACTACCGGATGTACGAGTCGCACCCCGTCGTGAATTCGCTGGTGCTTCACCACGTGGGACACGGCGACATCGGCGTGCGCGGCGACATCGCGCGGCTCGACGGACACACGGTGCATTTCAAGGACGGCAGCGCGCGCGACTACGACCTGATCCTGGCCGCCACCGGCTACGCGCTGCACTACCCGTTCATCGACCGGGAATTTCTCAACTGGCAGGGCATGGCGCCGCGGCTGTACCTCAACATCTTCTCGCCGCGCTTCGAAAACATTGGCGTGCTCGGGATGATCGAGGCGAGCGGCATCGGGTGGCAGGGGCGCTACGAGCAGGCCGAATTGCTGGCGCGCTACTTCCGCGCGAAGGCGACGGGATCGCCCAAGGCCGCGGCGTTGCGCGCGGCAGTGCAGGGGCCAGCACCCGACCTGTCGGGCGGCTACAGGTACCTGCAGCTCGAGCGCATGGCGTACTACGTGCACAAGGACACCTACCGCGCGGCGGTACGCAGCGCCTCGGCGGCGCTGGCCGATCCACCCTGAACGAGGCTTTCACATCCATGCTGCCCGTCGACGAAATCCGCCTGCACTTCAACCCCGCTTCGCTGGTGCTGCTCAACGTGGTGCTGGGCTTCCTGATGTTCGGCATTGCGCTGGACACGCGCATCGACGACTTCAAGCGCGTGGCGCGCATGCCGGGCGCGATGGCGGTGGGCATCGGTGCGCAGTTCATCGTGCTACCGGCCGTGACCTTCGCGCTCACGCTCATCCTGAAGCCGGGGCCGAGCATCGCGCTGGGCATGATCCTGGTGGCGTGCTGCCCGCCGGGGAACATCTCGCAGATCCTCACGCACCGCGCGGGTGGCAACGTGGCGCTGTCGGTGTCGATGACGGCGATTTCGAACGCGCTTTCCATCGTCGTCATGCCGCTGAACTTCGCGTTCTGGGGCGGGCTGCATCCGACGGCCTCGGCGCTGCTCAAGACGATTGCGCTCGACCCGATGGACATGCTGGGTCACATCGTGATGATCATCGGCATTCCGTTCGTGCTGGGCGTGGCCTGCGCGCACCAGTTGCCGCGGCTCACGGCGCGCATCAAGAAGCCGGCGCGCATCCTGAGCTTTCTCGCGCTGATCGCTTTCATCGTCGGCGCCATCGTGGGCAACTGGCGCTTCTTTCTGGACTACGTGGGGCTGGTGCTGCTGGCGGTGGTGATCCACGATGCGCTCGCATTCGGCACGGGCTACCTGTGCGCGCGGCTCTCGGGGCTGGGTGACTACGACCGGCGTGCGGTGTCGATCGAGGTGGGCATCCGCAACGCAGGGCTCGGGCTGGTGCTGATCTTCAGCTTCTTCGGCGGGCTCGGCGGCATGGCGGTGGTGGCCGGCGTGTGGGGCTTCTGGGACATCATCGCGGGCCTTGCGCTGGCGAGCTGGTGGGGGCGCAAGCCCGCGACGCCGTGAGCGCGCGCCGCATGCTCGTGACGGGCGGCGATGGGTTCCTGGGGCGCGGCGTGCTGGCTGCGCTGGCGGGAAAATCGTTAGACGTTCTGGTGGCGCTCGATGTGCGCGAGGTGCCTGTGGCGCGTCAACTGCCGGGCGTGGTCTATCGCCAGCAGGACGTGCGCGATGCGGGCATCGGCGACACGCTTGCAGCGCACGCCATCGACACGGTCGTGCACCTGGCCTCCATCGTCACGCCGGGCAAGGACTCGAACCGCGCCTTCGAGCATTCGGTGGACGTGGGCGGCACGCGCAATGTGCTCGAAGCCTGCGTGGCGCAGGGCGTGCGGCACATCGTGGTGTCGTCCAGCGGCGCGGCCTACGGCTATCACGCGGACAACCCGGCGTGGATGACCGAGTCGCAGCCGCTGCGGGGCAACCCGGTGTTCGCGTACGCCGACCACAAGCGGCAGGTGGAAGAGATGCTCGCGGACTATCGCGCCGCGCATCCTGCGCTCGCGCAGACGGTGCTGCGCATCGGCACCATCCTCGGCGAGCGGGTCGACAACCAGATCACCGCGCTGTTCGAGAAGAAGCGGCTGATCGCCATCCGCGGCAGCGCGAGCCCGTTCGTTTTCGTGTGGGACGAGGACGTGACCGGCGCCATCGCGCATGCATTGAGCGATGCGCCGCCCGGTTGCTACAACCTCGCGGGCGACGGCGCACTCACCATCCACGAGATCGCATCGCGCCTCGGCAAGCAGGCGACCGAATGGCCGGCCGGCGTGCTCAAGGCGGCGCTCGCGGTGGGGTCTGCATTGGGTGTCAGCCGGTACGGCCCGGAGCAGCTGGACTTTTTGCGCTACCGGCCGGTGCTGCTCAACACCGCGCTGAAGGAGCGCTTCGGCTACGTGCCGAGCAAGACCAGCAGCGAAGCCTTCGATGCGTTCGTGGCGGCGCGTGCGCGACAGGGGCAGCCGGTCACTTCTTCTTAGCTTCTTCCACGGGTGCGATCAGGTGCTCGAGCATGCGCCGAGCGTTGATCGGCAAGTCTTCCGACGAACGCACGCAGGCCATCAGCGTGCGCTCGGCCCAGGCGTCGGCGAGCGAGGCGCGCGCGATCTTCATCGAGCGGGCGCAGCGTTCGGCCGCGGTCTGCGGCACGATGCCCACGCCGATGCCGTACTCGACCATGCGGCACACCGCCTCGAAGTTGCGCACGCGCACGCGATAGGCCAGGTGCTTGCCGAGGGCGCGCACGTGCTGCGTCACCAGCTGCTGCAGCGCGCTGTCGGCGGGCAGTCCCACGAATTCGTTGTCGACCACTTCGGCCAGATGCACACGCCGGCGCGCGGCCAGCGCATGGCCACGCGGCATGACGAGCACGAGGTCGTCGCGACGGAAGGGGTGGCATTCGAGGCCTTCGCTGTCGATGGCATCCGAGACGATGCCGATGTCGCACAGGCCCGCGCGCAGCGCATCGACGGTGTCGGGGCTCGGGCGCTCCTCGAGGTCGACCGAGATGCGCGGATGCTCCGCGAGAAAGCGACTCAGGACCTCGGGCAGGTGCTCGGTGAGCGCCGAGGTCCCGCACATGAAGCGCACGTGGCCCTTCAAACCCTGGCCGTATTCGCCGAGCTCGCCGCGCAGCCGCTCCATCTGCTGGAGCACGACGCGCGCATGGTGCAGCAGCGTGCGGCCGGCCTCGGTGGGGCGCACGCCCTGCGCGTGGCGGGTGAGCAAAGGGCTGCCGAGTGCGTCTTCCATACCGCGCACGCGCTGGCTGGCCGAGGCGAGCGTCATGTGCGAGCGCTCGGCGCCAGCCGTGAGGCTGCCGGCCTCGACGACGTGGATGAACAGGCGCAGGTCGGTGAGATCGAATCGCATGGTGGCCGCAAGGTAGCACGGGAGCCTCAGCCTGTGCCTGAGGCTGGGTGCGCGAATGCCGCATTTTCAGTGGCTCGCCGGGTCTGCAGACTCGGCGGCAATGACGATTTTTTCCAACGAATTGACGGTGGGCCAATGGGCCGCGGCTGCCGTCGTATTTCTTCTGGCCGGGGTGATCAAGGGCGTGATCGGGCTCGGGCTGCCGACGGTGTCGATGGCGCTGCTCGCGCTCTGGATGGCGCCGGTGCGGGCCGCCGCGCTGCTGATCGTGCCGTCGCTCGTCACCAACATCTGGCAGACCGGGCCACGTGCGAGCTTCGGGTCGGTGCTGCGGCGCATCGGCGGCATGCAGGCAGGGATCGTGGTGGGCACGCTGGGCGGGGCACTGTGGCTCGGCGCACCGGGGGGCGCGTGGGCCTCGGTGGCGCTCGGCGTGGCGCTGGTGGCCTATGCGCTCTGGGGGCTCACGGGGCGGCAGTTGCACGCGCCCCCGGCGCATGAATGGTGGCTGGGGCCACTGGTGGGTGTTGCGACGGGGCTGCTGACAGCGGTGACCGGCGTGTTCGCGGTGCCGGCGGTGCCTTATCTGCAGGCGCTGGGGTTCCAGCGCGACTCGCTGATCCAGGCGATGGGGATTTCGTTCACCACCTCGACCATCGTGCTGGGCATCGGGCTGGCGGGGAACGGGGGCTATCCGATGGCGGCTGTGGGCGGCTCGGTCGCGATGCTGGTGCCGGCCATCGGCGGAATGGTCATCGGGACGTGGCTGCGGCAGAGGCTGCCGGTGGCGGTGTTCAAGCGCTGCTTCCTGATCGGGTTGGCGCTGCTGGGCGCGTACATGACGGTTCGGGCCGTGGCCTGACGAGCGACCGAACAATCCATCAGGCGACGGGCAGCAGGGCGGCGCGCACGCGCTCGATGGTCTGGCGGTAGGGCAGCGCGAAGTCGTCGAGGGCATCGTCGGCGTTGAGCCAGCGGAACGAAAACACCAGGCCCTCTTCCTCGGGGCTGCCGGTGGCCATGTGCTCGAAGGTCTCGGGCAGAGGCGCCTCGGCGCGCATCAGGAACAGGTGCCAGAGCTGCGGGTGGCGGTGCGTGTTGCCCTCGACGCCGGCCTCGCATTCACGGTCGAGCGTGCCGAGCGGCTGCAGCGCGCCCGTGAAGTCGATGCCCGACTCCTCGAGCAGTTCGCGCCGCACCGCCACTTCGGGCGATTCGCCGGGCTCGATCGTGCCCTTGGGCAGTTGCGTGTTGCCGTCGCCGGGGTGGCGAAACACCAGCAGCCGGCCCCGTGCGTCGACCAGGCAGGCGCAGGCCTTGAGGATCGGATCGGAGGGGCTCGCGCCGCTGTCGTTCATCAGGCGCCCGTCAGTGCGGCCTTGACCGCTGCGCTGACCTGGCCCATGTCGGCCTTGCCGGCCAGGCGGGTCTTGACCACGCCCATCACCTTGCCCATGTCGCCGGGGCCGCTGGCGCCCAGCTCGGCCACGATGGCCTTCACTGCGGCGGTGGTTTCCTCGGCGCTCATGCGCTGGGGCAGGTAGCCCTCGATCACCTTGATCTCGGCGGCTTCCTTGTCGGCCAGGTCGGGGCGGCCGCCGGTGGTGAACGCGGCGATCGAGTCCTTGCGCTGCTTGACCATCTTGTCGACGATGGCCACGACCATGGCGTCGTCCAGCTCGATCCGCTCGTCGACTTCCTTCTGCTTCAGGGCGGCGAGCAGCAGGCGAATGGTGGCCAGGCGCTCGGAGTCCTTGGCGCGCATCGCCGTCTTCATGTCTTCGGTGATTTGTTCTTTGAGTGTCATGTCAGCCTTTCGGAAAAAACAAAAGCCGCGGCAGGTTTCCCTGGCGCGGCTGAGGCAACGGGGCGCGGCGGTGACTTTCGTCGAGGGCCGGCTGCCCGCAGGTGTTGCTTAGTACAGCTTCTTGGGCAGCTGCATGCTGCGCACGCGCTTGTAGTGGCGCTTGACGGCGGCTGCCTTCTTGCGCTTGCGCTCGGCGGTCGGCTTTTCGTAGAACTCGCGGGCGCGCAGGTCGGTCAGCAGGCCGAGCTTTTCGATGGTGCGCTTGAAGCGACGCAGAGCGACGTCGAAGGGCTCGTTTTCTTTAACGCGGATGGTGGTCATTGATGAATCGTTGAACTGAAGTTGACTCGGGGAGATCGAGGCCCAAAGCCGGGGTTCCTCAACTGAAATCTTTGGTGGCCGTTGAGGGAAGGCCAAAAGTTAGCCCGCGATTATAGCGCGGTTGCGCACGCATGGGCGCTCGCCCAGGCCCATTGGAAGTTGTATCCGCCCAACCAACCGGTCACATCGACCACTTCGCCGATGAAATACAGACCCGGCTGCTTGGATTCCATGGTCTGGGACGACAAATCGCGGGTGTCGACGCCCCCGGCGGTGACCTCGGCCTTCTTGTAGCCCTCGGTGCCGCTCGGGGTGATCTGCCAGCGGGCAATGCGCTCGGAAAGCGCCGCCAGCGCCTTGTCGGCCGCTTCGTTGACGGGCCGCTGCAGAGCTGGGTCCTGCCCGACCCAGGCGTCCGCCAGCCGGGAGGGCACGAGCGAGGCCAGTTCGTTGGCGATGCGCTTCTTCGAGCGCAGCTTGGCCTCGCCCAGCGCCTCGGCCACGTCCGTGCCGGGGGCGAAATCGATGGTGAGCGGAGCGCCCGGCTTCCAATAGCTCGAAATCTGCAGCACTGCCGGGCCCGAGAGGCCGCGGTGGGTGAACAGCAGGTCTTCGAGAAAGGCCATCTTTTCCTTCTTCGCCCCGGTCTCGATCCGCACCGGCAGCGCCAGCCCGGCCAGTTCGGCATACGGCGCCCAGCCCTCGCCGCCGAAAGTCAGCGGCACCAGGGCCGGACGGGGCGTGACCACGCGCAGGTCGAACTGCTCGGCGATCCGGTAGCCGAAGTCGCTGGCGCCGATCTGGGGGATCGACAGGCCGCCGGTCGCAATCACCAGCTTCGGTGTCTCGATCACACCACGATCGCTCTCAATTCGATAGCTGCCAGCGCCCGCTGCATCGGCGGCTGCCGGAGAAAAAGCAATATTCCCCAGCTTGCACGGCTGCCACCGCGTCACCCCGCCGGCCGCGCATTCGGCCAGCAGCATGTCCACGATCTGCTGCGAGGAGCCGTCGCAAAAAAGCTGCCCCTTGTGCTTCTCGTGAAAGGCGATGCCGTGCTTCTGCACCAGCTCGATGAACTGCTGCGGCGCATAGCGCGACAGCGCCGAGCGGCAGAAATTCGGGTTGTCGCCGATGAAGTGGCGCTGCGGCGCGCGCACGTCGAGGTCGCGGTTGGTGAAATTGGCCCGCCCACCGCCCGAGATGCGGATCTTCTCGCCCACCTTCTCGCTGTGGTCGACCAGCAGAACCTTGAGCCCGCGCTGGCCCGCCACGCCGGCGCAGAACAGCCCGGCCGCACCGGCGCCGACCACGACGACATCGAACTGGAAATTGGCGCTCAAAACGGTCAGGGCCCATCCGCCGCCAGGATCGGCGGCGCGTTGTACTTCAGGTGCCCGATGTAGCGCAGCGGCTGCGTCGCGGCGATGGAGGGCACGTCGCCCTCGCGCATGTGCAGCAGGTCGGCCGGGCTCACCCAGCGCGGATCGGCCGCGGTGATCGGCAGGCCCGCCTGGCGGTAGGCCTCNNGGCAGCTCGCAGAGGCGCCGGTTCAGCACGAAGGGCGCGTTCAGCAGCACGCCGGTGGTGTTGTAGCGCGTGCCGACTTGCGAGTTGGCCCAGGTGCGCAGCTTCGCAACGCCCGCGTCGTCGAGGCCGGGCACGCGAAAGGCCACCACCATCTGTTCCTCGGCCACCACGTCGGCCAGCGGCCGCGCGCGCACGCCGGTGCCCACGGCCTCGGCGATCAGCCCGTCGCCCAGGTACAGCAGCGCGTGGCTCACCGGCGAGAAGGTGCCCAGCCGGATGCCGAAGGAATTGACCGTCGCAATCGAGCTCAGCAGGATGTCGCCGGGCTCCAGCGCGCTGGCCGTGATGAGCTCGCCGCCGTTGCCAGGCGCGATGACCGAGCTTTGCACCCGCAGGCGCAGGCCCGAATCCTTGGTGGGCAGGTCGACCCGGGTGGCGCAGGCCGCGAGCAGCAGCGCAGCACCGGCCGCCGCCACGAGCGCGGCGGCGCGAACAAGAGCGGCCCGCATCATCCTTTCCAGACGAACGGGAACTTCAACTGCTTGAAGAAGCCGTTGGGCACGTAGTCGCCCAGCACGCCGTACTTCTCGGGCCAGAGCTTGGTGCTTTTCACCGCGGTGCCGAAGATGTAGTCGAGGAAGGCGTAATGCGCCGAATAGTTCTTGTCGAGCGCCTCGATGTCCTGGCTGTGGTGCCAGTGGTGGAAGTTGGGCGTCACGATGATGTAGCGCAGCGGGCCGAGCCGCACGCTCACATTGCAATGGTTGAAAACCGCCTGGAAGCCGACCACCACGATGTAGGCGTCGATCACTTCCTTGCTGAAGCCCAGCACGTAGATCGGCGCCAGCACCAGCGTGCGGGTGATCAAGAGTTCCAGGATGTGCTGGCGCGAGCCGGCCATCCAGTCCATGCTTTTGACGCTGTGGTGCACCGCGTGCAGGCGCCAGAGCACAGGCACCTCGTGATAGGCGCGATGCGTCCAGTACTGCACGAGGTCGGCCACCAGAATGATCAGCAGGATGCCCGCCCAGAACGGCAGGTTCCCCACCCAGCCGCGGATGCCGTCGTTGGCCGCCCAGCCGAAGAGCTTGTGCACCATGAGGTTGGTGGCCAGCAGCACGAAGCCCACGATCATGTGGTTCACCACGAAGTGATGAAAGTCGGTCTGCCACTCTTCGCGGAACACCGGCTGGTCTTTGCGCAGCGCGAACAGCTTCTCGATGAAGATGAAGATCAGCGACGAGCCCAGCAGATCGAGGATGAACCAGTCGAGGCCGATGTACGGCGTGTTGTCTGCGAAGTCATGCACCGGCACCTTGTGCCCGCCGAGCAGCGCCGACGCCACTACCAGCAGGAACGCGGCCGACGACAGCCAGCGCGAGCGGTTGAAGATGATGTTGACGAGCGAGAGCCCGCCCGAGACCACCAGTGCCACGAGCAGGATGTAGCGCATCACGTCGACGTTGTAGCTCTTGCGCAGCTCGGGCGTCGTGAGGTACTGCGGGAAGTGGAAGGCCAGCACCCCGAGGAAGCACAGGATCGCCAGGCTCAGGGCAATGGTTCCGGTGACGAGGCCGCGGCCGCGTTGCAGCTCGCCGTGGCTCGCCGTGAAGTCGTTCAGTTTGTCGAGCATGTCCGCCTCTCTCTATCGCTTGTGCTTTGTTGGAGCGCGATTTTAGGCGGCGTAGGATGAATCTCACATAGGCCGAACGGCCCGCCGTCTCAACAACGCCGCGGCACCCAGCGCGATTGCCATGACCAGCAGCGAAACGACGGTGGTCACCGTGCCCAGCGCATAGATCGACGGCGTGGTGACGGTCGAGGTCAGCCCCTGCAATTCGAGCGGCAGCGTGTTGACGTCGCCGATGGCTTGCGAGGTCCGGGCGATCTCGTCCCATGACAGCGTGAAGCCGAACATGCCGATGCCCACGATCGAGGGGCCGATCAGCGGCAGCACCACGAAGCGGAAGGTCTGCCACGGCGTGGCGCCGAGGTCGCGCGCGGCTTCTTCATACGCCGGGTTGAAGCGGTTGAATACCGCGAACATGATGAGCAGGCCGAAGGGCAGGGTCCACGTCAGGTGCGCCCCGAGGGCGGAGCTGAAGAGGCCGAGCGCGGTGCCATAGCCCTCGAGCAGCGTGGTCGCGTCCATCGCCGTGAGCACGCCCTTGATGCCGGTGTCGAGCAGCCGGAACTGCAGGCCGATGCCGAGCGAAATGATGATCGACGGCATGATCAGGCTCGCCACCGTGACGAAGAACAGTGCGTTGCCGCCCTTGAGCTTCTTGCGGAACGCGAGCCCGGCCAGCACCGACAGAACCACGGTGAAGGCCATCACCACCGCGCCCAACGCCAGCGAGCGCCTGAAGGCCGCGCCGATGTCGACGGTGCCCAGCCCTTCGGCCAGCTTGTAGAACCAGTGCAGCGAGACGCCGCGCAGCGGGAATGTCAGGCCGCCTTCGGGGCCCTGGAAGCTCAGCACGACGATCGTGATCATCGGGCCGTACAGGAACAGAACGAACAAGGCGAACACGATCGCAAGGGGCCAGAAGCCGGGGGCACGCTGAGCGCCGATCGGTGTCTGCATGTCAGAGCTCCTTGCGAATATCGACCAGCCGGGTCAATCCCCAGATGATCATCAACACCACCGCCAGCAAAATCATTGCGTTGGCAGCGGCCAGCGGAAACTGCAGGTACGAGGTCTGCACCTGGATGATCTTGCCGATGGAGGCGATCTGCTGGCCGCCCATCACGCCGATGGTCACGAAGTCGCCCATCACGATGGTGATGACGAAGATCGAGCCGATCAGGATGCCGGTGCGCGACAGCGGCACCACCACGTTCCAGAGCGTCTGCCAGCCCGAGGCGCCCGCGTCGTTCGCCGCTTCGAGCAGCGACCGGTCGATGCGCATCATGCTGTTGAAGATCGGCACGATCATGAACATGGTGTAGAGGTGCACGAAGGCCAGCACCACCGAGAAATCGGAGAACAGCAGCCACTCGACCGGCTGGTTCACGAGGCCCGCGCNNAGGAAGTACGCGACCGAAAAACCGATGAGCAGCGTGATGCCCCACACCAGCAGGCAGAACTTGAAGGTGCTGAGGTACGTGTTGAGCGTGACGCACAGGTCTCCGTTGTCGGTGAGGTGCGAGCAGCCCTCGAACAGGCTCAGGTAGTTGCGCAGCGTGACCGCGGGGATCAGCTCGTACTCGTTGAAATTCCACAGGCTGACCATCGCGACCAGCGCCAAAGGAATCAGGAAGAACAACAGAAACACCAGCGCGAACGGCGCCGCCTGCCACCACGCCTTCACGGTGTGAAGCGGGTTGGCGGCGGCGGAGGCGCGGGTGGCGGGAGCGCTCACGGAATCGAAAAGAAAGTCAGGCCGCGACGAACTCGTTCCACTTGCGCACCATGTACTCGTTCTCGTCCATCACCGCGTTCCAGCACGCGATGCCGCCCATGCGTTGCTCGTAGCTGCCGCCGTCGCGCACCGCACCGGCCTTGGCGATCACGTCGCCTTGCGGGCTCTTGATGTCCTGCGCGGCGGGCTTGCCTTCCATCCAGTAGGCCCACTCGTAGGCTTCCATCTTGGTCTTGGCGGTGTCNNTCGTTGAAGTCCTTCCACAGCGCGCGGAACTGGCCGGCCTTCTTGGCTTCGATCAGGGTCTTGATCGTCAGGTCGATCTCGGCCTTGGTCATGTTGCCCTTGTCGGCGTACTTGTGGATGCCCTTGGCCTCCACCACCATCGCGGCGTCCATGATGCCGATCGAGGGAATATTCAGGATGGCGGCCTTGCCCTTGAATTCGGGGTTCAGCAGCTCGGCCCACGAGCCGATCGGGCGCTTGATGAGGTCGGGGCGAATGCCCAGCGTGTCGGCGTTGTAGGTGGTCGGAATCAGCGACATGAACTGCGTCGGCGACTTGGCAAACGCCTTGCTCTTCTCGCCTTCGAGGTAAATCACCTTGATGGGCGCCGTGCCCTGGTCGCCGACCTTCTTGCCGCCGACTTCGCCCTTGGTGAAGAGCGAGGTGATCTTGCCGGCGTTCTTCACGCGCTTGGTGTCGATGCCTTTCAGGTTGCCGGTCGGCACGATCTTCTTGAGCGAGAAGAACTCGGTGTCGATCAGGTCGAAGCTGTTGGGCGCGGTCACGGCGCGCTTGGTCACCTCGTCGGTGGTGATGGCCACGTACTGGATCTCGATGCCGGTGTCGGCCTTGAACTTCTCGGCGATCGCCTTGTCCTGGTTCACCGCGGTGCCCAGGTAGCGCAGCACGATCTTTTCCTGTGCATGCACGAAAGGCGCGATGCCCGTGGCCAGGATGCCGGCGGTGCCTTGCAGCAGGGTGCGGCGCTTGACGCCGGTGGACGAGTCGATGGGTTCGGTCATGGCAGTGTCTCCGTAGAAAAAAGTGGCGGACGAAGGGAAAAGGAAAAGGATCAGGCGGCCACGGCGAGTGCGCGCGCATCGGCATCGGCCCACGACAGGCGAACCGTCTCGCCCTGTGCATACGGGCTCGCGAGAAAGGCGGCTTCGCCCAGCAGCACCGACACGTTCCGGCGCTCCGGCGCGGCGGCTTCCAGCGCCAGGCCGAGCAGCACGTAGGTGCCCTGGTATTCGACATCGGTGATCGCGGCGGCAAGGCCATCGGCGTGCGAGTCCGCGGCGATCCGCATGTGGTCGTTGCGCACCGCAATCGGCCCGGTGGGCGTGTCGATCACGTTGTGGCCGCCCATGAAGCGCGCAACGAATTCGTTGGCGGGGTGGTTGTAGATCTCGTGCGGCGAGCCGACCTGCTCGATCACGCCGTGGTTCATCACCACCATCGTGTCGGCCAGCGCCATGGCCTCTTCCTGCGAGTGCGTCACGTGCACGAAAGTCAGGCCCAGTTCCTTCTGCCAGCGCCGGAGTTCGGCGCGCATCTGGATGCGCAGGAACGGGTCGAGCGCCGACAGCGGCTCATCGAGCAGCAGTACGCGCGGCTCGGTGATGAGCGCGCGGGCCAGTGCCACGCGCTGCTGCTGGCCGCCGGAGAGTTCGCCCGGCTTGCGCTCGGCCAGATGACCCATCGCGACGCGCGCCAACAGGTCGCGCGCACGCTTCTGGCGCTCGGCCTTGCCGACGCCTTTCATCTTGAGGCTGAAGGCCACGTTGTCNNGCGGGCAGGTTGGTGATGTTGCGGTTGTCCAGCAGGATGTCGCCGCTGGTGACCGATTCATGCCCCGCGATCATGCGCAGCGTGGTGCTCTTGCCGCAGCCAGAGGGCCCCAGCAGGCAGCAATAACTGCCGCTGGCGATGCGCAGATCGATGGCATCGACGGCGGCCGGCGTGCCGGGGGCGTAGCGCTTGCTGAGCGCGACGATTTCGACCGCGGCGGGCGGGAGCGGGGCGACGGCGTTCATTGCCGGGCGGAAAACGGGCTGGAGACGGGCATGCACGGTCTAAGCACGCTCCATGCCACGTGGTCGGCAGCGCCCGGCTGCCACGAAACTTTCGAAGCTAGGTGCCGAAGCGGTCCGCACTCACCGGCAGCGCCGCCGCGGCCAGCCCGCGCAGCACATCGCCCACCACGATCACCGCAGGGCTCGCGAGCCCGGCTTCGGCGATGCGCGCCTGCAGCCCGTCGAGCGTGGTCGCGATGTGGCGCTGGTGCGGCAGGCTTGCATGCTGAACCACGGCGACCGGCGTGTCGCCCGGCAGGCCCTGCAGCAATTCGCGCTCGATGCGCGCCGCGCCCGATACGCCCATGTAGATCACCAGCGTGAGGCGCGCGTTGTGCGCCATGGCGGCGAGTGCGCGCCAGTCGGTAGGGTCATCTTGTGCGCCCGCGCCGGTCTTGGCGTGGCCGGTGACGAACACCACGCCCTGCGCGTGGTCGCGGTGCGTGAGCGGCACGCCCAGCGAGGTCACGGCCGCCAGGCCGGCGGTGATGCCGTTGACCACCGCACATTCGATGCCGGCTTCGCGCAGGTGCTCCACCTCTTCGCCGCCGCGGCCAAAGATGAACGGGTCGCCGCCCTTCAGGCGCACCACGGTTTCGCCTTCGCGCACCGCGGTGATCATGAGCCGCTCGATGAACGCTTGCGGCGTGCTCTTGCAGCCGCCGCGCTTGCCCACGTGCACGATGCGTGCGCCGGGGCGGGCATAGGCCAGGATCTCGTCGCTCACGAGGTCGTCGACCAGCAGCACGGTGGCGGCCTGGATCGCCTTCACGGCCTTGATGGTCAGCAGTTCCGGGTCGCCGGGGCCGGCGCCTACCAGCGTGCAGCGGCCGGTGATGAGGGTGGATGGGTTGTTCATGCGTGGGATGCCAGTTCCTTGATGTGCCCGACCTGTGTGGCGATGGCTTCGGGCACGGGAAGCTCGCCGTTCAATACGCGCCGCGTGTAGTCGGCCGTGGTGGCGACGTCGATTTCCTTCGGAAGCCCGGGCACTTCGGTCGCCGTGCCGCTGGCCTGCGCCTGCAGTTCGGCGCGCACGCCGCAGAGGAAGCCGTCGATCTGCGCGGTGCGGCGCGGGTCGGAGACCACCTCGCCTTCGAGCCCGCGCGAGAGCAGGGCGGTGGTGCCCATCAGCTCGAAGGTCTCGGCCATGACGCGGGCGTATTCGGGGTGCGTGTAGCTGGCGACCACCACGGCCGGGCCGGCGGTGGGCTGCATCAGCTTGACCACGCTGTGGCCGGGGTTGCGCAGGCCGACGACGCGGCGCACGTCGAGCAGGCGCTTGAGCGCGGGGTTCAGCAGCTCGGTCGCGGCGAAGCCCACGGTGCCGCTGGCGATGGGGCCGATGGCGGTCATCGACGGCACGTCGAGTGCGGCGAGCACGTTCGAGGCGAGCACGCGCGCCGTTTCGGTGGCGCTGCCGTGCACCAGCACCGGCAGGCCTTCGCGGGCCAGCAGCAGCGCCAGCAGCGGGGTGAGCACCGGCAGCTTGCGCGCGCCGTTGTAGCTCGGCAGCACGATGAGCGGGCGGTCGCCGGCGGGAATGTGCTGCAGCCGTGCATGCGTGGCATCGAGAAAACCGGCCATCTCCTCGGGCGTTTCGCCCTTGATGCGCATCGCCAGGCAGAAGCCGCCGATCTCCAGGTCGGTGACGGTGCCGTCCAGCACCTGGCCGAACAGGTCGGTGGCCTGTTCGCGCGTGAGCGGCCTGGCGCCTCGCGCGCCGCGGCCGATTTCCTTGATGTATTGGCTGATTCCCATGGGTAGGCGGATTGTCCTGCAACGCTTATGCCGGAATGTGAGTCGGCTTATGCCCTCTCGGGAACGGCCTCGGCGGGGGTGATGCGGATCATGCGTTTGAGCTCCGGAA
>CXWL01002661.1_pt1 | contig 17104 bp, 8 predicted proteins | sample 590931 | NCBI WGS metagenome assembly CXWL01 (sample SAMEA3498368, study PRJEB10139) | groundwater metagenome | biome: water well; material: biofilm material | place: Germany | collected 2015-04-27 | reverse complement strand
GCTCAACCCGAGAACCATCAAGTATCGTGATCACCGAACCATCGATTTTCGTGATCGCTCTCATCCGCAACAGGTTGCGAGGCGGTAGTGACATTCGTGCGCCAGAGCTATGCGAGACAGGTGTTGCGGCGACAGCTCTACCTTGAGAACCTCCTGCACCAGTCCATGGCGCTTCGAGGGCTGGCTGCCATTGCAGCGGGCGGCGGTGCTTTCAGAGTGTCGGGCGGGGCGGAGTATGTACTTCAGCTCGCCAGCCGCCCGCCGCGACTGCACGAGGTCCGAAGAGCTGCAGTAGCAGCTGCAAGCGCCTCTGGGCAGGTTGTCCATCCGGTCGTTGTGGGCGCTCATCGCTATCTACCTCCCGCGGAAAGTGCCGACCTAGAGTGGCTGGCGGATCGGCTCCAAGCAAGTCTCCGGAGCGAGGCACTGCTACCCCGGATGGCTACATCCTTGGCGGCGGGGCATGTGCCGCCATGACGTCGAGGCCTGTGATTGCGCTCGTTACCGGTGTTGGTAAGCGGAAGGATGCTGACCAAGAGAGCATTGGCACTCTGAGTACTTCCCTAGTGTTGCTGCGGGCCGTGCTCGACCGCAGCGGGCGCGCGCTTCTCGCTGCCGAAGCCGCCCACTTGGTTCCGCTCTTGATGGCGGCAGCGGAGTACGAGATTTCGCGAGAGGTTGAGGGCCAAGGGGAGAACGCCCCGGCCCCAATCATCCTGGGGCCAATGCTCGCGACCGACTCTGTCGAAGAGCAGATCCTCAGGCACAGGCCCGAAGGAACGGAGGACGATGTTGCGTCTTCCTTGCTCGACGTGCTCTTGACGGGAAACCTGGTCGACTCCAACTCTGTTCGCGAGTCGAACAACGGTAGGCGCCGCAGCTTTCAAGACCTCCTCGAAGACCATCGGCCTCGCTGCATCATCGCCGTCGGCGGCAGCTCCACGATGCCCGACCTTCTAGCGGTTGCCGAGGACTACCAGGAGCGTGCAGCCAGCCGGGCGCAGCTCCTCCGTGTCCAACCACGCGAGCCAAATGGCGAGGTGTTGTCCCGTTGGAAGCAGGTTGAGTATCCACTGGAAGGCGGGGACATCCCTCCGCCGCGGCTCGATGGTGAGATCCTCAGTGCGTACTCCGAACAACGCCAGTGGGATGAGGCCCTCCTCGCGATGGCGCTAGAGGTCGCTCGCGAGGTGGCGTGGACGCTGGAGTTGGATCGATTGATCGCGGAGGCTCTGGAGGCGTAGACGTGCGAGTGGGCGCCCCCAACCCCGTGCCGATCACACACGGGCGCCAAGCGTGGTGTCGGGTTTCGAGTCGGTGCCCCTGACCGGGCGCTGAGGCAGTTTGCGCTGGGTTTGCTCGGAACGGATTCCCGACCCGAGGGACCAAGGAGGCACGCCACCATTGACGAGTCTTCTATGGAGGATCCTGAGCTGACCCCAGGGCCGGTATGGCGTTCACACCGTCGGGCTGCACTCTTCTCTCGGCCATCGTTCACTGCGGACTGCTCTCCACTTCCTTCATTCGCCGTCGCTCACTCTCGGCCGCGGCGTGATCCCCCCGACTGTCGAGCACGGCAGCCCGCATCGCGAACAATGAGGGCGTGCGTCGACCGAGCCGGAGTCCTTCCTCGAGGTCGTTCCAGGCAAGATCAGACCGTCCCCGTCGAAGTCGTATTCCTGCACGTGTTTCGAGTGCCTCTCCGTACGCTGCGCGATTGACGGCCTCCCCGGACTGGGCAGCCAGAGCATTGATCTCCAGCAGGCCCGGTGGCAGGCCTTCCGGCCTAGCCTGTCGGCCGAAGTAGGAACCTGCGACGCGCACCGCGGCATCCGCATCCTCTTCCGCGCCTGCGAGATCGCCGAGGGCGTATCGAGCTCGGCTGCGCATCAGCCGAGTCGTGACCAAGAAGGGGTGCGCAGAGATGGCCTGGTCGTAGTCCGCCAACGCCCCAGCGTAGTCTTGTCGCTGTAAACGCAATCGCGCCCTGACTGACAAGAGGTGCGGCGAGTCCTCGGCTTCGAGGGCTTGGTCCAGCAGCTGGGCGGCCTTCGTGAGATCGCCTGCCTTTTCCGCCTGGGCAGATCGCGTTGCGAGCTCGAGTGAGTCGGAATGACGAAGAGTCGGCGCCAGCCTTGCTGTCAAGGCACTGATGAGGCGATCCGCGGAGATGGGTATTCGCTGTCTCCATAGGCTCGCGTCCAGCACTTCGAGCTGGCCGCCTTCGAGCCGGGCCGCGAGAAGCGGAGGTGCTGCTCGGAATAGCTCCGGGCCGATCCAAGTGCCGGTCGACCAGGCAAGCCGTACAAACGTCTCCTGCGCCGACGGAAGAGACCTCTCGATGCGAAGCGCGAGCACCTGCTCGTCGACAAGGATCTCGAGTACATCGCCACCCGGCACCTGAAGATCCCAGAGGCGTTTGCCGGTGGCGACATCGATCGCGAGCAGGTGGCGGATGCGGAGATCAGCGACAAGGGCATTCAGGCCGCTCGCGGTAGCCGTATACAGAACGGAGCCGTCAGACGAGAATGCGAGTGCGGTCACTGCCGAGGGCGTCTCGTCGTCGCTGTCACTGAAGAAACGCCAGGGCTCCCCAACAGGAGAGAGGTCGAAGTTCCAGAGCCGCACTCTTCCGTCGGCCCCGCCGGTAGCGATTGAGGCGCCACGTCGGCTGTTGCTCGCGATCGCCAGTGCAAGAACACTGTCCTCGTGAGCCCTCAGGACGCGTCTCACGAGCTTTCCCTCAGCCGAGAAGCTGTAGAGCCCGCATGCCTGTGTATCGAGAGAGGCAACGTCGACGCCCAATGATGGTCCGAGTCCGCGAAGGCCTTCTACTGAGCTCGGAAGGCGGTACAGACCCTCCCGGTACCCTCCTCCCGCCAGGATGGAACCATCGCCTTGGGCGCTGAGTCGCAGCAGGATGTCGCTCGAGGGCAGGTCAGCCCAAGGTCTCACGACACCTGCGGAGTCGACGGCAACGAGGTGCGAACCGGCGTTCTCCGACTCGAGCGCGTTGAGAGCAAGTACTGTGTCGTTTTCTCGGACGCCGATCGCCGTGATCTCCGAATCGCCCGGAAGGGCGAATCGATGGGTGTCCCTACCCTCGACTGCACGCAGGAGTTCGGACGACTGAGCGACCTCGACCCGGCCTCCTTTGGGTGCATACTGCGCTAGCGCCGAGCCATATCCTGAGCCCGAGTTGAACGTGAACTCAGGAAGGCTCCAGACCAGTACCGCGCCATCGGAGCCGGCGCTCCAAAGCTCGCGATCCTTCTCCCTCCACAACAGGCCGCGCACAGATGCGCGATGACCCGGCAGCGAGAATAGTTCGGTGCCGTCGCCACGCCATGCCCTAATCTGGCGATCATCGCCGCCGCTCACCAGCGTTTCGCCGATCCAAAGAAGGGACCGCACAGCGCCGCGGTGGCCGTTCCAGGTCAGCTTCCGGCGATACTTCCGTGGACTTCCGCTTGCTGAAACGAGCTGAATCGGACCTTCGCCGGTGCCGATGGCGAGTTCGCCATGTTGATTCTGAACCATGATTGTTGCGAGAAGTGGAGTCGAGGAAAGTACGGGTCCGGCTTCCGTGATGCTGCTGCCGTCGAGTTGGAACGGTCCCAGCTGCTGCTGCTCTTGGAGGCCCCAGCCGCCGATCGCTACCACCTCGCCGCGATCCACTGTGAGGGCAGCAACCGGCCCCTCACTCGTCCGGATGTCTGTTGGTTCGAGTCGGCTGCCGACTTGGAACACGCGCCCTTTCCGATCGCCGACCCACAGATCGCTGCTTGTGGACCCGCAGGCCGAAGCCGTAAAGGACGCATCGTGATCCAGCGCGATCTGCTCCACCGTGTTGCCCGCGGTCCGGATCAAGGTGACGCCGGCGATCGGTGAACTCTGGAGCGGATCAAGGCCACTGGCGATTAGAAACACTGAACCGTCCTCGGTCACACAGGCATCTCGCGGCACCAGCGGCTGGTCGGGGAACGAGATCGCTGGCGCCAGCGTGTGTCCTCGCGGATCTAGCAGCCAAGCGCGGTCATTGGAGACCACGAGGATGCGTTCACCGTTTGCAGACTGGACGAGCTTCCGGATGTCGCCGAAGGTTCCGACTGGAGGCTCAAGCCGGCGGAGCTGGCGCCCCCTTTCGAGGGCTTCGATGGCTGCCGCGCGCACCTCCGGTAGAGACTGAGCCTCCGCCTGCAGAATGGCGCGCTTCGCCAGCTGGAGAGCGAGCAGCGGATCGCGCCCGCTTTCGGACAGTGACTGCGCAGCGAGCGCCCGGCTCTCGGACTCGCGCGCTCGTTGAGCCTCTGCGATGCTGGTTCGCCACGCGACGCCCGCCGCGATCGAAGCGCCAAGGGCAAGCAGCGACAGCATGGCGACTGCCGCGTTGCGGAGCCTAAGGAGTTTCCGCTGTTCGGCATGGTCCCTACCAAGAAGCTCGTCGACGCTGGCGAAACCGTGGATCGGCACGGCGATTCGCCCGACTTCTCGCAGCCAGTCCGTGCCTCGCTGCGTGCTCGGAGAGGTAAAGGGCCGCAGATCGACCCAACCGGGCTCCTCCGCGAATGCTGTTGATAGTTCTTCGGGGAGGGGAGTGCCATCGGCGAACGCGAGTCGTTGTTCGCCCGGCTTCCAACAAAGCTCCGGCCCGGACGTGAGGGCAAGAAGCAGTCGTGCCTTCCCCTGCAGCTTCAGCCACGACCGCAGCTCCTGAAGACACCAAGGCCGGCTGACGAGTTCGGGGCGGACCATGACTACCAGGAATCGGGAAGCCGAGAGTGCGCTTGCGATTTGCGCCGGCAGCTCCCCTGCGGCGACACTCGCGTGGTCGACGAAGATCCTCAGGGCTCGCAACTGGAACGGGCGTCTAGCGAGCCGATGGAGCTCATCCCTCAGGACACGCGCCAGGGGCCCGTCGAGCCGCGACACGTGGCACAAGAACGCGTCGTACTGGCGCGGCTTCCCCGCGAAACGACTCGAAGCCATGCTCGAAGCCTCCTCCGTTGTGGAGAAAGTAGCGCTGGACGAAGGGCGTGCGCAAGCGCGCAGTTCGCGGAGCGGAGCTTCACCAACGTGCGCTGGCGAGGACTGGCGATGAACACCGCACGAGCCTTCTCCCTCCTCGCCCTGGCGAACCTCTATCTGGTCCGTCGACGACTCTTGCCGGCGGCGGGATCCGTATCTCTCGTGCGAAAGGAACTGCCCGAAGGAGCCTCTTGGCGGGTTCCGGGGCGCCGATCGCCCAATTCCTCTCCTTGGCAGACTCGACGCCCATGAATCCTCGATCTTGATGTGATGTGAGCGGGCTACGCCGACCACTTGCTCAGAGGTTCCTTGTGGGATCGGCCAAGGCTCGAAAATCGTAGACGGAGTCCTAGAATAAAGGGTCCTGTCTACAGCTTAGGGACAGATCGACAGCAAGGGTGACCAAGATGCAGGGGATACCGGATGAAGTCGTTCAGCCGCCGCCATAGCCGCAAGCATGCCCGGTCCATGCTCTCTCGACTGGTCGACCATTTCTTCGGCTATGACTTCTTCGTCTCGTACAGCCACGCGGACGGCAAAGAATATCCGCAACGGCTGGCCCAAGCTTTGACGGCCCGTCGATTCTCGGTCTTCCTGGATGCGGACGTCTATGCCGTAGGCGACGCTCTGACCGCCGCGACAGATCGCCGCGTGCGCCAGAGCCGACGCCTTGTCGTGATTTGCGGTCCGGGCGCTGTCCGGTCCTCCTGGGTACGCCTAGAGGCTGAAGCCTTCGCGCAGCGCCGCGAGACGCCGCTCGTCATCGAGTGGGACTCCAACCTGGCGACCGATGAGGAGGCGCACTGGCTCCGGGACCTAGTCGGCGACTCACTGACTCTGCGCGAGCCTGTTCCGCGCGCTGACGTTCCTGTCCCTGAAACTGTCGAGCAGTTGATTCGCAGCTTTCGCGTGCGTCGCGTCGAGCGTGTCCGCAGCGCTCTTTTCGGCGGGGCGGCCGTTGTCTTTGCCGCACTCGCGCTCGTCGCCTGGATCTCGCGCAATCGCGCGGTCGCCGAGGCGCGGCGGGCGATCAGCGCCCGGGAAGCGGTTGAGTCGAGACTGGCTCTCGGGAACGATCCACAACGCGCTGTCGGCCTCGCTGCTTGCGCAATGTCTTCCGAGGCTTTGCCCGTCGCTCGAGAGAGTCTCGTTGCCGCGGTCCGCGCTACCTGGGGTGTCGATGCCGTCTTCCGCGCCCGGTCAGGATCACTCCGAGAAAGCGTCCTGGTTCCGTCAACAGGCGCTCTTGTTGCCACTGGACAGGCCGGCATCCTCTGGGAATGGACGGACGGCGCCTCAGGCCCTATCGCTCATCAGCTCCCGCTAAGCGAGGACCTGACGGCCCTTGCACTGGCGGCCGACGGTCGGCGCCTGCTCGTTGGATCGACAAGTGGAACGCTCCTGATCCTCGACGCTCGCACCCTCCGGCCGAGCCATCCTCCGATCAACCTGCACGGCGCCGGCCTTTCACGGATCTTGGTTATCGGACCGCAGCTGGTCGCGACAGTCGGCTACGATGATGCGCTCGTCTTCCTCGACCCGGACGACGGAAGGATCGTGGCGCGCCCGCCGACCTTTCATCGACCGGGGAGGCTCAGGCTTGGTATCCAGGACGCAGCGTACGATCCGGTCCGCCAGAGAATAGCGACTGCCGGGGCAGACGGCCTGATCGGGCTCTGGGACGTTTCAGATCCGCGGCGTACGCGACTGCTTGCTACGGCCGGGCCAGCGGGTCCAGATTCCCTGGACTACAACGTCTGGTTCAGCGTCGCCATTGATCCCCTGAACGGGTTCGTCGCTGCCGGCGACGGCGCCGGCAGGCTCCGCATCTGGCGCCAGAAGGATGAAAGCCTGCTGCCCATCGAGCTTGCCGTCCCTGATCGCCCGGCTGACACGGCGCGACTCATTGCGGGGCTCGCTTTCGACCCTGCGTCGGAGTTCCTCGCCGTCTCGCGCTTCGACGGCTCGCTTGGAATATGGGACGTCGGAGGAGATCCGGAGAGAGGCGATCTACCCGGGCCACTGCTCGAATCCGTAGCGCATGGCTCATCCGTCAACCGGGTGGGTTTCACAGCACCAGCCCAGGCGCTCACCGCCGCAGATGATGGGCATGTAGTTCGCTGGGCCCTTCGACGACCACGCATGCCGCCTCTGCCATTCCGGCCTTCCCGGGCGTCGGATTCCTCTGCCGTATTCGCTCCACGGGGGCGTTTTGTCGTCAGTTGGGACGAGCGCAATGTGGTTACCGTAGTGGACCTGCGTTCGCGCTCTGCGATCGGAAGCATCACCTACGACCACGAAGCGCGGATCTGGAAGGCCGCGGTGTCAGCGGACGGCGAGAAGATAGCCCTAGGCGATGAAACGGGGACTGTGACGGTCTGGGCGACTAGGACTGGGCGCGCGCTGCTCTCACCGCTGAGTATCCACAGCGGCAACGTGACGTCGCTCGCCTTCGAACCCTCGTCGGGACGATGGCTTCTCTCGGGCGCCGTGGACGGAACGGTGATGCTGATTCGCATGGACGGTAGCCAGCCCGAGGCGGAGCGCCTGACCAGGCTGGCGGCGCCGGTCTCAGCCCTTACCGTGTCCGCCGATGGCACCACTGCGGCAGCCGTACCATCAACCCGAGGTGCCACTCAGGTGTGGCGGACCCGGGACTGGGCGAGGTTCGGCGGCGATGTAGCGGCCGACCCCGAGAGCGCCATACGCGGTGCGGCCCTGGATCCTCACGGAAACCGTCTCGCCCTCGCCGATCGCTGGGGAGCAGTCCTCCTCTTCGAACGTCACGAGGACTCGTGGAGCCTGCGTCGACTGGCTCATGGTGGTCAGGTGCGCGCCGTGTCCTTCTCACCGGATGGCGAGACGCTGGCATCCGGCGGTGACGACGGAGGCATCGTCGTCTGGTCTGCCTCAACGGGGGAACGGCAGTGGGGTCTGCCTCACGCGCAGGCTCGCCTTGTGGATGAGATCACGTGGGCACCGGACTCGACCGCGTTGATCTCCGTCGGCGACGACGGTTCTGTCGCCTTCTGGCCCGTCACTCCGGCGTGGTGGACGGGCAGAGCTGCGGAAATCGCACCGTCCTTTCCGTGCGCACAATGAACCGAACCAGAGAGAATCGCAGGCAGTCCCCGGACTCAGCGAGACCGAGGCGGGTGCGCTTCACGGGTTCTCCGAAGAACGGGCGACCTCGCAGCCTAGGCCTCGGCCAAACCGCAAGCGGCAAGCCGCCAAACAAGATATTTCAGTGGGCGTCGAGCTTGGTAACGCAGGTTAGTCTTCAGCTCCGGGGCTCTCGCACGCCACCCAGCAGTCAATTGGTCTTGATCTGCCCAAGTGCGCGGCGAACGCTCTTGGATGGACGGCGATGCTGGTAGCTCCGCAAGAGCGCTTCGTAGAGCCGGGAGTCGGAGCGCCAGAGCTCGCGCTTCCTTCCGTCGAAGCCGACGGCTCGGATCCACACATCGCCGTAGAGGCTCAGGTCGTCGTCGGTAAGAAATGCCTTGGTGGCCAGAGTGCGCTTGCGCCCGATTGTCCACGCTGACCTCTCGACCGTCTCGTCCTCGATCTCGTAGGCGACGGACTGCGTCTCGGGAGCCGGATTCTCGACCCACAGCTCTAAGCCGAGTTCTGGACACTTGCCCCCGCCGACTTCGACAACCTCTCCGTCGTGCTCGCGAAACTGAGCGACGAGACGGGTCGTGGCGCGCTGGGCCTCCCGCTGGTGTCGAAGACCATCCAGGACCTTCGCGGGTGTAGCTGCCGCCGGTTCGAACTCGACTGCCTGGAATCGGCGGATCGGCTGCGGCACCTCAACATCCTTCAGGACCGCCACCACCGGCACGGAGGCACCCAGCGCGAACCCATACTCGTAGACCACCCAGGGAGAGGCTGCGCTGCGCGGCGTGAGAAGAAGAACCACGCCGTCCGCGCTCCTCAGCCCCGCGTCGATCTCGGCGGAGAACACGCTCCCTGCCTGAATGCTCTTGTGATCGCGCCAGATCGAAAAGCTCCTGCCGAAGGCCGCCTCGAGCTGATCGGCTAGGCCTGCATCGGACCGACTGTAAGAAAGGAAGAGGTGCCCGGGCATGGCTCGTGAGGTTCCCTCGCCGCATGGCGGCGGACGATCCGACGGAATTCCTTGGCGCGAGCGTAGGCCGCTGAGTGAGTTCGTGTCAAAGGCGGTACCATCTTGTTATGCATCAATCGGTTGGCGTGCCCGGTAGCTTGCCCTGGCCGGAGAGGCAGGGGACGAGAATCCCGCCTCTCGAGGTGCGACTCTTCTTTCACCCCCGCTCGTCTCAGGCGCGCGCCCTGGCTACCGGCGTGCTCCAGGACTGGATGGGCATTCCCGCCTTGCAGGGATTGCGCGTGCCGGTCTTCTTCGGCGAGGAGGATGGTGGCGAACGGCCCCCCGAGGCAGACTTCGATCGCGCGCAGCACACGCTCGCGGTGCTGCTGGTCGACGGCTGGATGAGCGACTGGGAGGCGGGTGCGGGGCATGCCTGGGTGACGTGGTTGAGCGATCTCGCGACTGCCCATCCGTCGGGTGGACGCCATCACTTGATGCCAGTGGCGCTTGACGAAGCAGCGCTCGTGCTCTCCCCCGAGCTCGCCACGCGGCACTTTCTCTCTCTTTCCGGGATCGTCGATCCCGATCGCCGCCAGGCACGGCTGAGTTTCGGTATGTCCGTTAGCGCTTTGCATCTTCTGCGCGACGAGGGGCAGAGCGAAGCGATGGCGGACCAGGCCCCGGTCACCCTGTTCGTCAGCCACGCCAAGAAGGACCTCGACCCAGGGCGACAGGATGCGGTGCGCTTCACGCAAGACGCGCTGCAGGACCTCCCGGTGCACGAGTGGTTCGATGCCCGGAACATCCGCGAGGGGGCAGCTTTCGAGGAGGAGATCCGCAACGGCCTTCGCCATGCGGACGGCATGATCGTCTTCCTCACGGATGCCTGGGCCACGCGGCCGTGGTGTCGAACGGAGGCCCTGATCGCGAAGGAGCTCGGGACGCCTATCGTTGTTGTCGATGCGCTGATGGAGGGTGAGCCACGCAGCTTCCCATACAGCGGCAACACTAGACTGCTGCGCTGGCGGCCATCGCCACAGCCGCCCGAGGGGGGCGACGCGGCGACGCTGCTCAATTGGCAGGAGCGTTCGCGCACGGAGGGGGAGCGCATCATCGCGGCAGCGGTTCGAGAGGCGCTCCGCGGCATGCACGCCAGGCGCTGGCTCGAGGGCATCGCGGGCGAGGGTGACGTGGTGTTGGAGGTGGCTCCCGAGCCGGCGCGAGTCGGTTCCGAGCCCCCTCTGCCGGGTGGTGGTGGTCCCGGACCGGGGATGTCGTTTCTCTACCCCGACCCGCCAGTCGGACTCGAGGAGCAACGCCTTCTTGCCCGCATTTGGCCTCGTGCGCGCTTCGAAACACCGATGATGCGGTTGGCGGGACGGCTTGCCATCGCGCCCGCCGAACACCCGTTCCGGTTCGCGGTCTCGGTGTCGGAAAGCCCGGACCTTGCACAGCACGGCCTAACTGTGGCGCACCAGCGGCTACTCACTGACGAGGTCCATCTCTACCTCATGCTAGCCGGTCTGCAGATCGTCTACGGGGGCAAGCTCGACGCAGACAGGCTCGATGACCCTGACAACTTCACCGTCCGCCTCTTCCAGCTGGCCCGTGGCTACAGCGGTCTGGCGGCGGATGCGGGCGTGCGCTTCGCGCCGATCGTCAACGCCGCCCCTTGGCCGCTGTGGAAGCTTTACAGCGCGGAACTGAATGCCTTCGCCGGCCTGGCCAAGCTCGAGCGAGTTCCCCGTCCGGATTTCGGCCCGAGCGACGCGGAGCTCGGTGCTCTGGCAAACGGCTTCGTGCCGGCCAGCACGCCTCTCCAGCTCTACGCTTGGGCCCGGGCCCTCACCGCCATGCGCGAGTGGGTCACCGCGCACACGGCCGCGCGGCTCTGCGTCGGTGGTCGCATCGAAGACTTCAAGGGCCGCATGCCGGGACTCGTCGAAGAGCCTCTGCTCTCCTTGCGCGTAGGCAAGCCTCTCTTTCTCGTCGGCGCCCTCGGCGGCTGCACCAAGCTGGTCATCGATCTTCTCGAGCAGCGCCATCGACACGAGATGACCGAGGAGGAAGCGAAGAAGAACGTCGCGGGGCACTTCGAGATCCTCGCCCTGTACGAGCGGTACGGCGGTGAGCCCGCGTTTCGCGATCGAGTCGCCGAAGAGCTGCGCAGGGTCGGTTCGCGGGGGCCCGCCGCGGCGCTGCACAACGGCCTCGACGACGAGGAGAATCGGGAGCTCTTTGCTACCGCCGACGCACATCGCATCGCGACCCTTGTGCTCACCGGGCTCGAGAGGCTCCGGCGCGCGGGCCGGTTAGGGCCAGTGAAAGGAGGCGCGCAATGAGTGGCCCGCTCGACACAAGAGATGGATGGGCTACAGCGAAGGAGGCCCTGTTGCGCCAGGTGGGCGAGCGAGACGATCCCCAGTTCCCGCTGGAGCTCGATCGCATCGGCAAGCTGGTCCCCAGTCCGCCCGACGGCAGCGCCGCGTGGCAACTGTATGTCGAGCTGTCGACGCGCATCTCGGTGGCGGCTCTGCGCCGCCGCGAGGGCGACGAGACCGCGGCGCTCGACAGCCTTTACAAACTCTTCCTGCGACAACGCGAGCTGGTCGCGCAGCACGGCTTCGATGCTCCGGTTTTCGCGGCGCTGGTTTCGCTGGTCTTCGAGACTCGCGTCCGGCCGTTCACTGGCTACTGGCACGGCCGCAAGACGAGGGGCGACCTGGCCCAGCCGGACGCGCGGCGGCTTTTTCGTCGCCAGCTACGAACGCTCAGCGACTCGCTCGCTGCTCTGACCGAGGTCCTCTCGTTGCTCGTCGGGCAGGCCCGCATCGTCTTGCCGCCGCGCGATCGCACTGGCCTTCTCGACCGTGTGCCGTTGTGGCCCGCGTCGCTCATTGGTCCCGAGAGCAGGAAGACTCCCTCGCCGTCTATTGCCTTGGAACTCGAGCGCATTCAGGCTCGGCGCCAGCAGGCCTACGACCTCCCCGATGAGCGGCTGTTCGGCGGACTCGGGCCCGCCGCCATTGAGGGCGAGACCCCCTCCTCTCTTGGTCTTGTGGGATTAGCGCTCTCGGGCGGGGGCATCCGGTCGGCCACTTTCTGCCTCGGAGTGCTTCAGTGCTTGCAGCGCCATGGCATCTTGCGCGACGTTGACTACTTGTCGACCGTCTCAGGTGGCGGCTACCTGGGAGCGTTTCTCTCCACACGGCTCTGGGCGGAGGCCAAGAAGGCGGCAGTAGCTTCCCCGTCTGCGCCGCCCCCTCCGTACGAGGATGTCCTCGCCCGGATCCTCGTTCAGGCCGACGGTCGCACCGGAGATTCGCGCGCCGTGCGCTGGCTGCGCAACAACAGCAAGTACCTCCTGAGCCGCAACTGGAAAGAGCGGCGGCAGACGATGATGCAGTACGCAAAGGGCTTGCTTCCATGGGGCCCCTCGCTGAACTCGTTCTACCGCGACCGCCTTTCACGCGCGTACATCAACGATGGTTCCCCGGACGGGCAGGCAGCGCCTTGCCTCAGCGAGCTTGCCGCTACCGCCTCGGGCGCTCCCTTCCTCCTGGTCAACGCGGCGGTGAACCTCCCCGCGAGCGCCGACATCGAGCTGCGCGGACGGCGCTCCGACTTCTTCCTGCTCAGCCCGCTGTGGACGGGCAGCGCGGTGACCGGCTACTGCCGAACTAGCGATCTCGAGGCCGTGCTGGACAAACGAGGGGAGAGCTGCGATCTGGCAACGGCTATGGCGATTTCCGGCGCGGCGGTTTCGCCGCACATGGGCATGCGCAACTTGGGTGTGGTGGCGCGCACCGCGCTCGTCGCCGCCAACGTTCGCCTGAGTCAATGGCTGCCCAACCCGAGCAAGGTCGCAGCCGGGAAGCCTCCCGGCCGCTTCAGCGTAATGGGAAGCCGCTGGCGGGAGGCGCGCGGCAACTTCGACGAGGACGACGACTTTGTCAACCTCTCCGACGGGGGCCACGTCGAGAACCTTGGTGTCTACGAGTTGCTGCGTCGCCGTTGCAAGCTCATCATCGCCGTCGACGGCGAATGCGACCCCCTGCGTGGCTCGGGCGCCCTCATCAAGGCGACGCGGCTGGCGGCGATCGACCTCGGCGTGCGCATCGAGCTCGACCTCAGAGAAGTGCGGCTCGACGAGTCGGTCGCTGAGCAGGGCCAGAGCCAGGGCCATTGGGCCTTCGGCACGATCGACTACGGGCTGGGGGAGAGTGGCACCGGCCGCGAGCTCGGCTATCTCGTCTATGTCAAGTCATCACTTACCGGCAACGAGCCGGACTACGTAAGGCAGTACCACCGGCTCCACCCTGCGTTTCCACACCAGACGACCGTCGATCAGTTCTTCGACGAGGAGCAGTTCGAGGCCTATCGCGCGCTCGGCGAACACGCTGCCAGCGACCTCTTCGGGGAGGATCTCGTCACCGCCGCGGAGCTCAGGTCGGGGCCATTCCGCGCTCGCCGCTGGCTTGAGAGTCTGGTGCGGGAGCTGCTTTAGGACCGAGCGACGTGGCCGCGGCGCTCTTAGCGCTCGCTAGTCTTGGAGGAGTCGAATGGGGTTTCACGCTCCCAGCGCTGAAGAGGTTTACCGGTACGCATTGCGCCTCGATCGACGCGGCAGCTTGGTCGACCGGTTCGGTTTTAGCATCATCCTGGTCAACGACAACTCGCCGGCTTGCAGAGAATTCCTCACCAAGTACTGCTTGGACCTGTGCTGGAGAACGGCCGACAGAATTCGGTTCATCTTCTTCTCGGAAATACCGGAGTCCGAGCTTAGGCGTTTCGCTGAAGAGATGAATCGAGGTTCGTCGGGGCACGACAGCCTGCTGAGCGGCATTGTTGACGCCATTGGCGCTCGCTCAGAGTTCGACTATGAAGCCGAGCCTTGGCTCCGACTGAGACCCTTCGCGTTGAGACCGTTGCGGCGTGGTCCAGACATTGAGCGTCGCGTGAGGTGGGAGTGCGACTTGCACACTGCAATGCCTGGAACAGGCATCGCGATGGCCTTTGCCCAGAGGCTTGGCATTGGCCGCCATGTGCCGTGCATTCTGGCCTTCACGGAGGTCGGAGAACTGAGCGTAGGCGTCCTCCCTATTGGCCAACTCGGTGCCGATCGCGCTTTCGACCATGTTCGGACCTGGGTGGATCGATTCTACGAAGTGAACCAAGAACGGATCAGCTTCTGGCAGTCGATTGAGGAGCAGATCGAGCGGTTCGTTAGAGAGGCCCGAAGCTCCTTGGTAGAGATCCAGCGTTGGCGCGACGCCCGCCAGAAAGCATGGCGGGAACTCGTCGCGGTGTCCCGTGCTATCCACCGCCTTGAGAACGCCGATCGAGAATCTCTTCAGGCGTGGTTTGGCCGAGCCAGGACCGGTCCGGAATCGCCGTCGAGGCTGCGGAGGGCGCTCGACTCCGCGGCAGTGGCTTGTCGCGATCTGGCTGAGCGGGAGGAGAAGTGCGCCCTGCTGGAGCGCTGGTCAAACGAGCTCGGGACTGTCACCGAAGTGGGGGATCTGCAAGCGATCCTTCCGAAGCTCCAGGCAGATCTGCGAGGGCGCGTCCACTTGCCATCACTGGATACCGCGCTTGGCGAGGTTGAAAACCAGAGCCTTCTGTTCGAGCTTCGTGTTTGGTGGCAGCGTAGCGGCGGATGGAAGCTGTCCTTGCGTCACTACAGCAAGATGCGAGCGCAATGGACGGGACTGTCTCCGTCCGCAGACGAGGCTTCGCTGCTGGCGGAGCATCGTGCGCTACTCGGCTGGATCAACGCCCTACCGGTCACTTCGGAGCCTGCCGAGGGCGCTCGGCGGGTGCTTGAGCAGTTGGATCTGTATCTTGGCCCGCCTGGGGCGGGGGAGGACATTCGGTCTTTGCGGGCGGAGTTCACAATGGAACTCGAGGGCTTTCTGAAGCAGGTCCAGACTGAAGGTCCGGCCTGGGTCTATGCCTGTGAGCCCGTGCTTTCGATCGGGGAGGCGGTGCCGCTCGGCGAGGTATGGAGCCCTGGTCTGGCGGCTCGCCGCCTATACGAGAAGCCGAGGCTCCGAGATGCGCTGGTGATCGCCGCCGGAGGTGGGGATGCGGGCGCCATCACCCGTCACAGGCGCGAGTGTCTAATGCAGCGGGACAGAGTGCTAGGCGACCTTGGGGACCAGATCGGCTCGTGCAGGGCGTCAGGTCTCGGTTTCCAGGAGATCCGAGAGCGAGCACTCACTGAGTTGGAACCGCTACGCAGCTTAATGGAAACAGAGGCGTTGACTCTTGCGGCCCGGGGGATTGACGAACGCACACCGGTAGATCGGCAACTGGCAATCCGCCTCCACGCTGCGCTGGATGAGTACGAGCGAGTGACTTCGGAGATCGAGTTCCCGCACGATTCTGATCCAGCGGTTCGACGAGTCGAGCTGAGGGTGTCCGTGGCGCAGGCAGCGGGAGTGGGTATACGCCGGGAGCCTAGCGTGATCGAGCTGTTTCGTACGCAATTGGACGATGCGGCTCTCGCGCGCGAGAGTGAAGCGCTGGTTCTTGAAAAGGCCCGCCAGGAGGCATCCAACGCGCACCCGCTGGAACGCCTTCGGGCTGCAATGAACAAGTGCGTTGGCCCGAGGAGCCCGATCGCTACCGATTTGATACCTGCTCTCAGTGGCCCGCAAGTCGCTCAGCTGCTGGCGTCGCTTCTCGACAGCGAGCGCGTAGCAGTAGGTCAAGGCCTTGGTTGTCCCCCGTCGGTGGACGGAATCCTTACCGCGTTGGGTCTCTTCCCAGGTGGCAGCCAAACTCCGACTAGCGCGGCAGAGGCGGAACTCGCTACCAAGGTTCGGATGGGCGCCTTCGACGTGTTCCTGGCGCACAACTCCCGCGACAAGGAAGCCGTCCTCACAGTTGCTCAGCAGCTCCGGCTCCAGGGGTTGTACCCATGGGTCGACGACGAGCAGATCCTCCCCGGCCGCCCGCACCAAGATGCCATTCAGGTGGTAATCCCAAGAGTTCGGGCAGCCGCTGTGTTCCTGGGCTCGCACGGCCTTGGAAAGTGGCAAGAAGCGGAACTGCGCGCACTGGTGACGCAGAGCGTCGAGAGGCAGCTGCCCGTCATCCCGGTCCTTCTCCCCGGCGTTCAAGAGGTACCCATTCAGCTGGCGTTCCTTCGCGAAATGAACGCTGTTCACTTTCGCAAGGGGCCGACCGACGTGGAGGCGCTTTCCAGGCTCGTTCAAGGCATCAACGGCAAGGCCGCCTGAACGCAGCCGAGCCTGATGTCGCGTTTGCCTCGCTGCGCATGCGGTCCATGAAGCGGACGGCGTTGGCCCGCTATGGGTGAGGAGCGGTCGGCATGCGCCCCGCGCAGGGAAGAAATCGCTGACAAGACGCCACCGCCGCCCGCGAAGGCGGTCGGCCCCTGAAGCCCCGAGGTTCTTACTTCGCCCAGTGCCGGAGTTGCTCGAGACAGGTCCACGAAACTATGGCCGCACGTCGTCTCGCGGGACGCGGCAGGCGCGCTCTCAACCTCGACCTTCACACGGTCACCCTTGCCGGGCGTTCGAGTAAAGCGGTGTCCAGTCGGCGCAGCGAATCGGTGACTGCCCTCGGCATCGAGCTGACGGCTGAAGGCAGGACCTGGCATTCGGGAGAGCGCCGGAACAGAGACTCGCGCTGAGATCGGCCACTGCTTCATGACCTGCCTGCCGGGAGGCGAGCCTGCTACCGACGCCCGGGAAGGCGAGCGCCGCGCCAGCCAAAGACCGCTGTCACGCCTCTCGCCCCACGCTCCAGGGTGCCCCCGCCCCCCTGAGGGCGCTGCGCGCGAGCCCCTCGTCTCCTCCGGGGCGTCGTGCTCGCCCAGCCACCCACCCTGGAGCGGCCCGTGCCTCTTCGTCCTCGAGCCTCCACCGACGTCAAGAGTGCGAGGCGCGGTCCCGTCATCTGTCTCCTTCCGTCGCGGTCCCCGCCCAACGTCCCGTAAACCGTGCCCGCGGTGCGCCCGGCCGCAAGGCCAAG
>CXWL01038879.1_pt1 | contig 17105 bp, 18 predicted proteins | sample 590931 | NCBI WGS metagenome assembly CXWL01 (sample SAMEA3498368, study PRJEB10139) | groundwater metagenome | biome: water well; material: biofilm material | place: Germany | collected 2015-04-27 | reverse complement strand
ACAGGTGATGCCGGTGCAAGGCCTGGTAGCGCTTGCGCAGGTAAGCGACATTCTCCTCGCCCCGCACAAAGCTCTGATGAAACACCGGATTGATGAACTTTTCCGACGCGGGCAACAAGCCCTGCTCAACCAGATAAGACCAGAACTGCAACGAGACTTCAAATCCGGCATTGACCTCCAGCGCGCGGTCGATCCTGATGCTGCCATTGGGCAACTGCGGCGTGTAATTGAGCTCGCAATATCCGGCATGGCCGGTGCCCGCGTTGTTCAGCCCGTGCGAACTTTCATGCGCCACATTGGCGAGGCGCTCCACCATCACGATCTTCAACGACGGGTCGAGCTGTGCCAGCAACTTGCCCAGCGTCGCGCTCATCACACCCGCACCGACCAGCAACACATCTACTTTTTTGACTGACATTTTTTATCCTTGGCGTTTCTCTGCTTGGTGTCACCTGATACTGCATTCCCTCAATTCTACCTACTCATCTCCGCCAGCATCTTCTCCAGCCGTTTCACCGACACAATCACCGGTGTCTTCAGCTCCTGCGCAAACAGCGACACGCGCAACTCCTGCATCATCCAGCCGAAGTCTTCCAGCCGCGCATCGGCATCGCCTTGCAGCGCTGATAACTTGCGCTGCCACTGCTGCATTAGAGGGTTCATCTGCGCCATGTTCTGTGCGTCGCGCGCCGGGTTGGCGCGCAGTTTTTCCAGCCGGATATTGATTGCTTTCAGGTAACGCGGCAGATGCTGCAAGCGCTCATACGGCGTGCGCCCTATCCACTCCTTGCCCAGCAACCACTCGCACTGGTTGCGGATATCCTGCTGAGCCTGAGTATGCGCCTTGAAGTTGGGCAGTGACTTTTGCAATGCCTGATGCTCCGTCAATACGGTAGCAACCAGGCGCGCAATCTCCTGCGCCACCAGATTCAGGCGCGCCTTTGCTTCCTTGCAGCGTGCGGCGAATGCCTTCTCGGTTTCCGGCCACGGTTCGTTCAGACAACAGCGGTCAAACGTCACGGCGAGTATTTGCCGCTGCAAATCCTGATGCGAACCGAACGGCCGGAACTGCATCGCCATCGCCTGTAGCCCCGGCAGGTTCTTCTCCAGATACTTCACCTGCTCTTTCAGCGCCAGCATGAACAAGCGCCGCAGCCCTGAACGATATGCTGTCTGTGCCTCGTCGCGCGTATCGAAGCTGTGCAAGGACACTGCGTCGCCTTCATCCACCAGCGCATTGAACACGGTGATGGTCTGTCCGGCGCGTTGTTCGGTGCGGGTGGATGCAAAATCACCGAAATCCCAAGTGGTGTGACACTGCAATTCCTCCCTCAACACCCCCTCACCCCCCGCNNGCCCTCTCCCGTGGGGAGAGGGGGCTAGAGCGGAGCCCTGATTTTAACCCCTCGCCCTTTGGGAGATAACCAGCGACTTGCCCGCTTGCGGGCTTAGTCGCATGGCTAGTAGTTCTATCAGGGGTTGGGGTGAGGAATTGTTTGGGCGCCCACTCGCCGCGCAAAGCGGCGAAATTGCGCGACAAGCCGAGCTGTCGTCCATGCTCATCCACCACACGGAAGTTCATCAGCAGATGCGCGGGCAACTGCTCCAAGCGGAAAGCATCCAGCGGCACATCGAGTTGTTTCTGCTCGCGCATGTAGCGCGCCAGTGCTGGCAACAACGGCGTGTCGGAGGGCTGCACCGCGGTGCAGAACGCCGCCGCGAATTCCGGCACCGGCACGCAATGACGGCGAATTTTCTGCGGCAGCGATTTCACCAACTGCGCGATCTTCTCCGCCAATATGCCCGGCACCAGATATTCGCAGCGCGGCGCCGATATCTGATTGAGCAAGGCTTGCGGCACGGTGAGCGTCACGCCGTCGTCGTTCTTGCCCGGCGCGAAGTTGTACGCCAGCGCATAGCTCACATTGTTCATCAGCAACTGCGGCGGGAATTGCTCGGTGGTGATGCCCGCCGCCTCGTGGCGCATCAGGTCGTCTTTTTTCAGGTAGAGCAACCTGGGCTGTTCGCGCTCCGCTTCTTTGCGCCAATGCTCGAACGCTGCCCCGTTGTGGATGCCCGCTGGAATACGCTGGTCGTAGAACGCGAAGATGAGCTCATCGTCCACCAGCACATCGGGACGGCGCGCCTTGTGTTCCAGCGCCTCGATGTCCTCGATCAGTTTTTGGTTGTGTGCAAAGAACGGTGCGAGCGTGTTGAACTCGCCGTTCACCAGCGCCTGCCGCATGAACACTTCGCGCGACTCTGCCGGATTCATCGGCCCGTAATGCACGCGCTTCTTGGGGTTGATGACCAGCCCGTGCAAGGTGCTGCGCTCCCATGCCGCCACCTGCGCCGCTTTTTTTTCCCAGTGTGCGTCGAAATAGCTGCGCTTGATCAGATGCGCGCCGACTTCCTCCAGCCACTCCGGTTCGATGCGCGCCACGCAGCGCGCGAACAGCTTGGTCGTCTCCACGATCTCCGCCGCCGCCACCCATTTCGCCCCCTTCTTCGCCAGCACCGAATTCGATGCGATGAAGAATTTGATCTCGCGCGGGCCGAGGTAATACGGCTCTCTATCCACACCCTTGCAACCGATGTTGCCGAGCAGTCCGGTCAACAGGGCCTTGTGGATTTGTTCGTAGGTGGCGGGGTGGGTGCTCGCGATGGTTTGTGCCTCTTCTACAGTTTTTTCCCCCACCCTAATCCCTCCCCCGTAGGGAGAGGGACTAAACCCGGCACTCCGCAACACTTGCTCCCTCTCCCACCGGGGGACAACCAGCGACTTGCCCGCTGGCGGGCTTAGTCGAATGGCTGGTAGTTCCATCAGGGTTGGGGTGGGGGAACCCGCCACATGACTTCCACCAAACATCCCCATCTCACTCACCTGCGCATGCAACTGTTGATGCAACTCATGCCATTCCCGCAAGCGCACTGGCGACAGGAATTTATCGCGGCACTCGTTCGCCCACAGCTTGTTGCTCTTCTTGTGCTTTACTGCTTCCTGGAACCACGCCCACAATTTGAGGTAGGCAAGGAAATCCGAACGCTCGTCGTTGAAGCGCTGATGCGCGGCATCCGCCGCCTCGCGCCGCTCCGCCGGACGGTCGCGCGGGTCTTGCAGTGCCAGCGCGCTGGCGATGATGAGTATCTCGTTCAGGCATTGATACTGCCGACCCGCCAGCAGCAGGCGCGCCACCTTGGGGTCAAGCGGCAGCTTGGCCAGTTCGTGACCGAGCGGGGTGAGCTGGCGTGCACCCTCCGCAATCGCACCCAACTCAATGAGTAATTGATACCCGTCGGCAATCGCCCTCGACCCCGGCGGCTCGATGAACGGGAAATCCTCCACTTCGCCCAGCCCCAGCGCGCTCATGCGCAGAATGACGGTGGCCAGTGACACGCGGAAGATCTCGGCATCGGTGAATTCGGGTCGCTGCAGGAATTCCGCCTCCTCGTACAAGCGGACACACACGCCGCTCATTACACGCCCGCAACGCCCGGCACGCTGATTGGCCGCCGCGCGGGAGATGTTTTCGATGCGCAACTGCTCCACCTTTTGCCGCACGCTGTAGCGATTGATGCGCGCCAACCCGCTGTCGATCACATAGCCGATGTTGGGCACGGTCAGCGATGTCTCCGCCACGTTGGTCGCCAGCACCACGCGGCGCATGCCGGAGGCGGGCTTGAACACCCGATCCTGCTCGGCGATGGACAGACGCGAGAACAGCGGCAAAATCTCGAGGCCCTTGTGCTGATGTTTGCGCAACGCCTCGGCAGTATCGCGTATCTCGCGCTCGCCCGGCAGGAATACCAGCACATCGCCTTTCAAACCACCAATTGAAAGCTCATCCAGCGCACTGCATATCGCTTGAGGAATGTCCTGCAAATCCCCTTCTTCATTCTGCTGCGGCGGACGGTAGCGAATCTCCACCGGATAGGTGCGGCCGGTGACTTGGAGGATGGGGGCTGGCTTTAGCCCCTCGCCCTCTGGGAGAGGGGTTGGGGTGAGGGATGCTTTTTCGGTGAGAATATGCGCATTCAACCAATCAAACACCGTTTGTAGCACCCCCTCCGTATTCGTCAACGCTTCGTTATTCCAAAAGCGCAGCACGGTGATCCCCTGCGCCTGCAACCATTCACTGCGCGCCTCATCATGTTTTAGCTGTGCTCCATCCGCGTGCTGGCCACCATCCAACTCGATCGCCAGTTTTGCCTCATGGCAATAGAAGTCGAGGATGTATGAACCCAGCGGGTGCTGGCGGCGGAATTTAAAGTCGAGTATTTGCCTGTCTCGCAGCAAATGCCAAAGTAGTTGCTCCGCATCGGTGGAATTTTTACGAAGTTCACGAGCGTGGGTGAGCAAAATTTCTGGAAGCGTTATGTGTTGCTTGGCTTGCTCCCTCACCCCACCCTCACCCCCCGCCCTCTCCCGGCGGGAGAGGGAGCTAGAGTCGCGAAGCTCCGGGGTAAGCCCCTCTCCCGCTGGGATAACCAGCGACTTGCCCGCTTGCGGGCTTAGTCGATTGGCTAGTAGTTGCATCAGAGGGGTTGGGGTGAGGGAGGTTGTTGATGTGAGGGCTGCCCCCCCAAAATGCTTCGCAAATCTCTCCGCATCCAGTGTCGCCGAGGTGATGATGAGTTTCAGATCAGGACGGCGTGGCAACAACTGCCGCAGATAGCCCAGCAAAAAATCGATGTTGAGCGAGCGCTCGTGCGCCTCGTCGATGATGAGGGTGTCGTAGTTCTTGAGCAGCGGATCGTGGTGTATCTCGGCCAGCAGAATGCCGTCCGTCATCAGCTTGATGCAGGTGTCGGGCGACACCTTGTCGTTGAAGCGCACCTTGTAGCCGACCAGGCCGCCCAGTTCGGACTTCAGTTCATGCGCGATGCGCGCTGCCACCGAACGTGCCGCCACCCGCCGTGGCTGGGTGTGACCGATGACGCCCAGCACCCCGCGCCCCAGACTCAAACATATCTTCGGCAACTGCGTGGTCTTGCCCGACCCCGTTTCGCCGCACACGATGACCACTTGGTGTTTTTCAATGGCCTGCGCCAGTTCCTCACGCCGCGCCACCACGGGCAAGTCGGCGGGGTATTCGATAGCGGAGAGTTGCCGGATGCGCGCCAGACGGCGCTGGGCGAGTTGAGATAAAGCTGGATTCATGACGCGCGATTTTACCGCATCGCGCTAGAACTTCTTTAGCAAAGACGGCCCAATGGATTGTTTGGGTTTATTTCAACCCCTTGGCCAGCGACAGCGGGATATTAGGACTCAACGGATTTACACTCACCCGCAACCTGGCTGGCTCAATGATCAAGTCCATATCCTCCATCGGAATCGCACCCAATAACACTTGATTGCCAATCACAAGCGCGCCAGTTGTACATTCTCTTCCAAGCATAGAAATTCGTACAGGCGAAACGTAGTCGACCATGTGCGATTTCCCATCAGCCGTTTGCACCTCTCGTTGTGAACGCGCTTTCAGTTGTAATTGCATTGCAATATGTTCAGGGATACACAAGTGCATTGCGCCAGTATCAACAACTGCATTCGCATCGATCTCTTCGAGATCGTCACGCCCATCATTAGCCAACCTTAAATCTGCATAGGTAATGCCCATGTTTTTCTCCCTAGTGCGCAAATAAACAGCGCGAACGTTCCGTAACCGATGGCGCATTGTTGCCGATAGCCATGATTGGTGCAAATTAAATACAAAAAAACAGAGGAGGCCACGGCACGCAATCCACTACGCAGCATAGCCGCATGTGGAATTGTCAGACCGAAGCCTGTCTTGAGCGACAGTCGAAAGGTCTCCCATGTTCATTTACGGCTTGGTTTTTGTGTGATGGGTATCGCGGTGAAACTGCTCAACCGTGCGTGTATTGTTGGGGCTGTGTCAATTTTTCACGCATCTTCGATGCGTAGAAAATTGCCTACCTTTGGCATTAGCCCCGTACAACCATGGTCTACCCCTTGCGGGTACATCCTGCGCGAGCTGCATCGCGCTAGAATTTCTTTGGCAAACCAGCTTGCTTTAAAACTGCGTTGGCGGTGTGACGTGATTTGATTTTGCTATCTACCGGGAAACGAATCTGTGTGATTGGACTGAACCAGATTTCGTGATCACCTTTACCTTGCCTCTCGAAACGGCAACCTGCTTGCAACAGAAGCGCCTTTAGCTGGGCGGTAAAGCTTGCCGTCATTAAGCCGCTTCCCGATATGCAACATCAAAGCGACGCGAGAACAATTCGAACGGAACATCACCGCCATCCGGATAACCATTGGCATCCAGCAACTCCGGAATGAGTGTGCGCAGCTTTCCAACCAGCGCCTCTTCGGTTGCTGCCTCTGCAACCAAACCAGGAACGTCATCGCTTGTTGCGACCCATACATTAGCCTCTTCATCCCACTCAGCTCGAATAAATAATGTTTTCATGACAACTCCTTAAATTGCGCTATGTGAAAAGTGTAACCAATTAAAGTTTGCCGCCCGTATTTGAGCAAACGCATCTTCGCCCGAAACTGTTGCCACGCCACCACTACCTGCATGCTTAGATCAGCTTTGGGCACTACCTCAATCACATCCCATTCCATCATCGTTCACTCCTCTACTGCAAAGGTGAAATCTGCTTGAGTTATCGAACTTCGATAACCGCCTGCCCTTCGTCCAGCATAAGGTGCAGCGCAGGAATGATTCGAGTGAAAGCCTCTAGCAACGCCACCTTGCGGCAATTCCCGATACGAACCCAAACCACCTGTGGAGGGATGCTTCCCTGACGATTGGCTAATATTTGAAAGTCCTCATCCTTGCTGACGATGACCATCTTGCGTTCTTTCGCGTACTGCCAGATAACTCGATCATCCGCGTCATCCAGCCCTACATCCAGGACGTGGACACATTCCCACCCGCCCGCTGAGAGATGCCGTGCAAGCGCAACGGGAAGCTGGTTGTCCACCAACAGAATCATGCCGCGATCAGAATAGCATGATCAGTCTGAATGGCTGCGTACTCAAGTGCCGCACGAATATCATCCTCCTCAAGAAATGGATAGTCTTCCAAGATTTCCTGATGTGATGCCCCCGCGCCCAATAGCCCTAAGATATCGGAGACTCGCAATCTCAATTTACGAATACAAGGACGACCACCGCATTGGGTTGGCTCGATGGTGATTCGATCAAGTAGATTGGCATTCATAACTAACACTCCCGTTCATTTACATGTCGCATTGTTGCCGATAGTCCCCATTGATGCAATCGGATACACGCACAAAAAAACAGGGGAGACCGAAGTCTCCCCTGCTTATTTACTGCTTTGGCTTTTGTGTGATGGGTATCGCTACGCTCCACCCATCCTACGCGAGCTCATAGCCATCCGACTAACTCAGCCAAAGACGCTGAGTAAGTCGTTGGTTATTACCAAGCTGCTTCCAACATGCCCAGGAAGCGGCTGGTTGCTCTGCCCACTGTGTCGTACTGTGTGCCTTTGTACATAGAGTAGTTGGCATGCAAATCCACGTTTTGCGCCAGGTTGTAGATCGCACCCAAAGTCGTCGCATCGTCAGAGAAGCCATTACCGTTGTTGCTGACTTTACGCAGAGCGAGTTGCAGCGACAAGGTATGCGGGATGACTGAAACGTCAGCGCCGAGCGTGGTTGCCTTGCGGTCTTGTGCGCCGGTGTTGTAAGCGCAGTTAGCTGCAGCAGCTGTCGTACATGCCGGTGCGCTGGCATTCTGCAGGTAGAAACCGCTTTCAAAACCAGCAACGTTGCCCTGCACTTGCGCGTCGATGAAGGTCTGGTTGGACTCGATCTGAGCGCCAGCCAAGTTACCGAAGGAAGTGCCACTCATCTTGCCGAAACCGATCACAGTGGTGAAATCGCCGATGGTCGGGGTTGCCGCTATACGGATGTAGCTTTGACCGTAGTTGGTGGAAGACACATTTTGGCCATTGGCGCCCGGTGCGAAGGACGACGACCACTTGGTGAAGTTGATGAAGCCCATGTCGTTATGCACGACGAATGCCGTACCGGCTGCAGAACCACCGTCGCTACCGCGGTCGGCATTGTATTGCACAGCGGAAACTTCGCGGCGCATTTCAGACCAACGGTTGGGACGATACACGCCGCCGCTGGACAGTTCGAAACCGGCCTGAACGCCCAATGCATCGGTGGTGAACGGAACGACCGAGACCTTGGCTGCGCCCAGATCAACCGTTATTGGCACGCGCAAGCCAGCAACGATGTTGCCCAGACCAGGTGCATTTGCAATGTTGTTTTCGTTAATGAAGCCGATGGTGAACAGTTCGGTTTCAGCGATACGGCCGCCGAAGAACAAGCTGACCTCGTCGCCCATTTGCCATTGACCGTCTGCAGGAGCAGTCGCCGCAGTCACGCCGGCACCCGCAGTGGCTACCACGCCGTTGCCGCTATCCTTGACATAGCGATATTTCAACAGCAAGGATGCGTTCAGCACGCTAGGAATGGACAGGTGCTCGCCTTCGATCTTATCTTGTGCGCCCATCATGACGTAGCCGGATGCCTTGAAGGCGCGGCCGAAACCATTCAGAACGGGGACGTGTTGTGCGTGACATGCGTAACAAGCCATACCGGTTTGACGGGCAAACGACGGGATAGCGGAAGCTTCTGGGGCAAATGCGGCGGCTGCCAGCACGGTTGCCAGAGAAAGGGCTACTTTTTTCATTGTTTCTCCTCGAAATTAATTGCGGAAATTAACCTAATTGAATGACCGCAAAGCTTACACCTTGCAGCCATCGGGGCGCACCATAGCGAACAGTGGCCGGGAGTGTCAAAAGGTTTGTCGGATAGTGTTGCAGTTTTGCAACAATGTACTTTTTGAACTCCCTCACCCCAGCCCTCTCCCACAGGGAGAGGGAGCAAGAGCGGTGAGCTGCTTGTCTTCCATCTTCCTGTGGCAGAGGGAGCAAGAGCAGTGGGGGCATGTCTTCCCTCTCCTTTCGATGGATTGAGGGTGGGGGAATCAGCTGCGCACTCCTCTGCACTTTTTAGTTGGAGTTCACGTTCTCCCCCACCCCTCCCCCGGAGGGAGAGGGAGTCAATGTCAAGTCGCTGGTTATTCCCCGACGGGAGAGGGGATGTGCGTTGCCTGTCTTCCCTCTCCCTCTGGGAGAGGGAGCGAGGGTGAGGGTGCTTTCGCTATTTNNGCTTTCGCTATTTCCGCTTATCGTCTGTGCTACGATGCCCGCACACAAATATCTATGCCGGAGACGATGATGGATTTCCAAATTGATTTTGAGCGTGAAGAAGACGGTCGCTGGATGGCCGAAGTGGTGACGCTGCCCGGGGTGATGGCTTATGGCCTGAGCCGTGATGAGGCAATCGGTAAGGCTGAAGCTTTGGCGTTACGGGTGCTGGCCGAGCGTATCGAGGTCGGTGAGCATCGCCCGATTCCGATCCATATCGCATTTGCGGCCGCATGAGTCTGTGGCCATCAGCCAAAGCCAAGAAGGTTCTGAAGGCATTGCTCCACACTCACTAACCCCCTAAAGCCCCCACCCCAGCCCTGATGGAACTACTAGCCATTCGACTAGGCTGCCCAACTACGCCAGCCAAGTCGCTGGTTATCCCCCGATGGGAGAGGGAGCTTGTGTGGTGGAACGCAACGTCCATCCCCTCTCCCTTTGGGGGATAACCAATGACTTGCCCAGCGTTTTGAGCTGGGTTAGTCAGATGGCTAGTTGTTTCATCAGGGTTAGGGTGGGGGAGACAACTTTCAGCCTGCCAATCCTCCACGTTCATCGCGCTTCAACTCGAACCGCACATTCCCTGCGTGATTCTCGCGCAGGATCAGCCGATACCCCATTTGCTGCGCCCAGCGCGCGGCTTGATATAAGCCGACTCCCAAACCGTCTTCGGAAGGCAGCACAGTGCGCAACAGGCGCTGCGCAAGGTGGGGCGGGACGGCGCTGCCGCTGTCGATCACGCTGAATACCAACGGTTCGGCGCTCAAGCGCACGGTGATGCGGATGTCCGGCTCGCGCAGGCGTTTGTTGCTGGCGTTCTCGATGAGGTTGTCAGCGACGCAATCGAACATGGGGGCGGGGATGAGCTGACTGTTCGCAGTGATTCGCGGAAGTGGCGGGGAGTCTTCCCCCACCCTCACTCTCTCCCCCGGCGGTAGAGGGAAGCCAATGCCCACCCCAAACACCCATTCGATCTCCCGATGCTGGTGGCGCTGGCGCAATGTTTCCCACCAGGCCTCCAGCGGCATTTCGATCTCGTCGGCACTCACCCCCGGCGCTTTGAGCTTGGTCAGCAGGGTTTCGATGCGCCCGGTCAGCACCGGCAATTGATTTTTCAGGATAGGCTGTGCTCTGGCCGGGTCGTGCTGCGCCACCGAGGTGAGCGCAAACAGCGATTGCAGCATGTTCTTGAGGTCGTGCGTAAGACGCGAGCCGGTTTCGTAGATGGCTTGCTGGCGGGTCATTTCTTGCAGCCGTTGCTCGCGCCGTTTGGCCTGATAGAAATGCCCCAGCACCTGCACCAGCAGCCGCATGTGCAGCAACACAGTGGGCGAGATGGCCTGGCGCGTAAACAATGTGAGTCTCAGGTCTTCATCGGATAGTTCAACGCGGTGCACACTGGATGCGCCCAGCGTACCGTGCCCCTCATCGGAGATCCAAGTCATGCCGGAGATCCACGGCATCTCGGACAGATGGGTCGTCGCCCGCTCGAGGAAGGTGGCGGGGTTCTGCTCCTGTTGCGCGGTGTCAGCGATGCGCTTGAGCCATTCTTCCAATGGCGTACCGATGGACAACACATAGCGCGAAAAACCCGCCTGCAAACCGGCGAAGCCCATGTGCGGGTTCCACAGTCCGCCCAGGATGAACAACGCAACAGCCAGCAGAAACAAGGTGCGCAACAACGCATCGATGTAGGAGACTTGCCCCAGCGTCATGAAGGCGAGGCTGCCCAGGACCAGCAAAGTGAGCAGCGTGAACAATAATAAAACGTAGACGAAATCCACGGCCTGTGCGGCTTCTGCACGGTCGCGCTCGACGGGAATAAGCGCCATGACTGCCAACAACAACGGCAGGCCGAAGTTCATCAGGTTGTTCGTTACTTCCTCGAATGCCGGCAAGCCGAACAAATGCGGCGCGATAAACAGCAACAGCACCGCTTGCAGATAAGTCATCACCAGCAGGTAATACACCCGCTGCCAGCGCGAAAAGAAGGAGAAGACGCGCCCGCCGACCAAGGCGAACAGGCCGCTCACCCAGAACGCGATTACCCACCAGTTGAGCCATAACAGCGCGGACAGGCTTACCGCAAGAATAAAAGCAGTGCTGCGCCAGCCCAATTTAGTCTCGCTGCGCCACAGCGGCTGCCACATCAGGAACAGCCCCATGTGGGTCAGCAACAGCGGTCGCGCCCAGATATAGTCAATGCCCAGCCACAGCGCCAAGTGCAGCAACACCAGCATGGCAAATGAGAGCCAGCGCCCCGAATGTACCCAATGCGTCGAACTGAGTGTCAACATCTCGTCATTTCCTGTCAGCGCTTCGTCATTCCTGAACTATGATCAGCTTCTTTTGCTTCTCGTCCACCGCCCCGGCCTCCCCGCGCCAACCCCATCCGCAATAGGGCCACACGCGATCTTGGCGGCTTTTGGGTACGGTAGCTTGGCTCTGGCACGTCCCTTGCTGATATGTCAGCGCAAGGCTTGTTAACAATACAAATTATAAATTGGAGGACAAAATGAAACGCAATCAATCCGGCTTTACTTTAATCGAAATCGCCATCGTGCTGGTGATTATCGGCCTGCTGCTCGGCGGCGTGCTGAAGGGTCAGGAACTCATCAACAGCGCCAAGGTGAAGAACCTGGCGACTGACTTCAGAAATATCCCGGTGTTCATCTACGGCTATCAGGATAAGTTCAAGGCATTGCCCGGGGATGATGCTCTAGTTACCTCACACTTAACTGGGGCTACAGCCTGCACACCTGCTGCAGCTGGCCTATGCGCACCCGGCAACGGCATCCTTGATGGCAGCTGGAATGCCACCGCCATCACAAGCGAGAGCTATGTATTTTGGCAACATGTGCGTTTTGCAGGTTTAACAGCAGGTTCAACAACAACAGGTGCGGGCGACTATCTGCCCGTGAATGCAGTGGGTGGCAGCATCGGCATTCAAAGCGGCACTACCAACGTCCTCGCAACACCTATCAATGGGACTGCTGGCGCTAATCCAATCCGCGGCACCTACATCATCTGTTCGCCGAACATTCTCGGTAAATTTGCCAAGCAATTGGACATCCAACTGGACGATGGCAACACCGCCACAGGTTCAATGATGGTCACCCCGACGACCGGTTACGCCATTGCCGCAACCGCAACCGCAACCGCATCGATTGACGAAGCAGCAATTTACACCGTCTGCATGGGCGTCTAATCAACTCCGGCGTGACATGCAAAGCCCGCTGTTCGCAGCGGGCTTTTTCTTTGCCCATCAACCACGAATGATGCGGCAGGATTCGAGTGTATACATACGCAGTGAGGCAATCATGGAAACGATTATTTTGACTCTTCGAGTGCCTCGGGGCGTCAAAGATCAACCGGGTAAGTTGTCTGAAGCCACCCATCGCTCCCAATCTTTTTTTTTAGGGGGGCGAGGCCATTCGGCGCTACGTTGAGCCGGAAGCTTGGCAAATCGCAGAAATCCAGCAAGCCCTCATTGAGGCCGATGCGGGTGATTTTGCGACCGAGGATGAACTTGATTCCACGGTGAAAAAGTATGCGGGTCAGGTGGCTGCGCAAGGCACCGTTGAACCTTGACCGGGAAGCCAGTTACATCGCGCAAAACAACCCTAAGGCTGCCGCAGAATTCGTGATTCATTTGCGCGATAGCATCTTGATGCTGGGCGAACAACCTCGTCTTGGACGCCCGGGACGCATTCCCGGAACACGAGAGCTTGTCGTAATCAAACTTCCATACATCCTACCCTATCGGGTTCGCAACGATACCGTCGAGATATTGCGCGTATTCCACACGGCCCGAAAGTGACCCCGGCCAGCATTCAACCAAGTTAATTCGGCTCAACCCTCGCGCAACCGCTTTTCCGCCGCTTTCTAATGGATAGTCGTTCAGATCAACTACGATGCAGCTTCTCCTGCAGCCACACTTTGATCAGGGATTGGTAGGGAACATCTCGCGCATTTGCCGCCGTCTTGATTGAATCCAGCAGATGCTGGGGTAGACGCAAAGAGATAGTTTTTGTGGTCGGCTTCAAATTGGGAAGTGTGACGCGTTGCGCTTTTGTCCAGTCGAGATAGTCGGCAGAGTCGTGTGTTTCCCAAAAGATTCGCTCTTCCGTCTCGCTGCTAAATTTAGGCACTGCTTTAAGTTGTTTGCTCATAGATGGCCTTTTCTTTCCGGTGTGTATCCCTGGCGGAAATCACTCGTATCGTTTCTCCTGCCTGGCGCAGTGTGAAGGTGATATGCAAAACCCGCCCTGTATCCGTTTTACCTAATGCGTGAAAGCGCTGTTCATTTTGGCTGTGCTTTTCATCAACCAGCAGCAAAATTGGTTCGTTAAAGAAAACCTGCTCTGCCTCTGCTGTGGAAACTGCGTGCTTGTCGTTCTTCCGCGCGTTTCCATTATCCCAATCAAAACCTGAAATTATCGCCAGATCAATCATGTGCGTATATTATAAACATATACATATAAATGCAATGGCATCAGCCATCAGCCCTCGCGCAAGCGCTTCTCCGCCGCTTCCAGCATCAGCGGTTGTCCCAGCAGCATGAGCACATCGCCGTTGCGCAGCAGCATGTCGGCAGAGGGTTGGCTGCCAAGCACGTTGTGGCGGCGCACGCCGTTTACTTCGACATTCAATTCATCCAGCTTCATATCACCCAGACACTTTCCCACCGCGGCATCGTGCTCAGCGAGCATGACGTGGTGGAAACGCGGTTGCAGGTTTTCGTTGTCCTCGCTGACTTCTGTCTGTGGAATACGCAGGAAGCCGCTGAACATGCTGTAACGTTTGGCGCGCGCTTCCTGCACGCGCCGCACCACGCGGCTCAGCGGCACGCCGGCCATGAGCAGAGCCTGCGAGGCGAGCATGACACTGCCTTCCAGCACTTCCGCCACCACTTCCGCCGCTCCGGCCTTCTTCAGCACTTCAACATTGCTGTCGTCGGCAGTGCGCACGATGACGGGAAGATCGGGGCGCGCTTTTTGCACGTGGTGCAGGATTTTTAGTGCGGAGTGTTTGTCGTCATAAGTGATCACCAGGGTCTTGGCGCGCATCAGCCCCGCCGCCTGCAACACTTCATGCTTCGCCGCGTCGCCATACACCACGCGCTCTCCGGCAGCGCTGGCTTCATGCACGCGACGCGAATCAAGATCAAGCGCGATAAAACTGATGCCTTCCATTTTCAGGAACTTGGCCAGCGCCTGGCCGCTGCGGCCATAACCGCATATGATGATGTGCTGGTTGCTTGACATGCTTTGCACGGCGATCTGGTGCATCTGCATGGCGCGGTTCATCCATTCTTCCGGCGACACGCGGCGCACGATGGCTTCGGCATGCTGGATCAGGAAAGGCGCGATGAGCATGGAGATGAGCATGGCGGCCAGCACGTTCTGCATTACATCATTGGGCAGGACGTGCACGCCGCCCGCCAGCGTCAACAACACAAAACCAAATTCGCCCGCCTGTGCCAGACCGATACCGGTGCGCAATGCCGCGCCCCAGCTTCCCGCAAAGATGCGCACCAGGATGGCGACAACCAATGCCTTGAACGGCAGCAGGATGAGCAGCAACAACAGGATCCAGCCCCAACCCGCCGCGATGGCGTGCATGTCCAGCATCATGCCGATGGTGACGAAAAACAGGCCGAGCAGCACATCGCGGAACGGTTTGATGTCTTCTTCCACCTGATAGCGGTATTCGGTTTCGGAGATGAGCATGCCGGCAACGAATGCGCCCAATGCCAGCGACAGCCCGCTCAATTCGGTAAGCCAGGCCATGCCGAGGGTGAACAGCAGCACGTTGAGCATGAACAATTCGGAAGACTTTTGCTGTGCCACCAGATGGAACCACGGGCGCAGCAGTTTTTGTCCGAACATGAGCAGCGCCGAGAGCACCAGCGCGGCCTTGAGCATGGCAATCATGATCGTGCCGCTGAGATCGCCGCCACTTTCCGCCAGCGCGGGAATCACGATGATGAGCGGCACGACCGCCAGATCCTGGAACAGCAACACGCCCATGATCTTCTGCCCGTGCGGTGTATTCAGTTCGGCACGTTCGACCAGCATCTTGCTGACGATGGCGGTGGAAGACATCGCCAATATGCCGCCCAAAGCCAGGCCGGCGCGCCAATCCAGCGTGAAAAACAAAGAGGAGAGCATCACCAGCAGCATGGTGGCGACGACCTGCGCCGTGCCCAGGCCGAACACCAGCCTTTGCATGGCGCGCAACCGCGCCAGGCTGAATTCCAGCCCGATGCTGAACATCAGGAACACCACGCCGAATTCCGCCAGATGGCGCGTTTCCGGCGCATCGGGTATCCAGCCCAGCGCATGGGGACCGATGAGGATGCCGACGATGAGATAGCCCAGCATCGCGGGCAAGTGAAGTATGCGGCACAGCACCACCACCCCGACGGCGGCAGCGAGCAATACCAACAGCAATTGCAGGGAACTGGTCATAGCTCGGATGATGCCTTAACTCGGTGAACTTTCAAAGAAGCCCCGGCTAATAAGCTGACGCCGGGGACTCGGCACATTTCCAAAGTTCCTCCGCCCGCAAACGGCACTGCTATAATTTGCCACATGAGCAAACCCATCACCGCCGCGCCGCACGCGCTCGACCTCGCACGTCGTGTGCTCACCATCGAAGCCGCCGCCGTGCAGGCTCTTGTCGAACGCATAGACGATCATTTCCTCGCCGCATTGAATCTCATCCTCTCCTGCAAAGGGCGGGTGATCGTGAGCGGCATGGGCAAGTCCGGGCATATCGCGCGCAAAATCGCGGCAACTTTTTCCAGCACCGGCACGCCCGCCTACTTCGTGCATCCGGGCGAAGCCAGCCACGGCGACCTCGGCATGGTCACCGCACAGGATGTGTTTATCGGTATTTCCTATTCCGGCGAGAGCGAAGAGTTGCTGACCATCGTCCCTACTCTGAAACGTCAGGGTGCGAAGTTCATCAGCCTGACCGGCAATCCGCAATCGAGTCTGGCACGCGAAGCGGACGTCCATTTGAATGGCGCGGTGGCGCAGGAAGCCTGCCCGATGGGATTGGCGCCCACTGCCAGCACGACGGCTGCATTGGCGCTGGGCGATGCTCTCGCGGTGGCCTTGCTGGATGCCAAGGGTTTCGGTGAGGAAGATTTCGCGCGCTCGCATCCCGGCGGCAGTCTGGGTCGGCGCTTGCTCACCCATGTGCGCGACGTCATGCATACCCACGCCAGCATCCCGGCCGTGCGCGAAGACGCCACCCTGGCCGAGGCAGTGCTGGAAATTTCGCGCAAGGGTTTGGGCATGACCGCCATCGTGGATGCCTCACACCATCTGCTGGGCATCTACACGGACGGCGATCTGCGCCGCACACTGGAAAAGAAACTGGATTTCAACACCACCCCGGTGAACACCGTGATGTCGCGCACCCCGCGCAACATCAGTCCCGATGCCTTGGCAGTGGAAGCGGTGCAATTGATGGAGCAATACAACATCAGCCAATTGCTGGTGGTCGATGCGTCAAAAAAAGTGGTGGGTGCATTGAATATGCATGATCTACTCAAGGCCAAAGTGATCTAGCCGCCATGCCGCTTACCCAACAGATCAAACCGCTGCGTCTTGTCGTGTTCGACGTGGACGGTATTCTGACCGATGGCGGGTTGTACATATCCGACTCCGGCGAAGAGTTCAAACGCTTCAACTCGCTCGACGGGCATGGCCTGAAGATGCTCAGAACATCCGGAATGGAGCTGGCCATCATCACCGGACGCACCTCAAAGTGCGTTGAGCTGCGCGCCAGGAATCTTGGCATCACGCGTGTGTACCAGGGCGTGGAAAATAAGCTCGCAGCGATGCAGTCGCTGTTGGCGGACTTGAAGCTGGC
>CXWL01003017.1_pt1 | contig 17110 bp, 21 predicted proteins | sample 590931 | NCBI WGS metagenome assembly CXWL01 (sample SAMEA3498368, study PRJEB10139) | groundwater metagenome | biome: water well; material: biofilm material | place: Germany | collected 2015-04-27 | reverse complement strand
CTCCTGCAAGAAGAAAACCGCCGCAGCATCGAAGACACCGCCGGCGATCAACTCCGCCCGACGCTCCCGGACTATTAGGAGGAGAGACCGTCCGAATGACAGCAGCGCGCCCTTGTCGCTCGTATCACAGGACCGCGGGCGCCCCCGCCCGCAAGCAGCGCGGTGCCCCCGATACCGTCCGATATCGCGAACGTCGCACATTCCCGGTACCGTGCGGATCATGAGACCGTTCTTGATGCTCTTCGTCGCGGTCACTCTTGTGTCCTGCTCCAACCCATCACCAGAACTGGCAGAGGAAGCCACCGCGCCCGCGCCGATCAGCACGCCGATTCTCATTGAGATTGGCGAAACGCTATGGGCTGAGTGGCAAGGTGAGGATCTCGCGCGGCTGGTTGCGGAATATCCCTACATATTCTCTGGCGTCGTTGAGGCGGTGAGGGTCGAAAAGCGTAGTGCCATCCCAGAAGGTTTCCCGAGGACAGGTCCGACAGTCGAGGGCAAGCCCCATGTGGAGGCCGACCCCACCTACGAGGTTTCCTTGTTCAGCGTACGAGTCACACGAGCCGTTGTGGCAGATGGACCTCAGGTTGGCGACGCCGTAACCGTGGCAGTTTGGGGCGCGGATTCAATTCGCGACGACGGCGTCTCCGTGAGGAGGGTCATGGACGAAGACAACCTGTTTGATGTTGGCCGAGAGTACCTACTTTTCGCCATTCGCGAGCCGTCTAGAGTCGACGTCTTCGCAGCGGCGCCCTGGGGCAAATTCTTGATCGAGAAGGAAGAGAGAACCCTTCAGCCACTGGTACCTGCGTGGTCTCGACTGGGCGCGGTAGCAGCACTAGAGAATCGGCCGATCGAGGCTGCCCTCATGGCCATCCAGCAAGCCCTTCTCAAGAATAGCGTCGACAGTGCCGCTGGCGACTAACGCCCGGCTGCGGCGGCGACGCCATCCCAGGGGATCAGCCAGTCGTTAGCGCGCTGGGGGCCACCAAGTGCAGCAAAGCAGCGCGGCGACACATTCGCCGTGGCTTTCTGTGCCCTCGGTGTTCCTCTGTGGATTCTCCCCGGAGGATTATTCTCCAAAGTGACATTTCGCGCTTGGAGTTCGCCCCCCAGAGGGCGTACCATCGCCTCATCGCACCTACACCCGCGCCGCAAGACAAGGACGAGCGCCATGATTGAACGGCGACCACTCGATCAAAGCAATCAAAACAGACCCGGCTCGGAAGCCGGATTCTTTGATTGAACGATGTTGCACCCAATCAATACAATCAAACAACCGAATCTGAGCCGACCCAAACACCACCACCGCTAGCTTCACCAACCACCAAAGCCAAACTTCAAACTCAATCAAACAGCAGTAGGAGCCCCAACATGCCGCAGGTCAAGCTCGCCACCCTCAACCTCTTCAACCGCATGGGCCAGTGGGGCCATCGCGCCCCCCTCGTCTTCGACCAGCTCGAGCAGCTCCTCCCCGACGTCATCGGCCTCCAGGAGGTCGATATGGTCCTCGACCAGGGCATGTACATCAGCAAGCAGGTCAACACCCGCCTGCCCGGCCAGCCCCACTACCGCATCAAGCACGCCGTCAACCCCGGCCAGCGCGCCTCTTTCCACGGCATCGCCACCATGTCCCGCATCGGCTTCGAAGAGCACGAGATCCTCGACCTCATGACCCACGAACGCGTCGCCCAGCGCTTCGTCCATCGCATGGGTGGCCTTGCGGACGGACAGCCCTTCTTCCTCATCAACACTCACCTCCACTGGCCGCCAGAGGCCACCCAGGACCGCGTCGACGAGATCGAGTGCATGCTCGAGTGGCACGCCCGCGACACCCGCGGCTACCCGCTCGTCATCCTCGGCGACTTCAACGCCTACGCCGACCCGCCCGAGCCCGCCACCCTCCTCATGAAGTCGCACTTCCGCTCCGCCCTCGAAGTCGCCAACGGCCGCGAGCCCGAAAAGACCTGGACCACCCCCGTCAACACCTACGACACCTCCCCCAACGGCACCCTCGACTACATCTTCATCTCCAAGGAGTGGAAGGTCCTCGAAGCCAACCTCGCCTTCAATCAACCCGACCCCCACGACCCCAACAACTACCCCTCCGACCACCTCGGCCTCTACGCCGTGTTAGAACTATGAGGCGGCGAAACGTGAAGTAGCGGCGGAGCTTTAGCTCCGCACGGTCGTCGAACCCCGCCGCAATTCGTTTTAGGTGCAACAGTCTGTCATTCTGAGTCTCAGCGCAGCGAGACGAAGAATCTAGGTGGTACCCATTTCCGGTCGTCGGGAACGGCCGACGCCGCTCGGAACAGGTCTCGATAAGTACGAGTGAGGTGTCAGCGACAAGATTCTTCGCAGGCTCAGAATGACAGTATCGGGATCTGTTGGCGCTTCTCGGGACAGTAACTGGCGACCGACGGCCGACGACCGACGACCGACGACCAAGATCTACGAACCACCAACTACAAACTAAGAACTAGCAAGCCGGAGGCGAGCGCAGTGGACCCCAAAGAGATCATCTACGACAAGAGCGAAGGCATCGCCACCATCACCCTCAATCGCCCCGAACGCATGAACGCCTTCACCGACCTCATGCTCCGCGAATGGGCCGCCGCCCTCGAAGACGCCCGCATTGACCGCGACGTCCGCGTCGTCATCCTCACCGGAAATGGCCGCGGCTTCTGCGCTGGCGCGGATCTCCGTGGCGGCACTGCCATCAGCGGTGTAGCACAGCCGCCCTCGGCTGTGGGTGCGGCCACAGAAGCTAGTCCCCCACCTCCCCCAAGCGCCGCCGACCGCCGCAACTGGCTCCGCGACGGCGTCCACTACGTCCCCCGCGCCGTCCAGCTTCTCGACAAGCCCTACATCGCCGCCGTCAACGGAGCCGCCGTCGGCGCCGGCATGGACATGGCCTCCATGACCGACCTCCGCATCGTCTCCGAGAGCAGCAAGTTCGCCATGTCCTACGTCAAGGTCGGCCTCGTCCCGGGCGATGGCGGTTGCTACCTGCTGCCGAAGATCGTCGGGGTCGCCAAAGCCCTCGAACTCATCTGGACCGGCGACTTCTTCGACGGCCAAGAAGCCGTCCGCATCGGCTACGCCACCAAGTGCGTCCCCGCCGACGACCTCATGTCCACGACGCGCGAGTTTGCCCTGCGTCTGGCGAACGGGCCCGCTGTTGCCATGCAACTCGCCAAGCGCCTCGTCTACCGCGGCCTGACCGCCGACTGGCAAGAAGCCTTCGAGCAAGCCGGCACCGCCATGTCGATCGCCCAATCAACAGAAGACGCCCGCGAAGGCCCCCGCGCCTTCGTAGAAAACCGCCCGCCGAAGTTCCAGGGGCGGTAGCACGAGGATCAACTGAACGCTTGGAGGGGGACCAATCACAATGACACCTGATTTCATTGCTGATCTTCTGCGCCTCGGTCATGAAACCCGAGGAGTCGAGTTCAAGGCTTCTGGTTCGCTGAAGGATGGCCGCTTCGCAGCCAAAGTAGCTCGCGCCATCTTAGGTATGTCGAACAAGCGGGATGGCGGCTACGTGACGATTGGGGTGGACGATGACCACACCGGCCTGCAAGCTAGCGGGCTTACCCAAAGCGATCAAACGACGTGGAACCACGACGACCTCGCGGACATGGTAGCCAAGTACGCCGACCCTAGCGTTGAACTCAGGACATCTCTCGTTGAACTAGACGGCCAGCGTCTCTTCGTCATTAGGGTGGAGGAGTTTGATGACGTGCCAGTCTTTTGCAAAAAGCCCTATCCTGAGATCCTCGAAAATCGTCTCTATGTTCGAAGTCGAAAGAAACCAGAAACGTCCGAGGTCGCGACGGCCGAGGATCTTCGCGAAGTCATCGAGTTAGCCGTCGACAAGCGGCTCCAAAAATGGCTACGGCAATCGATCGACGCCGGCATCATTAGAGTCGTACAACCCGGCCTGCTGCAAGATGACGAAGATCTATTCAATCGCCAATTGGGTGTTTCGTGATGAGTCTTTTCGATGACACCAGCCTTTTCCAGGAGATCAAGTCGCGCGGTTACTTGTTAGTCATCGTTCGGCCTTCACGATTCACCGAAAAGCGCGTAAGCAGCCACGGCGAACTCGAGGAAGTCGTCAGGGGTTGCTCCGTTCAACTGCGAGGCTGGGACTATCCACACATTGATCCAGCTAGGATCCCCCTGAGAGGCTTAGACTGGGTTGGTCAAGAAAGCGACTGGAGTGAATTCAAAGAGATATGGCGCATCTTCCTAAGTGGGCAGTTTGCGGACGTGGTTGGTATCACCGACGATTGGCAAGATGAAGACACGTTCACCCCACGGCGTACAACCTATACGCAAGGAGAGTCTCTAAGTGTTTACGACGTCGTGTTTCGCATGACCGAAATATTCGAGTTCTCGTCGCGCCTTGCGCTCACACCGGCTGGCGATGACGAGATGAGCATCAGCGTCACTCTCCAAGGCATGAAGGGTAGGCGCCTCGAAATGTCCGAGGCGGCAAGAGGCCCGTTCCGATGGGATCGCATTTCTTCCGTAGACGCAATCCCACTTCAATTCGCTGTGACTAAGGCTGAAATCGTGTCTAAGCCTAGAGATCTAGCTCGCTCTGCTGCTCGCCAAGTCTTTGAGGTTTTTGGCTGGGACGTGGCCGAGGCAATCTTGGAGGAGATCCAGTCAAAGCTGTGGCGCTAGCCGAAGACCGTAGGCCGTGAACTTCCTCAGTACCACGAAGCGTCGATGATCAGCCCCGCATGGTGTGCCAACACCAGCAGCGCGCTGCGATCGTCCTCCGTGAACGGCTTCCCGCCCTTCCGGTCGGTCACGTACAGCGCCCCGCGGATCGCCCCAGAAGCGACGACCGGCAGGCCAAGCAGCGCCTTCATCTCCGGGTGCTTGGGCGGGAACCCGAACGCTTTCGCGTGCAGCGACACGTCGTCGATGTGTACCGGCAGCCCGTCCTGCCGCATCGACCCCAGCGGCCCGTGCCCCTGCGGCGGACCTTTCAGCGCCGCCAGCGCGGCCTCGTCCATGCCGCTCACCACGAACCCTTCGACGTAGTCCGTCTCTCCGGTCACCGCCAAGGCCCCGAAGGTGCCGTCCGTCATCTCGCGCGCCACGTCCACCACGTGCTGCAACGCGTCGAGCGGCGTTTTCGGCGGGTGCTTGCGATTCCGGTCGGCCAGCTTCTTTAGGGCCCGGTACTCCGGGTCCCGCTCGACGAAATGCTTACGCCGAGGCTCCAGCGCCTCTTCGACAGCTTCCGCCAGTTGCCTTTGCACATCCGTCGTCATCAGTCTCAGAATATCGAGTCTCGCCAGTTGGAGCAGTCCGTCCCCACTCGCCGATGTAGAGGATCTTTTTCTCAAAACATGACATTTCACGCTAGGAGATCGAGATCGTCTCCTCTAGAATGGCGCCATGAAGCTCGCTCTCAACGGTGCCACGATCATGAACTCGCCGCTCGGAGCCGATGTCGAGATCGCGGCGGAGTGCGGCTACGAAGCGCTCGAAGTCTGGGCCGGCAAGCTCGATGCCTACACAAATGACCACCCGCTCGAAGAACTCGCCGACGAGATGCGCACCCTGAACATTCAGCCGTGGTGCATCAACTCCATCGAAAACATCACCTTCCGCGATCGGGCCGGCCGCGAGGCCCTCCTCGCGGAGCTCGAACAAACCTGCGCCGTGGCGCGCACGATTGGCGCCCCCAGCATCGTCGTCGTCCCGGGCTCCCGCGGCGACGGCTTCGACCGCCGCGAGTCGATCAGCGATGCCGTCGATGTGCTTGGCGCCATGTCCGATGTCGCCGGCGATATCAGCCTCGCCTTCGAGTTCCTCGGCAAGCCCGGCTGCTCCGTCCCGACCGTCGATATGGCGGCCGAGATCGTGACCCTCGTCGACCGCCCGAACGTCGGCATGGTCATCGACACCTTCCACGTCTATACGGGCGGCAGCCGCCTCGATGACCTCGCGCATGTCCCTATCGACAAGCTTCTGGTCGTCCACCTGAACGGCTGCGAGGATCTCCCGCGCCCAGAACTGACCGACGCCCACCGCCTCTATCCTGGCGAAGGCGTTCTCCCCATCGTGCCGATCCTGCGTGAGCTACGCACAAAGGGCTTCGACGGCGTATGCTCTATCGAGATCTTCCGTCCGGAATACTGGAGCCAGGATCCGCGCGAGGTGGCGCGGACGGCGCATAACAAGGCCGTCGAAATCCTGAAGAATGCGGGGTTCACAACCAATGGTTGACTACGTGACGATCCGGCGGTGGGCGCTGAAGCCCGGGCAAGATGAAGAAGCGCTGCTCTCCTTTGTGACGAGCGGTATCGTGGCCGCCTGGCGGAAGATTCCTGGCTGCCTGTCGTTGAACTTTCTGCGCGTACGGGAAGGCGGGTCGTATCTCGCCGTGACCTACTGGGAGTCCAAGGAGCACTGCGATCGCTGGGCTGGCGCCGAGGGCCAGGCGTGGCGCGATGAGCATCGAGTGATCCTCGAGCAATGGCTCCAGTTCGTCGCATTCCAGGACGAACTGGAGACCGATCTCCTCGTGGTTGGTTGATGCCGCACGTACGAGTGGGCTTCATCGGGGCCGGCTTCATCGCTGGCGTTCACGCCGGGATCCTCGCTCGCGACGAGCGGGTCCAGCTAGCGCAGGTCTTCGACCCTATCCCGCACCAGTCGGCCCTCTTCGCGCTCAGGCACGGCGTAACCACCGCACCGTCGCTCGATGATCTGCTTGGCGGCGTGGATGCGGTGTACATCTGTAGCCCGAACGCCTTCCACGCCGGTACCGCCATCCGGGCGCTGGATGCGGGCCTGCACGTGTTCTCCGAAAAGCCAATGGCCACGTCATTGGATGACGCCGTGCGCGTGCGCGACGCGGCGAAGCAGGCAAGCGGCGTCTACCAGGCGGGATTCAATCGCCGCTTCGCGCCCGTGTACGTGGAAATGAAGCGCCGACTCGACGCCGGCGACATCACGCCAACGTCCGCGCTCCTGAAGATGAATCGCGGCGAACTCCAACGTCCCGCGTGGACCGGCGATCCGATGATTTCCGGCGGCTTCTTGTACGAGACGCCCGTGCACATGCTCGACCTGATACGCCACCTGTTCGGCGAACCGACAGACATCGTCGTGCGCGGTCGGGCGACGGTGTACGAGCAGATGGATGACTTCTCGATGCTGTTCACGTTTCCGTCCGGCTTGTCTGCGGTGTTCGCTACGTCCGCACACACGACGTGGCTCTTCCCATTCGAGCGCATCGAGATTTACGGAGAACACGCGATCGCGGCGACGGAGGAGATGGAGCGTATGACCTTCGCCCGCGGCATCGGCCAGCCATCGCAAACGCGGGACTATAGCCAGCTCCCGTTCGAGGAGCGCTGGGGCTACGTCGACGAGAACCGGCTGTTTGTGAATGCGGTGCTGGGCAGCGGTGCTCCCGCTGTTTCCGCCGGAGACGCGTACGGCACCACAGCCCTGGTTGACCGCTGTGATCGCCTCGCCGCCGGTGATCTCACGGCTGCACCCAGCATCGGAGGCAGCGAGAGGGTTTGATCAGAACGCAGTATGGAGCGGCGCCGACTCCGAAAAGGATCGTTAGGCCGACTGAGCTTTACGAAAATCGTACAATTTGTCGCGAAAGCTATTGACAGCTTCCATGTCTGGAATTACTATGTTCCTGAAATCACAATCGCGTCGCACTGGTGGGCGACGCGGTGCGGGACACTCGCCTGGCGAGTTCCCGGCGCCGAATCCGCCTGAAAGGGCGGAACGGGGGAACCAGCGTCCGCAGCCGTTGCGGACAGGGGTGAATCGTGCGGCGACCCAGCTATGCTGGCGCGGCGACACGTAGGGCAGCTTCTCAGCCCGAACCCGACAGCTAACCCCGTAGGCACTCGAGAGGCTGATTGGCTCAGAACTGGGAGTTGCGTGCCTCTGCGCGTCAGAGGCTGTGCCCGCAAGGGCTCTGGAAGGAACATGCCTTCATGAACACCAACCTCCCCCGCAGTTGTCCCCGGTGCCGTGGCTCGATGATCATCGAGCGGGATTGGTACGGCGCCTACGGAACCTGCCTCTGCTGTGGATACGTCCACGAAGCAGTCACCGCCCCGCCGATCGACCTCCTGGAAGAAGAAGAAGGCCACCCCCGACAGCGCCGCCGCCAGCCCTCACACGGCAAGCTGCGGCTTTAGTCTTGCCCGCCGGGCGGCTCGCACCCAAGCTTGGCAGCCATACCGCACGAACTTGCCCGCCTCAGTTCTGAGACGGGCAAGTTCATGTCTTATGCGGTGTGCGTTGGGCGGGCGCTGGGGCGTCGAGGCGCCTCAGACGGGGGCGGGCACCTGCTCTGCTGCTTCAAGCTCGGCCAGATCCGGTTCTGTGTTGGCCATCGTCCAGCCGACCCAAAACATCAGGGCGCTGACGAGTCCGACGGCGGACAGGACGGGTAGCGCAATCACCAGGTAGCTTCGGCGAAGCGTACCGACGAGCATGAACAGGCCCTGCACGGCGGCAACGGCCATCAGAATGGTGCCCAGCTGCTTCGAGCGGCCCATAATCAACCTCCTCAGGCGTTACTCATCTGCTTGCGCAGATCCGGCGGGAGGAGGTTGGGGATGCTGTCCTCAATCGGGTACGTCTCATTGCACTTGGCGCAGAACAATGAGCCGCGAATGATCTCGTCGTCCTTCTCCTCGTCGATCTTCAGGGTCAGTTCGCCCTTGCACATGGGACAGGCCAGGATCTCCATCAAGTCTTTGCGCATCGTCGCTCCTTATTCCTTCGTTGTCGGGCACAGCATACCGCCACACGCACCGGAGCCGAAAGCAGCCCGGTCGGCCGGTTGTCGAGCAAAGCCGCGGGGTGCCGATCTTTGACTTCCCATAAGTCCCTTTCTATACTCTTGTGCGCCATCGAACAGCTCCGCGCTGGACGATATCGCCCGCCCTCCGTGGGAGGTGGCGGGCGCTTTACTTTGAGTATCAGCCTGGGAGGCGATATGCGAGACTATGAACTGGTGGTGGTGATCAGCCCGGAGATCCAGGAAGAGGATGTTCCGGCAGCAATCGAACGGGTGTCCACGGCGGTCACGAGCCGCGGCGGCGAGGTGGTCGACACGAAGCCGTGGGGTCGACGGCGGCTGGCCTACAACATCGATCGGCATCGCGAGGGCAACTACATCATCTCCCAGATTCGGCTCGATCCAGGTCGCGCGCACGAGCTGGAAAGCCAGTTTAATATCTCCGAAGAAGTGCTCCGGCACATGCTGGTACGCAAAGACGAGGAATAGGGCCCGGGGTAACGCCCGCCTGAACGAGAGGGACAGCACATGGCGAGCCTGAACAAGGTCATGCTGATCGGTAACGTCGGGAAGGATCCCGAGATGAGATACACAGCTAACGGCAAGGCTGTGACGACGTTCTCGGTGGCCTGTAACCGCGTGATCGGCGGCGGCGAGGGCGAGCGTCGCGAAGAAACGGACTGGTTCGACGTGGTGGCATGGGACAAGCTGGCGGAACTGTGCAGCCAGTATCTGCAGAAGGGCCGTCAGGCCTACATTGAAGGCCGCCTGCAGACCCGTTCGTGGGAAGGCCAGGACGGTCAGAAGCGGTACAAGACGGAAGTGGTCGCCAACACCGTGCTCTTCCTGGGTAGTGGGGGAGGCGGCGCCGCACGCACGGAGCGCTTCGACGAAGGCGGTGGTGGTGGCCCAGCGGGCCCCGCGGTCGACCCGGATGACCTACCGTTCGAGTAGCGGCAAGCAATTGATCATGTCCGCAATTGCGGGCAACTGAGGAGGAACGCGTGTGACGGCAGAGGTAAGCGAACACGAAACCCAGGCTCCGGCGGCCGACGCGCAAGCACCCGCGCCGCCCCAGGCTCCCTACGACGGGGCCCGGTCCGAGGAGCGCTCTTCCGGAGGTTTCCGGCGGCCGGGCGGCTTTGGTGGTGGCGGCTTTGGCGGCGGCGAGCGCGGCGGTGGTGGCGGCGGCTTCGGCGGTGGTGGCGGCGGCCGGGGACGTGGGGGCGGCGGGCGGCGCAAGGTGTGCGCCTTCTGCGTCGATAAGATCGACCACGTTGACTACAAGGAACCGAACAAGCTACGCCGGTTCGTCTCGGAACGCGGCAAGATCGAGCCGCGGCGCAAAACGGGTACCTGTGCACGCCACCAACGCAAGCTGACGCTGGCGATCAAGCGGGCCCGCCATCTCGCGCTGCTGCCGTACACCGCGGACCACCAGTTCACGTAGGATTCCCAGTCGGCGCGACCAGCCAGTCTCATCAAGAGAAGGCCGGGTGGCGCAATGGTGCAGGATGGTGATCGATGCCGAGCGAGCGTACATCACGACAGGCGGCTGACGCTGCAGGCGCGGCAGGGCGGGCGCCTAAGAAGGCGTCACGGTCCCACAAGCCCGGTGGACGTGCACGTATGGACTCGGAACAGTCCGCGCGCCTGCTCCTCATCGGCGGCGTCGTGGCCATTGTGCTGTTGGCGATTGGATTCATTGCCTTCGGCTGGTACTGGACGGAGAAACGCCCGCTTGGCCGCACCGTACTCAAAGTAGATGAGTACAACATCACCTACGCGGCCATGAAGCGGCGGATGAACTACGAGTTCTTCAGAAGCAGCACCCTTCAGCAAAACCCGACTGACCTCCCCACCATCGCGTATGACAATCTCGTGGACGAACTCATCCGCGTGGCCCGCGCCGACACGCTCGGGGTCACGCTCGACGATGCTACGTTCGACCAGAAGCTGCGGACACGAATCGGCGTCGCTGCTGACGCCGATCAGCGGGCGTTCCAGGATGGACTGCGCGGCCAGATCAACGCCACCGGCCTCAACGAGTCGGAGTTCCGGCGGCTCGTGTTGGCCGAGTCGCTTGAGACGGCGATCAAGGATAAGTTCACAGCGGAACTTCCGCCGGTGATTCTTCAGGCTCGCGTGGAGGTTATCTCCGCTCCCACAATCGAGGAAGCGCAGTCTTCCATCGACCGGATCAACGCCGGAGAAGCGTTCGCGGACGTGGCGAAGGAAGTCTCGCAGGAAACCGACGTGGCGACCACAGGGGGCGTGCACGACTACACGCCCGACGGCAGCTTGAACGCGGCCTACAACGACTACGCGTTTTCGGGAGAGGTGGGAGCGCTGAGCGCGCCGCTTCCGGGCACGACGGGCGGCACGACACACTACGTGGTGCGGGTCCTCGACCGCTCGGACCAGCCTATCCGCGAGGAGCAGCGCGCCGCACTCGCACAGACCAAGTTCGATGACTGGCTGGCAGCGACGAAGGCGGAACTCGGTAGCAGCGGCGCCCTCGTTAACAAGTGGGATGAGAAGGCGCAATCAGAAGCGCTCCTCGATGTGTACACCGATGCCCAGCCGACGCTTGACGAACAGCGGCACCAACAGGAAGAACAACAGGCGGAACAGCAGCAACAGCAACAGACGGCGGTGGCCGCGCTGACGGCGAATCCCGCGCCGCCCACCACTGAAGCGGCTCCTGGCACGCCGGCGCCGGAGACGACACCCGCAGCGGAAAGTTCCCCCGGGCTGGAGGCTTCGCCAGCAGTTTCTACTGGCGACGGGGTGACGCCTCCATCACAGCCGGTCGCGCCGAGCACGCCATGAGCCAGCGCCCATCGATCGGCATCGGCCTGATGGGGCTGGGGGTCGTCGGAAGCGGCGTCGCGCGCATCCTGCAAGAAAAGGCTGAGGTCTACGCACGACAGATCGGGACACCGCTGGAATTGCGGCGCGTCCTCGTGCGCGATGTCAACAAGGCGCGAGACTGTGATATCGACCCAGCGATCCTGACGACGGATCCGGCGCAGATTCTGGGCGATCCGGACATTCAACTTGTGATCGAAGTGATGGGTGGCGAGGAGCCGGCGTACACCTATCTGCGCGCAGCTCTCGAAGCGGGTAAGTTCGTCGTGACGGGCAACAAGGAAGTGATGGCGAAGCACGGCGGAGGGCTGCTGCGACTGGCCCGCGCTCACAATGTGGATCTGTTGTACGAGGCGAGCGTCGGCGGCGGCATTCCGATCATTGCGCCACTGAAGCGCGATCTGTTGGCGAATGAGATCCTCAGCGTCACGGCGATCATCAACGGCACAACGAACTACATCCTCACGTCGATGTCCAAGGGAGGCGGCTCGTTCGCGGAGGCCCTTGCGGACGCCCAACGGCTGGGCTTCGCCGAGCCGGATCCGACGAACGACATCGAGGCGATCGATGCTGCCTACAAGCTGTCGATTCTGGCGAGCCTGTCGTTTCACGCGGATGTGCACCCTGACAGCGTCTATCGGGAAGGCATCACCAAGCTTGGGGCCCGAGACTTCGCCTACGCGCGGGAGCTGGGATACGTGATCAAGCTGCTGGCCATCGCGCGGCGGAACGGGGAGTTTGTCGAGCTTCGGGTGCACCCCACGTTGGTGCCGGCGGACGAGCTTCTCGCCAACGTGGACGGGGGGCTGAACGCGGTCGAAATCGAAGGCGATTTGATGTCGCGAGTGCTGTTCCAGGGGCCGGGCGCGGGATCGCTGCCGACGACGTCGGCGGTGGTCGCGGACGCGCTGGATGCAGCGGTGAGCATTAGCAACAACGTCTACTGGCCACACTCCTTCCGGCGGGAGTCCGGCGTCAAGCCGATGCCGATCGAGCAGGTGGAATCGCGGTACTATCTCCGCATCGGCGTGGCCGACGAGCCGGGGGTACTGGCGCGGGTCGCCGGATGCCTGGCAGACCACCAGATCAGCATCGCGTCCGTTATCCAGAAAGAACTTGACGGCGAGCAGAGCACGGAGATCGTGATCATGACGCATAGCGCACTCGAGTCGAACATGCGGCTGGCCCTTGGGAAGATTGGCGCACTGACCGGAGTGGCGGCAGTAGAGCAGATGCTGCGGGTGCGGCCATGACGATGGGCGACCCGCACAACGATGCTGCACGTGGCCAAGACCCGGCGGGCTGGGCACAGGACCAGTTGGTCGCCGTGAAGACACAACTTGGCCGGATGACACAGCAGGGCGACCAGTTGCAGGCGGCCGTCCTCGACATCAACGAGAAGCTGCGCGATAACGAAGCGCGCATCCGCGAGATAACGGCGAAGACGATGGGTCTGCCAACGATGGCGGAGCAGCTGCGACAGCTCTCGGGGCTGCTCGACCGCATCCAGGATGCGGAAGTGATGATTGACACGAAGTTCGAAATCCTCGAGCGGACGACGGGTGAGGAGAAGACGCGCGACCAGTTGGAGAAGAACGACCTGTACCGACGCCTGCAAGAACTCGAGCGCCGCAGCGAGAGTCTTGTCGAGCGGCAGTCGGCGCTGGATGACTCGACACGGCGGTACCAGGACGAGATCTCGCGGACGAACCTGCAGTACCAGGGGTTGAACCAGCGGCTGGAGACAGTCGAGACGAAGGCCGGGCGCAGCGTTGACGCGGTGATCCGCCTGGAGCAGGAGCACGGAGAGACGGAGCAGTCGCTGCGAGTGCTGCGGCGCGAGGACGACGTACTGGCGGAGCGGGCGCGGCTGGCGCATGAGATCGTCGGGCGGGTGGAGACGGAGATGCACACGCTGCAGGAAGAGCTACGCGTGCTGCCGCTGCTGACCGAGCGTGTCGAGCTGCTGCGAGCGGAACGGCAACGCCTCGAGGACAGGACGTCGCACCTGGAGGAGTCGTTCGCGCATGCGGAGACGCGGCTGGAACGCGAAGAGGACTTCACGGCGCATGTGGACGCGCGGCTGAAGGCGAACGACGGGCGCGTCGACCACGTACACGCGCAGACGCTGGACTTCCGGCGGGCGCTGACCGACCAGCTCCTGAAGCTGAACCAGATGCTGGAGCGCATGAAGCGGCGTGAGGTGGAGGAGACGGAGCGGCAGGCGAAGGAACTGCGGATGCAGCAGAGCCAGCTGAAGACCGAGGACGAATGACGGCCGACTCCACACCACAGACGCGGGGCGAGACGCCTCGCGGCGTGCTGCACCACTATCCCGAACACCTGCCGATCACGGACAAGACGCCGATCATCTCGCTGGGCGAGGGCGATACGCCACTGGTGCGTTCGATGTCGATCGAGCGCGATCTTGGGTGCGAGGCGCTGTACTTCAAGCTGGAGAGCTGCAATCCGACGGGGTCGTTCAAGGACCGCGGGATGGTGGTGGCGGTGGCGAAGGCGATGGAGGAGGGGGCGGAGGCGATCCTCTGCGCCTCGACCGGCAACACCTCGGCGGCGGCGGCGGCCTACGCGGGACGGTATGGGCTGCGGTGCTACGTCATCGTGCCGGACGGGAACATCGCGCGCGGCAAACTGGCACAGAGCGTGGTGTACGGAGCGGAGATCATCGCTATCGACGGGAACTTCGACGCGGCGCTGCGGATTGCGCGGGAGATCACGTCGAAGCATCCGATCGCGCTGGTGAACTCGGTGAATCCGCACCGGATCGAGGGGCAGAAGACGGCGGCGTTCGAGATTGTGGATGCGCTGGGGGACGCGCCGGACGTGCTGGCGCTGCCGGTGGGGAACGCGGGGAACATCACGGCGTACTGGCGCGGGTTCGTGGAGTATCACCGGCAGGAGCGGACGAGCGGCCGGCCGACGGTGCTGGGGTTCCAGGCGGCGGGGGCGGCGCCGCTGGTGCAGGGGGCGCCGGTTGAACGCCCGGAGACGATCGCTTCGGCGATACGGATTGGGAATCCGGCGTCGTGGAAGACGGCGATCTCGGCGCGGGATGAGTCGGGCGGGAGCATTGAGTCGGTGACGGATGAGGAGATCCTTTCGGCGTACGCGCGGCTGGCGCGGGAGGAGGGCGTCTTCTGCGAGCCGGCTTCGGCGGCGTGCGTGGCGGGCGTGCTGAAGAAGGCTTCGGCGGGCTTCGACTTCGCGGGGAAGACGGTGGTGTGCATCATCACGGGGAGCGGGCTGAAGGATCCGGAGACGGCGCTGTCGCAGGAGCCGGAGATCCACCGGGTGCCGGCGGAACTGGCGGCGATCGAGCGGGCGATGGGTTGGGCGTAGGGATCTGTCCACAGATTTCACAGATGGCACCCAGGAGCAAAGCTCCGGGACTTCGTCAGATTGGTCGGGCGGAGAACTTCGGACTTCGTTGCTTCCTGGCGCTTGTGTGAGGGTCTGCTGGAGGGAGCCATCCACCCAGGAGCAAAGCTCCGGGACTTCGTCAGAGGACACAAAGATCACAGAGGGGCTGGGCGGGAACTCTGAGGTCTTTCCCGGTGCCGCATTGCGTTTGATTGTGTTTGAAGTTTTCCCTTGGACTTCAGTGAAGCTGGCGAGGGGCCCGGTCGCGGGGCGGTAGCTTCGTCGGTTTGATTGAGTTGATTGAGTGGGGTTGCGTTCAATCAAAGGACTTGAGGTGCGGTTGGCTTCGGGGGCGGGGTTGGTTTGATTGAGTTGATTGTGTGGCATTGCAGTCAATCCATCCGGGTGTTTTGATCCTTGCCTGCGCTGTGTGCGGCCGGGGGTGGGCTTACGACGATAGGCGGGGTGGGGAGTGAACTCCAAGCGCGAAATGTCACTCTCGGTGGATTTCTATGCCGTGTGGCGGTCGGGCGGGCTGGCGTCTATTAGCCGAGGAAGAGGAAGGATGCGTCCCATTCCATGTATTGCAGGAAGGCCAGTAGATCGGCGGCGTCCTGTGGGGACAAGTCCTGCTGGATGCGGCGGGTGATGGCTTCTCGGCGGGCTTCGGGGACGGCGACGTCGAAGAGGAAGTAGGGTTTGGGGGTGAGGTGGTCAGTCAGGCCTTCTTCCTCGAAAAGCTCGAACACGTCGCGGTGGTACCAGAGGCCGGCAGACTGGATGTTTGCGACGGGGATGACTTCGGCACTCATGTCTCTGACCTCCTTGCTGGTGCTGCCAGCTTAGGCCGCTGAGGCGACAGATGTTGTCGCGCAAACGCGATTTGGCGACACGACTTGCACCCGTTCAGTCGACTTAGCAGGGGCGGCACGCCGGGCACGCGAGAGCGCTTGAGATCGAACACCAGCTACAGCTACTGTTCAGGTCAGAAGCGCGAGTAGCCAAGGACAGCGCCCTTATGACCGCGCCCCGACGACAATGGACTCGTGACGAGGCGATGCTCGCGTATCGCCTTTATTGCGAGATCCCGTTCGGTCAGATGCACCGTGGGAATCCACGAGTGGTGCAGTTGTCTGAGGTCATCGGCCGAACACCAAGCGCCGTCGCGATGAAGCTCGGCAACTTCGCACACTTGGATCCCGCGCTACAACAGCGCGGAATACGTGGGATGTCTACGTCAGCGCCCAAGATCGAGAGATCGCCGCGCTATTCGCGAGTGACTGGGATGACAGTGTCGCAACGACAGCCGAGGCATGGGCGGCGTTCACAGACGTTCAGGAGGAGGAGCTTCCGAGTGACGTTCCAACCGAAGCTATCGCGTCGGCCAAGGTTAGGCTAACCCAGGGCTTCTTCCGCCGAACGGTACTGTCATCTTATGATCAGGCTTGCTGTGCTTGCGGTGTGGATACGCGGGCGCTGTTGACTGCCAGTCATATCAAACCTTGGTCCGTGGATCCGCAAGCTCGTACGAACCCTCGCAACGGACTTGCGTTGTGCACACTCCATGACCGAGCATTCGACCGAGGGCTGATGACTGTTCGTCCGTCGCTGATAGTTGTGGTCAGTCAGCAATTGATCGCGGCTGGCACGATTCCGGTGATGAGGGTCGCTTTTGGCGATATCGACGGAACTCAGATACGCGCCCCGTCGAAATTCCTGCCGGATGCGGGTTTTCTGGCGTACCACAATGACAGCGTCTTTCGCGGTTAGCGCGTTTTGGAGCGCTTGCTCGCAGCACCAGACTCTCGGCATCTTCTTCCTCGCCCGATTGATCTCAACATGCACCCCAATGTCCCGCAATGCTGGGCGCAGCTGAAGCTACGCGGGTACTTTCGTTTGGTGGTGTTCTCCGGGGAGGTTGGTGGTGGGCGGGGATTTTGGGCGCAGCAGGCTGCGCCCCTACGTTGCCTTGTGGCTAGCTGGCGGCGGTGGTGCGGGCTTCCGGTTCGGGGGTGGGCTGGGTGGCGTGGGTGGTGGCGGCGGGGG
>CXWL01092534.1_pt1 | contig 17118 bp, 17 predicted proteins | sample 590931 | NCBI WGS metagenome assembly CXWL01 (sample SAMEA3498368, study PRJEB10139) | groundwater metagenome | biome: water well; material: biofilm material | place: Germany | collected 2015-04-27 | reverse complement strand
CGGCGGCGCCCTGCCAGACTCCGGCCTGATCGCGCGCCGCATCGGCGTACTGAATTTCCTGACGTGCGCCTCGCCCGCCTACCTTGCCGAGCATGGGCGGCCGACACATCCGAACGACCTCCTGAAGCACCGCTGCGTGAACTACTTCTCGTCCAAGACGGGCAAGATCTACGACTGGGATTTTTCGCGCGGCGACGAACAGATCCAGATCGCCGTGCCGTCCTGCCTTGCGGTGAACGATTCGACCGCCTACATCAGTGCCGGGCTGGCGGGACTGGGCGTGATGCAGATGGCGAGCTATACCATCGATCCGCACATCGCATCGGGCGCACTCGAACTGCTGCTGGAAGACTGGACCAGCATGCCCTTGCCGGTGAATGTGGTATATCCTCAGAACCGCCACCTGTCGGCCAAGGTGCGCGTATTTGTCGAGTGGGTGGCGGACTTGTTCCTGACCCACCCGGGTTTTCAAATCAAGGCGCCTTTGCGCCGTCCAGTTTTAGAAAAGGCCTGACATGCAGAATATTGTTTTCCTCGACCGCGACAGTCTGTTGGCGACAGTGCGCCCGCCCGTGTTCGAGCACCAGTGGCGCGAGTACCCGGCCACGCAGCCCGGGGACGTGGCCGAGCGCCTGGCCGGCGCCACCATCGCGATCACCAACAAGGTACCGGTGCGCGCGGCCGACATCGCGCGCCTGCCCGGCCTGAAGATGATCGCGGTGGCCGCGACGGGCACCGACAACGTCGACCTGGCGGCCTGCCGCGAGCGCGGGATCGTGGTGTCGAACATCCGCAATTATTCGGTGGTGGCGGTGCCGGAGCACTGCTTCACAATGATCCTGGCGCTGCGGCGCAACCTGCGCGCCTACTGCGCCGATGTCGACGCGGGCTTGTGGCAGAAGTCGAGCACCTTCTGCCTGTTCGATCATCCGATCGGCGACCTGGCCGGCAGCAAGCTGGGGATAGTCGGCTACGGCGCCCTGGGGCAGAAGGTAGCGCAGCTGGGGCGCGCGTTCGGGATGCAGGTATATGTGGCATCGCGCTCGCCGGTGGCCGATCCGCAGGTGACGATGCTGCCAATGGACGAACTGCTGCGCACCTGCGACGTGGTCAGCCTGCACCTGCCGCTGACCGACCAGACCCGCAACATGATCGGCGAGCGCGAGCTGGGGATGATGAAGCGCACCGCCCTGCTGATCAACACATCGCGCGGCGGGCTGGTCGACGAGGCGGCGCTGGCGCAGGCGTTGCGCGATGGCGTGATCGGCGGAGCCGGCTTCGACGTGTTGAGCAAGGAGCCGCCGCTGCCGGACAATCCGCTGCTCGGACTGCACCAGTCGAACTTCATCCTCACGCCNNCTGATGGGTTATGGGTTCCCGCGCGGGAACCCATACTGAGTTAGAAAGTACCGGGCAAGAGGATATTCTTGTCAACCTGATTCACATCGCGCAGGCCGCAAAACGCCATCGTCAGGTCCAGCTCATTGCGGATGATCTCCAGGCACCTGGCCACTCCCGCCTCGCCCTGGGCGCCCAGGCCATACAGGAACGGGCGCCCGATATACACGCCCTTCGCGCCCAGCGCGATGGCCCGGATCACGTCCTGGCCCGAGCGGATGCCGCCATCCATGTGCACTTCGATCTGCTTGCCGACCGCCTCGACGATCGCCGGCAGCGCCCCGATGCTCGACTGCGCGCCGTCCAGCTGGCGCCCGCCGTGGTTCGACACGATCAGCGCGTCGGCGCCGCTGGCAGCCGCCAGCTTCGCGTCCTCCACATCCATGATCCCCTTGATGATCAACTTGCCGCCCCAGCGCTGCTTGACCCACGCCACATCGTCCCACGACAGCGCCGGGTCGAACTGCTGCGAGGTCCACGCCGACAGCGACGACATGTCCGACACGTCGCTCGCATGGCCGACGATATTGCCGAAGCTGCGGCGGCTCGTGCCCAGCATGCCCATGCACCAGGCCGGCTTGGTCATCAGGTTGACGATGTTCGCGATCGTCATCTTGGGCGGCGCCGTCATGCCGTTGCGGATGTCCTTGTGGCGCTGGCCGAGCACCTGCAGGTCGAGCGTGAGCACCAGCGCCGAACACCTGGCGGCGCGCGCGCGCTCGATCAGGCGCTCGATGAACGGACGGTCCTTCATCACGTACAGCTGGAACCAGAACGGCTTGGTGGTGTTTGCGGCGACGTCTTCGATCGAACAGATGCTCATGGTCGACAAGGTGAACGGCACGCCGAATTTCTCGGCCGCGCGGGCCGCGAGGATCTCGCCGTCCGCATGCTGCATGCCGGTCAGGCCGGTCGGCGCCAATGCCACCGGCATCGCCACCTCCTGCCCCACCATGGTGCTGCGCAGGCTGCGGTTCTCCAGGTTGACCGCGACGCGCTGGCGGAACTTGATCTTGCCGAAGTCCTCCTCGTTGGCACGGTAGGTCGACTCGGTCCATGATCCCGCATCCGCGTAATCGTAGAACATGCGCGGCACCCGTTTCTTCGCCAGTACGCGCAGGTCTTCGATGGTCGTAATGATGGTCATGGAGCATTCCTCAAGCTGTTATCAAGCCCATAATCTACCAGAAGACCCGGGTGCCGGAAAAACTTTCCTGATCATGAAGCCGGCGCGCCCGCCAGCGCTGGACAAACCGCGCCCTCGCCTTTACAATGCTGCTTCTTCGGAGGGCAAGCCCTCCGGTCCCGATGCAAAACCGGTCAACGGCGCTGCACCGGAACACCAGGCAAGGAAGTCTTGCTCCCGAAATCGGCCAGTTTGCCCTTCCGGAAACAAGATGAAACTGCTAGAATGCTTGCTTTCGCGGCTGTAGCTCAGTTGGATAGAGTACTTGGCTACGAACCAAGGGGTCGTGGGTTCAATTCCTGCCAGCCGCACCAAAATTCGTAAGAAATGGACTTCGGTAGCTCACGCTTCCCAGGTCCTTTTTCTTGTGCCCGCCTTTTTAGTCGCCGGCGCCACAATGCGCCGTCATGAAGCGCGCTTGCTGCGCATAGCCAGCAAACTCAGCCAGCGCTCCCCGCCTTCGACATCGCTGCCACAGAAAGCATATTCGGTAACGGTACGTGCCGCGCGCTCGAGCAGTTGAATATCCGCTTCATGTTGACGCGCAACGTGCGGGTCCTCCAGAAACAGCACGCGGCGACATTCGCGATTCAAGATCAGCTCGGCAATCTGCGCGTCCCCGCCCATCGGACCGCTCAGGAAGGGCTTTACCCAGCTGCGGCCGGCGTCATCGCCCTTGATTTTTTGCGCAAGCCGATTGAGCAAGCCTCCGGTCGTGCCGGTCGCGTAGCGCATCGCGAAACTGTCCAGCAAGTCAAAATGCTGTTCGGCCAATGCCAGCATGCGGCCTTTCATTGCGTCGTGCGCAATCAGTGCGATGCTTTCATTGGCCAGGTCGAACGTGGCATCGAGTGTGGTGTCGGGCAATGCACCGGCAGCCACGGCCTCGAGCTCAAGCCACTCGCGGGCGCCGGCAAGGGTCGACAAGAACGGTTTCCCGTGGATGACGCATTGGCGTTTCAGCGCCAGCGCTTCCGGGAAATTGGACGATGGATCGACCGGATCGATCAAGTAAATCACCGCATCAAGCGTTTTCGCCGGATCGCTCTCGACAACGCGCGACACGAGCTTCATCAGGCCGCCTTCGCGGCCATACGGAAAGCGCTCGATCGATGGATAGCCCGGAAGCAGTCCGTGACTGCGGATCGCATCCAGGGTCCTGCCCACGACAACGAGCTGCGGCTGCAGATGCTCCTCGATCGCCGCACGTCCGCCCTGGAGCAAGCGTACTAGCGCCGAGTCGGCAGCGTCCTGGTGCGCCCGATTTGCTGCCAGGCCGATTCTGTAACGGGGAACATGTGGGCGCATAGCGAGCCTTCAAGATAGTAGGTAGCGTCCCGCGCCCGCCGATGGCAGGCCGCGGGATCCGGTCTTCATGCCAGGTCAGTGCGTGATTGCGGTTCCCAGCACCTTGAGCAATTGCGCCAGCCATTGCGGATGGGCGGGCCAGGCCGGCGCGGTGATGAAGTTGCCGTCGGTGACTGCATGATCGACTGCGATGTCCGCATACTCGCCGCCGGCCAGCGTCACTTCCGGCGCGCACGCCGGGTACGCCGAAATGCGCTTGCCGCGAATTACGTCGGCGGCAGCCAGCAGCTGCGCGCCATGGCAAACGGCGGCGATCGGCTTGTCGGCTGCGGCGAACTGCCGCACGATTTCGATCACCCGAGCGTTCAGGCGCAGGTATTCCGGCGCGCGGCCGCCGGCGATCATCAGCGCGTCATAATTGCGGACATCGACCTCATCGAAGTTCGCGTTGAGCGCGAACAGGTGGCCCGGCTTTTCGGTGTAGGTTTGGTCACCCTCGAAATCGTGAATCGCAGTCTTGATCTTGTCGCCGCTTTTCTTGCCGGGGCAGACCGCATGCACCGTGTGGCCGACCATCTGCAGGGCCTGGAACGGCACCATGGTTTCGTAATCTTCCGCAAAATCGCCTGTCAAAAACAGGATTTTCTTCGCTGCCATTTGATTCTCCCAAAAATGAACTTCGATGCCATTTGAAATTTTACTACAAAAATTTGTAGAAAATCCCCTTATTCCGCTCATCCCGTTACATTTTTCATTGAACGCGCAAACCCAAAANNGGACAGGTGTTCACCGAGTCGGATCCCTACCCGGCCCGCGACAGCGCAAGGAATTCCTCCACCTCGCCCCTGGTCGGCGGACTGCAGCCTTCGCGCATCACATTCAGGCTTGCCGTGGCAATCGCAAATTCCAATGCGTGTTCCAGCGTCGCCATCTCCAGCTCTGCCAACGCATCAACCGACAGTTTGCCGGCCCTGCGCAAACTGGCGACCAATCCGGCGAAAAAGCAGTCGCCGGCACCGACCGTATCGACCACCCGCACCCCGGCCGGAATGCCGAGCCGGGTACTTCCCAGCCTCGAAAGCAGCACCGCGCCGTGTTCACCCAGGGTCAGCGCGATCAGTTTGACAGCGGGCGCATCGAACAGCGCGCGCGCAGCATCGATCGGGGGGACGCCCTTGAAACCGAGATACATCAAGTCTTCTTCACTCACTTTGATCACATGCGCCTCGGCGAGCGCAGTGCGTACCCCGGCGGCATACAAGGGAAGATCGGGGCAAACCATCGGCCGCATATTGGCATCGACCGACACCAGCGCGCCGGCGTTGGCTGCAGTCCTGATGATCTGCAACGTCGACTCGATATCGTCAGGCACCAGGGCGAGACCGCCTGTATGAAACAGGCCCAGGCCGGCCGGGAGCGCCGCGCACGCCTGTTCCGGCAGGATGTCGCGATCCGCCACCGATGCCCGGTGAAAGGAATAGGTCGGCATCTTGTTCGCATCGAGCGTCACGACGGCGAGCGAGGTTGGCTTGGCGCTTCTGTGCGCGCTCGCCAGCCGCACGCCCGCCGCGCCCAGATGATCGGCGAAGCGCTGGCCAAAGCTATCCGTTGACAGCGGATTGAGATACGTCACCGCCATGCCCTGGCGCGCCACCGCCAGCGTGAAATTGCACACTGAACCACCCAGCACAGCCGCGAAGCGGCCGTTCTGCTGTTCAATCAGATCGACCAATGCTTCGCCGAACGTCACAACCATGGGATCTCCTGGTGAATTGGGAATGCTAAAGGTTCTTGAGAAACAAATCGCGGTCGGGCCCGAAGTTGGCGTACAGCGGCAGCAGCGCGGCGCCCATCACGCGGGCGTCCGAACCGATGGTTCCGGCCAGGACGATCGGGCCGGAGACGCCTTCCCAACTATAGTAATCGAGCGATTTTTCGACCGCGGCCAGCAGTTTTTCCAGCAGCATGCGGTCGATCGAGCCATCGATGATGACCCCTTCCAGGTCCAGCAGGCAGGTCGCGCTGACAATCGCCAGCGCGATCGCGCGGGCCGCATCATCGAGCCAGGCGCTGGTGTGGGTCAGCCAGGGCGCTTGCAGCGCGCGCGCGTCATTTGCCGCACCCTCGTCCAGTCCGGACGCGGTGAACAACTGTTCCAGGTTGAACAGCGAGGCGTCGCTCAAAAGCTGCTCTGGCGCATTCTTGGCATCGCCTCTCGCCAGCCCGAGCGGGATCGATCCGACCGCCCCCGCGTTGCCATGCAAGCCGCCGTGCAAGTGGCTATCGATGACCAGGCCGCCACCGATGAAGGTGTCGACAAACACATANNGTGTCTTTGGCGAACTCGACCGGCAAATCGGTCATCGCCTGCACGCGCGCCCTGATATCGATACGGTCCCACTTGTTGGCTTGCTCCGGCGCGATGCCGAGCAGCTTTTGCCATCCGCCCAGCGCCAGCGGCGCCGCGATGCCGATCCCGCTGAGCCGCGCCAGCGACTGCGGATCGAGACGCGCGCACATGGTCTTGAGTTGATTCTCGATCAGCTCGAACAAGGTATCCGGCTGCGGAAACGGGTACGGCAAAGAAGAGCGTTGACGCGCCTTGCCGACGAAATCGACCAGCAACAAATCCAGACTGCGGCGGCCAATCTTGATGCCAATGAAGAACGCGCCGTTCGGATCGAGCTCGATCGGCACCGAGGGCTGGCCGACTTTTCCGCGCAGCGGCGCCAGCTTGAGCACGAGTCCATTTTCCAGCAGGCGGTTGATGATCAGCGAGACGGTCTGCGTGCTGAGCTTGGTCAAGCGGGCCAGGTCCGCTTTCGGCATGCTGCCGTGCAGCCGTATTGCCTGCAGCACGATGCGCTCGTTGAACTGGGCCATGCCGATCTGATTCGAGCCGCGCGGACGCAACCATTTGATGGGGTCCTGGTCCGCGTCGGCAAGGGGTGGTCCGGTTGGAGCTTCTAGCATGGTGAGTAAATCATCCGGTGTCATGGTGGCGTCAAGGCGCGTCATCTTACTACGGCGCGTCTAAGGTTCCCCTACGCACGGGGCCGGCCGCGCGGATCCAAGGACGGGCACATCGGAAATGACCCCTTTCTTGAAAAGGAAGTTGGCATACGGCTGCATTTCTCCGGTCTGCACGATCGCATACGCCTGCTTGACACGTTCGTAAAATGCAAAGCGTTCGACCGCCTCGCATTGTTGCGCATCGGGCGGAGCGGACGCCTCGCACAAGGCAATCACCGAGCGCTGCAGCGGTGATACGTATCCTTCCGGCGCCTCCGACACCTTCATGAAGGCAACCGGCCGCTCGGCTGCGGCGCCCAGCGGAAAGACCGACAACAGCGCCGCGCAAGCGCGCTGCAAACCGATGCCGGGCAGCCGGATCACGGGTTTTCCATGCGCCAGCGTGGTCGCCGTGAAATTGGCGTCGACCACCACGATGGCATCGCCGTGCCCCATTTCGGCCAACACTTTCAGCAGCTCCGGACTGAGCAGAGGATCAATGCCCTTAAGCATGCGCTTGCTCCGGCAAGTCTTCCGGATTCATGGCGCCGGTCATCACCGCCACCGTGTCGGACATGCTGATATGTTGCGGATCGACCACGGCAACGCGCTTGCCGAGCCGTTGAATATGGATCCGGTCGGCGATCTCGAACACATGCGGCATGTTGTGACTGATCAGGATCACCGGCAAACCCCGGTCGCGCACGCGCCGGATCAGCTCGAGCACCATATTGCCTTCTTTCACCCCCAGCGCCGCGGTCGGCTCGTCGAGGATCACGACGTGCTTCGCAAAGGCCGTGCTGCGCGCCACCGCCACCCCCTGGCGCTGCCCGCCGGACAGGGTGCCGACCGCCTGCTTCATCGAGCGAATGCCGATCTTTAGGTCCTGCATGTGGCGCACCGCTTCCGACAGCATTTTTTTCTTGTCGATGACGCGCAGCCATTTGCCGAGCACGCCGGGACGCAATATTTCGCGTCCGAGAAACAGGTTTTCCGCGATCGTCATGGCGGGCGCCACCGCCAAGTCCTGGTACACCGTCTCGATGCCGTGCTTGCGCGCATCGATAGGCGATTTGAAGTGGACCGGCTGGCCGTCCAGCAGCATTTCACCGGAGTCTGGAATCAGCGCGCCGGACAGTGCCTTGATCAGGGAGGATTTTCCGGCGCCGTTGTCGCCGATCACGGCCAGGATTTCTCCGGCGCGCAAGTCGAAATCGGTGCCGTCCAGTGCGGTGACGCCGCCGTAACGCTTGACCAGGCCGCGCGCCTGGAAAATAACGGCTGAATTATGCGCTGTCATTTCCTTATCCTTTCTTGTGAGTAAGTTGATCGGCTGCGACCGCCAGGATCACCAGGATGCCGGTCACCAGGATCTGATAGACCGACGACACGCCCATCAGCGTCAGGCCATTGCGGAAGACGCCGACGATCAGCACGCCGATCAGCGTGCCCAGGACCGAGCCGCGCCCGCCGAACAGGCTGGTGCCTCCGAGCACAACCGCGGTGATGCTGTCCAGGTTATCGGTCTGCCCGCCCTGCGGATCGCCGACGCCCATGCGCGCCACCGACAACAAGGAAGCGATGCCATAGAACAACCCGGCCATCATGTACACGCCCACCAGCACCTTGTTGGTCGCGATGCCGGTCAGCCGCGCCGCTTCAGGATTGTTTCCGACCGCATAGATGTGGCGGCCCGGCGCGGTGTCGCGCAGGAACAGCCAGGTCAGGCCATACAGCCCGAGCATCAGCACCGTGCCATAGGTGATGCTGGTTTGCCCCAACTGAAACGTGTTGCCGAAAAAGGTCATCGATTCCGGGATGCCGGTGACGGTTTGCGCGTTCGAATACAGTTGCGTGACCGCGAACGCGATGTTCATGGTGCCCAGCGTGACGATGAACGGCGGCAACTTGATCGCGGTGACGAGGGCGCCGTTGATATAGCCGATCAACACGCAGGCCAGCATGCCGCACAAGACCGCAAGGTACGGGTTCATGCCCAGGTCGACCGCGAATTTTGTGATGACCACCGAACCCAGGGCCATCGCCATGCCGCACGAAAGGTCAATGCCGGCGGTGAGGATGATCAGGGTCTGGCCGATCGCGATCACGCCGACCACCATGACCTGCTGCAAGATCAGCGAAAAATTCTGTCCGCTTAAAAAGCGGTCAGACTGAGTGGCGAAAAATATGCTTGCGGCCAGCAAGGCGAACAGGGGGCCGAGCGTCGAAATCGACGGCAGATATTTTTTGAGCTGCGTACTGTTGCTCCCCTTGGCCGGGGCCGAAGCAGCGGAAAGCACCGATATCGGCGGCAGGTTTTCTTTGACAATAGGTTTCATGACGTTTATTCCTTATGCGATTGGGCAAGGATGGGGACGCCGCGGCGGCCCCATCGTCAATTACTTTCCCCAGCAAGCGCTCAGGCCAAAGGCGGTATCCTTGCTTTCCACACCGGGCGCTTTCTTATCGGTGATGAGCGCGACGCCAGTGTCCACGTAGCCGCTGACTTTCTTGCCGGTCTTGGCGTATTGCACCCCTGCGTCCACGGCCAGGCCCGCCATCTTCAACGGGTACTGCTGCGAGGTCGCGGCGATCACGCCAGCCTTGACATCGCGCACGCCGGCACAGCCGCCGTCGACCGACACGATCATCACGCTTTTCTCTTTGCCGGCGGCCTTCAATGCCTTGTAGGCGCCGGCTGCAGCAGGCTCATTGATGGTGTACACCAGGTTGATTTCCGGATTTTTTTGCAGGCAATTTTCCATCGCCGTCTGGCCCTTGCCCTGGTCGCCATAACTGTCGGCCATGCACACCACATCCGCGGTCTTGACCAGCAGCGCCGTCCTGGCATCGACACCGGGCGCACCGAAGCCCGCCAGGAAACCGTTGTGGCGGCTGATGCCGACTGGGTGGCCGGGAAATAAATCGAGCATGGCGATCTTCGCTGGCTTGCCGGCGAACATGGCTTTCGCGTATTGGCCAATCAGGATGCCGGCTTTGAAGTTGTCGGTCGCAAACAGCGCATCGCTTGCATCCTGCGGATCGGTCGGGCTGTCCAGCGCGATCACCATCACCCCCTTGTCGCGCGCTTTCTTGATCGCGGGAACGATGGCTTTCGAGTCGCTGGGCGTGATCAGGATCGCCTTGGCGCCGGCCGACACCATGTTTTCAATCGAGGTGATCTGGCCGGCGTTGTCGCCGTCGGACTTGCCGGCCGCCGTCAGCAGCTTGGCGCCGCGCTGCGCCGCCGAATGCTGCGCGCCTTCCTTCATTTTCACAAAGAAAGGATTGGTTTCGGTCTTGGTGATCAGGCCAACGATGGGTTGATCGGCGGCGGCCGCCATCCCCGCATTGGCCATCAGGGCCAGCGCGACGCAATGTTTCAGTTTCATGTGAAGTCTCCGTAATTATTATGTGGTCATGGGCTGCAAGCGAGCACGGCGCCAAGGTGAACGGTCGTTTTGCCGCTGCTCCGATTAGAAATATAGGCCGCATCGATTGATAAATCAAGCGATTTTATTAATTAATGCAGGTAACATCGGCGTCGCCCGTTCCCGCCTCTCCATGCGCGGGTTGTCATTGCCGTCGTGATGGTTCAGACTGCCAGGTTGCAGCGTTTGCTGATAGACCAAGAATAGGCGTGCTCGTCCACGCCAGGAGCCCCCCATGCCGGATAGCCAAGCTGCGCCCCCGCCCGACCCAGAGCAGACCGGCGCCGACAATTTGCGGCCGCGCGGATCCAACCAGACCGGCATGCGCCAATTCAATGAACGTGTGGTGCTGCAAGCGATACGCCTGCATGGCAGTCTGCCCAAGGCGGAGGTGGCACGGCTCACCAGGCTGAGCACGCAAACTGCTTCACTCATCATCGATCGCCTGCGCAAGGATGAACTGGTGCTCAAGCTGCCTGCGCTGCGCGGCAAGGTCGGACAGCCTTCCGTGCCGATCGCACTGAACCCGGATGGCGCATTCTCGATCGGCGTCCACATAGGCCGTCGCAGCCTGGACGTGTTGCTGCTCGATTTCGCCGGCGCGGTGCGCAGGCGCTGGTCGCTGGCCTACCACTTCCCCGAGCCGGATCCGGTGTTCCAGGCCATCGCCGTGCAAGTCGGCCAGATGAAGGCATCGCTTGGGCCGGTGCTGGCGAGCCGGCTGCAAGGCATTGGGGTTGCGGCGCCGCTGTCGCTGGACAGCTGGCAAAGCCTGCTGGGGATCGAGCCCGACCAGGGCGCGCGCTGGGACCGGCTCGATATCGCACGGCGGATCGAAGCCGATACCGGTTTGCCCGTCCAGTTCACAAAGGACGCGGCGGCCGCTTGCGTGGCCGAGCTGGTTTCCGGACGCGGCCGCAGCATCAAGAGCTTCTTGTATATGTTCGTGGATACCTTCATTGGCGGCGGACTGGTGATTGACAGCCACCTGCATCCCGGCTTGCATGGCAATGCCGGCGCCGTCGGTTCAATGCCGATGGGCATGAATAGTCCCGGTCAAAGCGCCCCACCGGCCCAATTGCTCAGCGCCGCGTCGCTGCTGAGCCTTGAACAGCGGCTCGAGCGTGCCTCGCTCGAGCCGGAAGCTGCTTATGATGAGCGCGCCTTGCAAGCTCCGTGGAAAGAGCACAGCGATGCATGGCTGGCGCAGACCGCCATCGCCATGGCAATGGCGATCAACAGCGCGACTTGCCTGCTTGACCTGGACGCCATCATCATCGACGGTTCGTTCAGCCGCAAGATGCTCGACCAGCTCATGCTCAGCATTGAAGGGGCGATGGAGCATTACGATTGGGAGGGCATTACGCGCCCGCTGGCACTGCCAGGGACGATCGGATCGGATGCCCGCGCGCTCGGCGGCGCCCTGCTGCCCCTGTATGCCAACTTCGCGCCGGATCACGATCTGTTCCTGAAGCTCGACGCCTGAGCCGGCGCCGGATCAGGCGTGTAGCTTCAGCTGCAATCGTTCAGAACCAGGCCTCCACCTGCAACCCAACTGAGGTGCCATTGGTGTTGCCGCCAAAAACACCCGTGCTCGACAGCGTGGCGCCTGGCGTGGCGGCCAGTTGCGCCGCAGTGTTCCATTTTGCATAGGTAACGAAGCCGCGCAGCTCAGGCCGCTTCCAGAATCCGCGGCCGGCAGTCAGGGTGGGCGCAAAGGTGATCTTGGTCAATTGTTGTGTCGTACCGCCCGCAGCCGGTCGAATCCGGTCATGGCCCAGGTCCAATTGCAATTTGAAATTCTCGTGCAAGGAATAGACCGGACGCACCCCGACCGACGTCCAGGTCTGGGTTCCGGCACTGCTTTTATCCCACTGCATCAAGCCGACCAGGGAGCCGCAAAGGTCGGGCGTCACTTGCCAGATGAGCTGGTCGAATATGCGCGTGCGCTTGACGTCCGAGCCCCGCAGGATATCGCCGGTGCCGCCAATTTTAATGCCGGGACCGACACCGTACTGCACGCCGAACTTATTGTCGCCGCCCAGCACTTTGTCTTGCAGATGCACGGCCGAGACCGACCACCCGCCATGCGCGCCTGCGACCGCCCCATCGGTGCTGATCAACGTCAAATCCAGTTGCAGCGTGCCGTTCGGGTTGACCGCCAGCCCTTCATAAGTAATATTGTGACGGGTTGCGGACGACCGCTTGAGATTGCTGATCAAGTTATCATCGCGGAACAGCGCATAGCTGAACTTGCCCGGACCGACGGGAAACAGATTGATGCCCGCGCCAACGCCATCGCTTTGCAGCCACTTGTAGTCGATCACGTGGATGTCGGGACGATGGTAGTAGCGCTTGCCCATCCACACCGTACCGCCGTGCAGGAAATCGAGGTGCTTGGCTTCGATGAAGGCCTGGCTCACATACGGCGAGGCGGTGCCGAAATCGTAGCCCGAAGCGGCAGCGGTGCCCATGAAATTACCGACAAAACTGGCGCCGTTGGCTGACTTGACCAATTCCTTCGTATACAGGAGTTCGCCGTAGGAATCGCATTCATTGCCCAGCCGGTATTTCGCGACGCCTTCCAAACCAAAACATGCCTGCTGGCCACCGGATGAATTGCGCCCCGCGCCGGTCCGCAAATAGCCGTGGAACTCCCCTTCGGCATCGCTGGCCCAGGCTTGACCAACGGTCAGGATCAACGCGATTGCCGCCGGAAGTACTGTCAAAAATCGATTGTTCATTCCTTGTCCCCTATCTAGTTTTAATTGTTGTGGTGGTAAGTTGCACGCACGAACGCACGCGGCGCGATCGGCCCGATTATTCTTGCGAAGAAAAGTTGAATGGCCTGGCTGGCGTTCAGGCCGATGGGAGGCGGGTCGACCGCGCCTGGAAGACTTCGACCAGGGTCAAACTGCGTGCGATTTCGATTTTCATTGCTTGTCTCCAATGGAATTGTTCGCCTTGCCACCCGATGCGGCAAGCATTCTGCGAGGGCCGCCTGATGGCGGGTGCTGCTCACAGTATGCGTCTCTCAAATTAATAAATCAATTAGTTTTATTTAATATCCTTACAGANNGCGAGGACGGTGCGCGATGCCCCTGATCTACTTCACATTTTTACGCCTGTTGTTTATTACTTTCAACCTATACGTCTTGGCGATTTCCCGAACCCCTGCTATAATTTTGTTTTTCGCGGCTGTAGCTCAGTTGGATAGAGTACTTGGCTACGAACCAAGGGGTCGTGGGTTCAATTCCTGCCAGCCGCACCACAATTCGTAAGTTGAATGGCCCAAAGAGAAATCTTTGGGCCATTTTGCTATTCATGCCATCCTTTGGGGGCGGTGATGGCGGCACTGGTTGGCTTCATGGCACGCCGGCGCGCCACCAAGTAGCCGGACTTTTCGCACCAATGAAAAACGGAAGCGACGACGCTTCCGTTTTTCATCCGGCCGCCGCGCGCGGTCAGGTGCGCAGCTTCTTGACGATGTTGCGGTTGGAGAGGATCTCCTCGATCTGCTCGAAGCGCACCGGCTTGACCATGTGGTGGTCGAAGCCGGCCTCGAACGCCAGCTGGCGATCCTTCTCCTGACCCCAGCCGGTCACCGCGATCAGCAAGGTCATCGACCCGCACGACAGGCGCCGTATCCCGCGCGCCAGGTCGTAGCCCGACATCTGCGGCAGGCCGATGTCGAGGAAGGCGAAATCGGGACAGAAGCGCGCCGCGGCGGTCAGCGCATCGGGGCCGTTGTGGGTGATCACCACGCTGTGCCCCATCGCCGACAGCAGCGCGCCGATGCTGTTGACGAAGTCGACGTTGTCGTCGGCCAGCAGGATGCGGTAGGTCTCCGAGCCGATGAACGCTGCCGGCATGGTCTTGGTCGGCAGTTCCGGCTCGACCACGATCGGCAGGCGCACCGTGAATTCGCTGCCGCGGCCGATGCCGCCGCTGTGCGCTTCGATGGTGCCGTGGTGCAGTTCGACCAGGCGCCGCGCCAGCGACAGGCCGACCCCCAGGCCGGCATTGGTGCGCTCGAGGGTCGAATCGACCTGCACGAACATCTCGAACACATTGGCCAGCATTTCCGGCGCGATGCCGATACCGTTGTCGGCCACGCTGACGATCAGGTTCTTGTCCTCGACCCGCGCGGTGAGGGTCACGCGTCCGCCGCGGTTGGTGTACTTGGCCGCGTTGTTGAGCAGGTTAGACAGGATCTGCGCCAGCCGGGTGGCGTCGCCGTTGAGAAATACCGGCCGGTCCGGCAGCTCGATCACCAGCTCGTGGCCGTGCAGCTCGATGTACGAGCGCACCACTTCGAGCGCGTCGTTGACGACTGCCTTCAGTTCGACCCGGCCCATCTTGATGGCGAACTTGCCGGTATTGATGCGCGAGACGTCGAGCAGGTCGTCCACCAGCCGCACCATCTGGCGCAACTGGCGTTCCATGATGTCGGTGGCGCGCTGGGTGGCCTGGGCGTCGCCGCTGCGCAGGCGCAGGATGTCGAGCCCGGTCCTGATCGGCGCGAGCGGATTGCGCAGCTCGTGCGCCAGGGTCGCCAGGAACTCGTCCTTGCGGCGGTCGGCCACCAGCAGCGCCTGCTCGGCGCGGTGGCGCACCTGCATCTCGTGCTCGAGCGTCAGGTTGGATTCCTGCAAGGCGTGCGAACGCCTGCCGATCTCGGCCAGCATGTCGTTGAAGGCGGCCACCAGTACGCCGATCTCGCCGCTGTTGTTGCCCGGCACGCGCAAGGTGAAGTCACGCCGCTGCATCACTTCGCGCGCCACGTTGGTCACCGCCAGCAGCGGCCGGGTGATGCCCTCCTGCAGGCGCGAGGCGACCAGCGCGGCGATCACCAGCGCGCCCAGCATCACCGCGCCGAGGATGGTGGCGTAGTTGATCAGCCGCTCGACCAGGCCGTAGCGCGAACGCAGGTAGACGGTGCCGAGCAGCTCGCCGTTCTCGACGATGTTGTGCACCACCACCAGTTCGCCGCGCTCGATCCGGTAGCCCGGCTTGCCCGGCCTGTCCGGGAAACCCTGGTCGGCCGATTTCTGCAGGGCGTAAGACGCGAAGCGCGTCCCCGCGTTCGAATAGATCGCGCCCGACAGGATCTGCGGACGCACCCGCAGCACCGCCAGGTTCTGCTGGGCGGTCTTGGCGTCGTTGAACGCCAGCGCCGGCGCGGTGACGCTGGCGATGATGTCGGCCTGGGTGGTCAGGTCATCGACCCAGTATTGCTGGAAGGTGCGCAGGTCGTACAGCAGCATGGCGATCGAGGCCGACAACAGGGCCACGAAGGTGGTCGACACCGCCATGATGATGAGCTTGCTGCGGACCGATCCGGAATCATGCGTCGGCATTATGGTGCTCCTTTGCTGACGTGGTTGGCGACGGTGAGCAGACGCGAACTGAGTTTAATATTATTTTTGTCGGCCGCGTCGAGCGACACATCGAAGCGGACGCGCTCGTCGACAATCCTGAAGTTGATGATACTGCCGGCCTGCAGGCCGTTGCCGCATTCGCTGACCAGCAGCACCGGCCCGGCGCCGACCTGGCGCAGCACGCGCGCGGCATTGGCGCTGTCGGACCCCGCCACGAACAGCAGGTGCACCGCGCCGGGAAAATCGCCGTCGCGGAAATGGCGCACCACGATCGGACGGTTGTCGACGCTGCGCCCGGCTACGATGCGGCCCAGCTCGGCCGCCATTTCCTCGGAGCCGACCACGCCGATCTGCACCGGCGCGCCGGCGTCGGCGAACGCGTGCGCCGGGAACTCGGTATAGGCGAGGAATTTGAAGATGAATGCGGCCTTGACGCTGCGCTCGGGCGCAGCGCCGTCTGGCTGGGCCAGCGCCGCCGCGCCGGCCAGCATGGCCGCGCCGGCAAGCGCTGCGCGCAGCAGTGCGCGGCGCGAGGGATGGGACGGCTGAACCGGCGCGCTCAAAATCGCAACGCCCGCGCGAGTGGTGGTTTTAGCATGATTGCTATAGTAGAACACTTTTGGTCATGCATAAAGGAGCGCGCACCATGCAATTGGCCAGGCAGCGCCGCAGTGTGCCATGATAGCTTGCCCTACGAACAGAAAACAGGTTTTTGGAGGTGCGATGCGCGTTGCAACTTTCATCCTGGCCACTGCGCTGGCCCTGTGCGGCTGCGCCGCCCCCCTTCCATCGGCCGGACGGCAGCGTTTTGCCGATGGCCGCCATCGACGCCGACATGCAACGCCTGATGGGCGCCGCCGCAGTGCCCGGCCTGGCGCTGGCGCTGATCGAAGACGGCAAGGTGGTCTACCAGCGCGCCTACGGGGAAGCCACGCCGGTGGTCACGGCCGGCTGCGGCGGCTAGGAAAACCCGAATTCGGCCGCCGCCTTGGCTGCCCACAAGGCTTCGTTGTAGCTCTTGTACGGCCGGTCGTAGCCGTTCACCGCGCCGTCTTTGCCGATGAAATGGTTCCACCAGCCGTCGGCGGCGGCGACGATCGCGATGTCGCCCGGTGCGCAATGTGCGGCGATCGCCTCATCCGCCTCGAGCACGACGATGTTGACCTTCCGGTGCTGTACTACTGTTGCCATGTGTGCGAATCCCGCGCCGCCCGTCCGGGATGGAAGGCATTTGTCCATGATGATGAAAAAGCCACGAAACCGCAAGTATTCGCCGCGTTGATATCTGACATCACAAATATAAATTGGCGGAATGTTTTGCAATGCAGCATGATGGATCTGTCTCCTCTATTCTCCTCCAAGAAAATAGATTTAGCCCGCTGCTTGCAGCGGGCTTTTTTTT
>CXWL01049778.1_pt1 | contig 17122 bp, 18 predicted proteins | sample 590931 | NCBI WGS metagenome assembly CXWL01 (sample SAMEA3498368, study PRJEB10139) | groundwater metagenome | biome: water well; material: biofilm material | place: Germany | collected 2015-04-27 | reverse complement strand
CGGTGAGACAGGGCTATCTATGGTGCGCTGGTTAAGTTTGCAGCAGGCGAGTCTGCGCGTGGCAGATAGCCGTAATGCGCCACCAAGCTTGGATGAGGTGAGTAAGTACGTTGCAGCAGAACAAATTTTTTGCGGGAATTTCACTGATGCCTTGTTTGATGGCATTGAGTTGATTGCCATCAGTCCCGGTGTGCCGCTGCGTGACCCTGCTGTGGCGCGGGCGGTTGAACGTGGCGTGGAAGTGGTCGGCGACATCGAATTATTCGCGCAATCCTTACCAGAAAAAAATCGTCCGCAAATTCTCGCCATCACCGGATCAAACGGCAAAACCACCGTGACCAGCATGATGGAGCATTTGTGCAAAGCATCAGGAAAGGATGCTGTGGCGGCGGGCAATATTTCTCCGGCAGTGCTGGATGTGGTGTTGGAGCGCGGCGTGAATCAGCCCGAAGTATGGGTGCTGGAACTCTCCAGTTTCCAACTGGAGACCACGCACAGTTTGAAAGCCGATGCCGCCACCGTGTTGAATATCAGCGAAGATCATCTGGATCGCTACCCCAGCATAGATGAATACAGTGCCGCCAAGGCTAATATTCTCAAGGGGTGCGGCGTGCAGGTGTTGAATCGTGACGATGATCGCAGTATGAATATGGCGCGCCCGGAGTGCCACACCATCACTTTTGGCTTGAACATGCCCACCAATGAAGCGGACTTTGGCATCACCCGTGATGGAGATGAAATTTGGTTGATGCAAGGCGCGCAACGGTTATTAAAAGCCAGTGAATTGCAGATTTTTGGTTTGCATAATGTGGCGAATGCGCTGGCGGCATTGGCGTTGGCGCGCGCGATCAATTTCCCAATGCATACTCTGCTTGCCGCACTGCGTAGCTTCAAAGGATTGCCGCACCGCGTGGAGCGCGTGGCGGTGATTGATGACGTGACTTACTACGACGATTCAAAAGGCACCAACGTGGGTGCGACCGTTGCCGCGCTGGAAGGGCTGGGTTGCAAGTCGGTGTTGATTGCGGGCGGCGAAGGCAAGGGGCAGGACTTCTCACCACTCAAACATGCCGTGATTAAACATGCCCGCGCCGTGGTATTGATCGGGCGCGACGCACCGTTAATTGCCGCAGCATTGGGCGGTAGCGGCGTATTTGTGGTGTATGCAAAAGACATGGATGCTGCTGTGCGACAAGCCGCGCATCTGGCGGAAAAGGGCGATGCGGTGTTGTTGTCTCCCGCGTGCGCGAGCTTCGATATGTTCCGCAATTATGAACATCGCGCCGAAGTGTTTGTGCAAGCCGTGCACCAGCTTGAGCAGTCTAAACACCCCGTTACGTTTTTGTTGGACGATACGGAAATAAGTAAGGACGGCACATGGCTGCACTAACTTCCGCGCGCAATATGCCTAAGGCTGCCGGACATCGTCCCTACTCCAATGGGGTTAGAACGCGCACTGCGCCACCGCAGGCGCAATTTGATGAGTTGCTGATTTGGGTGCTAACCGCTTTGCTCGCACTCGGATGGGTAATGGTGTATTCGTCTTCGATAGCGACGGCAGAGGCGAGTAAATTTACGGGACATCAGGCTAACTATTACCTGATTCGTCACGGCATATTTATTTGTGCGGGAGTGATGTTTGGATTGGTTGCGTTTCAAATTCCCGTGCAGACGCTGCAAAAATACGCGCTGTATTTGTTCTTGGCAGGCGCATTTTTATTGATACTTGTGCTGATCCCGCATGTCGGCAAAGAGGTAAATGGAAGTCGTCGCTGGCTGTCGCTGTTGGTGATTAACTTACAGCCTTCCGAATTGATGAAGCTGTTCGTGGTGCTATATGCCGCCGATTACACTGTGCGCAAGGGCAATATCAAACATTTGCTGGTTAAAGCATTCCTTCCCATGTTGGCGGTGATGGTGATTGTGGGGACGCTGTTATTGCTAGAGCCGGACATGGGCGCGTTCGTGGTGATTATTGCCATCGCTTTCTGCACCTTGTGGTTGGGCGGATTCAACCTCAAAGTATTTGCCGCGCTGATGATTGCCTTGCCGTTGGCGTTTACCGCGCTGATTCTTTCTTCGCCTTACCGCTTGAAACGGGTCACGGGCTTTATGGATCCGTGGGATGACCCGTTTGGCACAGGCTATCAACTGAGCCACGCGCTGATTGCATTTGGGCGCGGCGAATGGCTGGGAGTGGGGTTGGGCGGCAGTGTCGAAAAGTTATTTTATTTGCCCGAAGCGCACACCGATTTTTTGATGGCGGTGATCGCCGAAGAGTTGGGATTAGCCGGTGTTACCGCCGTGATTGTGTTGTTTGGAATTTTTGTCATTCGCGCCTTTCGCATTGGTCGTCAGGCGGCATTTTTGGAGCGCAATTTCCCCGCTTTAGTGGCGCAAGGTATCGGCGTATGGCTGGGCTTTCAAGCGATGATCAACATCGGCGTGAACATGGGCATCTTGCCAACGAAGGGCTTGACCCTGCCGTTCCTGAGTTTTGGCGGCAGCGGCGTTGTGGTGAATTGCATCGCCGCTGCGGTGTTGCTGCGCGTGGATTATGAAAACCGCCGTGTTGCACGGGGGTTACCAATATGAACATTAAGCAAACTGCTTGCTTGGTACGCAGCGCAAAATGTCGAGAATCGGCGGTTTCGGTGAAGACTAACTTGCGCGAGCAAGTTAAGCCCCAGCGGGGCGGTCGTAGCCAAAATCGTCGCGTTGCACGAGGTTTACCAATATGAGCCGCTCTCTCTTAATCATGGCTGGAGGTACAGGCGGTCATATTTTTCCGGCAATTGCGGTTGCCGATGTATTGCGCAACAAAGGTTGGAGGGTGACTTGGCTGGGTGCGCCGAACAGTATGGAAGCCGAGCTTGTGCCCAAGCATGGCTATGACATGGCGATAGTGCGCTTTTCCGGTTTGCGCGGTAAAGGCATCGTTCGGAAATTGATGCTGCCGTTCAATTTGCTGATTGCGTTGTGGCAAAGCGCGGTGGCGATTTTCCGTCATCGCCCCGACGCGGTATTGGGTATGGGCGGCTACATCACCTTCCCTGGGGGCTTAATGGCGGCATTGCTACGCCGCCCTTTGGTGATACACGAACAAAATTCCGTCGCGGGATTGAGCAATAAAGTGTTGGCGAAAATTGCCACGCGAGTGATGAGCGGCTTCCCGAACGTGCTGCCGAAAGCCGTGTGGTGCGGCAATCCAGTGCGCAGTGAAATCGCTGCATTGCCGCAACCCGAACAACGCTTTGCCGGTCGCAGTGGCAAGCTGAATGTGTTAGTGGTCGGCGGAAGTTTGGGTGCGACGGCAATCAACGCAATCATCCCGCAAGCACTCGCGCTCATTACGCTTGAAGCACGCCCCCATGTGACGCACCAAGCGGGGAAACAACATGCCGAGACGGTAAAGCAGCTCTATCAGCAGGCCAATGTGAACGCGGATATCCAACCATTTTTGGACGATATGGCAGCGGTTTATGCCAACGCCGATTTGGTGATTTGTCGCGCGGGCGCATTGACCATCGCCGAGCTTGCGGCAGCAGGGGTGGCAAGTATTTTGATTCCTTTTCCGTTTGCGGTGGACGACCATCAAACGCACAACGCACGTTTCTTGAGCGAAAAAAATGCGGCGATATTGTTGCCGCAAAGTGAGATGAGTGCGGAGAAATTAGCGCAGTTATTGCGAGAGTTGAGCCGTGAAAAATTATTGTCCATGGCAATGCTGGCGCGTGGCGTGGCCAAAATTGATGCGGCGTTGTCGGTCGCAAATGTGTGTGAGGAGCTGGCGGCATGAAGCACAAAGTAAAGCATCTTCATTTCGTTGGCATCGGCGGTTCGGGCATGAACGGTATCGCCGAAGTGTTGCTCAATTCGGGTTATCAGGTGAGCGGTTCTGATTTGAGCGAAAACGTCGCAACCCAGCGGCTGAAAAAATTGGGCGCGACGATTTATTTGGGACACGCCGAAACGAATTTGATCCATGCTGATGCGGTCGTGGTTTCTACTGCGGTAGGAAAAGACAATCCTGAGGTGCTGGCAGCGCGCGCACGAGGAATTCCTGTTGTACCACGCGCCATGATGTTGGCGGAATTGATGCGTTTGCGCCAAGGTATCGCGGTGGCGGGGACACATGGCAAGACCACCACCACATCCTTGACCGCTAGCATTTTAAGCAAAGGCGGCTTAGACCCCACTTTTGTAATCGGTGGAAAATTAAACAGCAGCGGCACAAATGCGCGACTGGGTCAAAGCGATTTCATCGTTGCCGAGGCGGATGAATCCGATGCCTCATTTTTATATTTGCAACCCATTCTATCTGTCATCACCAACATCGATGCTGACCACATGGAAACGTATGGGCATGACTTCGCCAAACTGAAACAGGCATTTGTCGATTTTGTTGAGCATCTGCCGTTTTATGGAATGGCAATGTTGTGTATCGATGATGCCAATGTTCGTGAAATTTTGCCGCGTATTTCTAAGCCAGTTTGCACCTATGGCTTGAGTGAGGATGCGCAAATTCGCGCAGTGGATGTGCAACACCAAGGCGGACAGATGCACTACACCGTGCAATGTCGCGGCATCGGAGCCGACAAAGATTTGCACATCACCTTGAATTTGCCTGGCATCCACAACGTGCTGAATTCGCTGGCGGCCATTGCCGTGGCTCTGGAAGTGGGGGTGGCGGACGAGGCCATCGTCGCGGCACTTGCCGAATTTGAAGGCGTGGGCAGACGCTTCCAACGTTACGGTGAAATCAAGTTGGCAAATGGCGGCAGCTTTACCTTAATTGATGACTACGGTCATCACCCCGTAGAGATGGCTGCAACGCTGGCGGCAGTGCGCGGCGCATTTCCCGATAAGCGTTTGGTGCTGGCGTTCCAGCCGCATCGCTACACACGCACCCGCGATGTGTTTGATGATTTTGTCAAAGTGTTATGCACCGTGGATGCGCTGGTGTTGGGCGAAGTGTATGCGGCAGGCGAGCAGCCCATTGTTGCGGCGGACGGCCGCGCCCTGATGCAAGCCCTGCGCGTGGCAGGGCAAACAGCCGCCGTATTTGTCGAGCAAATTACCGACATGCCGCAAGCGATCATGCAAATGGCGCGCGACGGTGATGTCGTCGTCACCATGGGGGCGGGATCAATTGGTTACACACCGGGCGCATTGGTGCAGTTACAACCGTTATGAATATGAGCGAACCAAAACAATTTAATCTGTGTGCGTTGCGTGGCGAATTACGCCACAACGTGCCGATGAGCAAGCACACCAGCTGGCGGGCGGGCGGAGTGGCGGAACGCCTGTATCAACCCGCTGACTTGGCTGATCTGCAAGTGTTCCTGCGCGGCTTGCCAGTAGATGAGCCGCTGTATGTGGTTGGCTTGGGCAGCAATTTATTAGTGCGCGATGGTGGTGTGCGTGGCACGGTGCTGTTGTTACATGGTGCGCTCAAAGAATTACGTTTGGAAAGTGCTAACACGCTCTCCTCGCAAGGAGGAGGCCGTGGTTGTAAAGATGCTGAAGCATCAACAGCCACGCTCTATGCGGAATCAGGCGTGGCAGGCGCAAAGCTGGCACGCTTTGCTGCCACACACAATTTAAGCGGTGCGGCATTTTTTGCGGGAATTCCCGGCACAGTGGGTGGCATGTTGGCGATGAATGCGGGCTGCTACGGTAGTGAAACCTGGCAAAAAGTGCAGCGTGTCTTGGTGGTAAGTCGTCGTGGAGAGTTGCTTCAACGCAGTGCTGAAGACTATGAAATTGGCTACCGCCACGTCGCGTTGAAGGTAAGTGCGGAGGAGTGGTTCGTCGCGGCATGGCTAAAGTTTGAAGCAGGTGATAGTGATATTGAGCGTCAAGAAATTAAAGCGTTGCTGAATAAACGCATCGCTACTCAGCCTTTGAATTTGCCGAATGCGGGTTCGGTATTCCGCAATCCACCAGGCGATCATGCGGCACGATTGATTGAGCAATGCGGGCTAAAAGGCAAACAAATTGGCGGCGTACAAGTGTCGGAAAAGCACGCCAACTTCATTGTGAATGTGGGCGGAGCGTCGGCTGCCGATATTGAAAATTTGATTAACCAAGTGTGCGGTGTGGTTGCGGCAAAAACCGGGGTGGCTTTGCATCCCGAAGTCAGAATCATCGGTGAGACGGTATGAATAACTTTGGCAAAGTTGCGGTGTTGTTCGGTGGTAAATCTGCCGAGCGTGAAGTGTCGCTGAAGAGCGGTGCGGCGGTATTGGCGGCATTGCAACGCAGTGGTGTGGATGCGCACGCGTTTGACCCGGCAACACGTAATTTGCAGGAACTAAAAGATCAAAATTTTAGCTGCGTCTTTATCGCACTGCATGGTCGCTACGGTGAAGACGGTACGGTGCAAGGTGCGCTGGAATTATTGGGTATCCCTTACACGGGCAGCGGTGTGATGGCTTCAGCGTTGGGCATGGACAAATGGCGCACCAAGCTGGTGTGGCAGGCGGCAGGTTTGCCGATACCTGATTTTGAAATGTTGAGCGCCGATAGCGACGTAGTGGCCGTTGTAAAAAAATTAGGTTTGCCCTTGTTTGTGAAGCCTGCCAATGAAGGCTCCAGCGTCGGTATCAGTAAAGTAAAAACAGCAGGCGATTTGCATGCGGCGTACCAGGCAGCGGCAAAACACGACCCGCTGGTCATCGCGGAAAGTTTTGTGGGCGGCGGCGAATACACTGCCGCAATTTTGGGCGAGCAAGCTTTGCCTGTAATCAAGATTGAACCCACCAATGAATTTTACGATTACGAAGCCAAGTATTTGCGTGATGACACACGCTATTTATGTCCATGTGGATTGAGTGCCGAACAAGAAGCCGAGATGCAAAGTTTGGCGAAACAAGCCTTCGCGTTGATCGGCGGAAAAGGCTGGGGACGTGTGGATTTTTTAATAAGCGAATCGGGCAAGCCTTATGTGTTGGAAGTGAACACCTCGCCTGGCATGACCGACCACAGCTTGGTGCCGATGGCGGCACGCCAAGCAGGAATCAGCTTTGAACAGTTGGTCGTAAAAGTATTGGAGTTGGCGCATGTGGGATAACGCCGCATTGTTGCGCAGCATCGCCAACGCACTGTTTGCATTGAGTGCGCTGGCGATTTTGTACGGCGCGATTTATTACACCGTGCATTTGCCTAATCTTTTTCCGCTACGCGAAGTGCGCTTAAAAGTCGCGCCAGAAAAAGTTGTGGCGGAGCAGGTGTTGCAAGTGGTGCGGCATGAAGTACGCGGCAATTTTTTCACGGTGGATATTGATCGGGTTCGACGCTCGGTAGAAAGTTTGCCGTGGGTGCGCAACGCCAGTATTCGCCGGGAGTTTCCCAATCGACTGGTGATGGAATTGGAAGAACATCAAGCGTTGGCGCATTGGAATGGCAGTGCGTTGGTGAATCAACAAGGTGAGGTGTTCGCCGCCAGTGTGGCGGAGGCTTTGCCGAGTTTTGGCGGGAATGAAGACACCCCGTTTGAAGTGGCACAACGCTACGCACAATTTAACCGGACATTGGCAGCCATTGATTTAACCGTGACGGAGATTACGTTATCGGCCCGGCATGCTTGGCATTTGAAATTGAGCAACGGCACGATTCTGGAGTTGGGACGCGACAACATTGATCAGCGATTGGCGCGCTTCGTCGGAGTGTATCCCTACAGCCTCGCCAAAATGCAAAGTGGGGTGAGGTATGTGGATTTGCGCTACGGCAATGGGTTTGCAGTCAGTGTTAAAAGTTAGTGTGGTGGAGAAAGCGCGATGAGCAGAAACAAAGAAAATAAAAATCTGGTGGTGGGTCTAGATATTGGCACATCCAAAATTGTTGTCATTGTCAGCGAAGTCAAAGATGACGGTACGCTGGAAGTGGTGGGCATGGGGATGCAGCCTTCTTCTGGCATGAAAAAAGGCATGGTGGTGAATATCGAAGCCGCTGTAGCCGCGATCCAAAGCGCGATACAAGAGGCGGAGTTGATGGCGGACTGCAAGATATTGAACGTTCATACGGGCATTGCGGGCAGTCATATTCGCAGCCTCAATTCGCGCGGGATGGTGAAAATTAAAGACAAAGAAGTCACGCAATCAGACATCGATCGCGTGTTGGAAACAGCTAGCTCAATCAGTTTGCCCAGCGATCAACAGACCATACATGTCCTTGAGCAGGAATTTAGTATAGATGGACAAGAGGGCATCAAAAAGCCATTGGGCATGAGCGGAATGCGTCTCGATGTGGAAGTACACATCGTCAATGGCGCGATTGCCGCCGTGCAAAATATTATGAAATGTATTCATCGTTGTGGCTTGGAAGTGAATGAGCTGGTGTTACAGCCGCTCGCTTCGAGCAAGGCAGTACTCGAAGAAGATGAAAAAGAACTGGGCGTGTGCCTCGTCGATATTGGCGGCGGCACGACCGACATCGCCGTGTTCACGGGTGGGGCGATACGCCACACGGCGGTGATACCGATTGCGGGCGATCAAATCACTAACGACATTGCGATGGCGTTGCGTACGCCCACACAAGATGCCGATGACATCAAAGTAAAGCATGGCTGCGCGTTGCGGCAACTGGCGAATAGCGGTGTGATTGAAGTGCCTGGTGTGGGTGAACGCGGCCCGCGCACGTTGTCGCGTCAGACATTGGCTGAAGTGATTGAACCGCGCGTGGAAGAGTTGTATTCGCTGGTGCAACAGGAATTGCGCCGCAGCGGATTTGAAGAAGTGCTGTCTTCGGGAATTGTCATTACAGGTGGCAGCAGCGCGATGCAAGGCATGATTGAACTGGGTGAGGAAATTTTCCATTTGCCCGTGCGTTTGGGCATTCCGAAATATGTCGGCGGGCTGTCGGACGTGGTGAAAACACCGCGCATGTCAACGGGCGTAGGGTTGTTGTTATATGGTTTGGAGCATTATCAACGCAATGAGGAGACGCGTATGCAGGCGAATTCGATTGGTACGATTACATCAAAAATGAAGGCATGGTTTCACGGCAATTTTTAGCAGTTTAGTAGTGGGCGATGGGGGTTAATTTTTTATTCTACGGGGGTGTGAAATGTTTGAATTATTGGAAGCGCAAAGTCTGGATGCAATCATCAAAGTTATCGGTGTGGGCGGTTGTGGCGGTAATGCCATCAATCACATGATTGAGCAGGGTGTACAAGGAGTCGAGTTCATCGCCATCAATACCGATGCGCAAGCCCTTAAGAGTAGCAAAGCAACGACGCAATTGCAGATTGGCTCCAACATCACCAAAGGGTTGGGCGCAGGCGCGAAGCCTTCTGTTGGTCAAGCGGCGGCGGAAGAAGATCGCGAGCAAATTAAAGAGCTGATACGCGGCGCAAACATGGTGTTTATCACCGCAGGTATGGGCGGCGGCACAGGGACTGGTGCGGCACCTATCGTTGCGCAAATTGCCAAAGAGCTGGATATTCTGACGGTAGCAGTGGTGACTAAACCGTTCGCTTACGAAGGCAACCGGATGCGTTTTGCCAAAGCGGGTATCGAAGCATTGCAAGAACATGTTGACTCACTCATCATCGTACCCAATTCAAAATTGATGGAAGTGTTGGGTGATGACATCACCGTGCCGGAAGCATTTAAAGCAGCCAATGGTGTGTTGCAAGGCGCAGTGGCGGGCATTGCCGAAGTGATTAACGTACCAGGATTGATCAACGTCGATTTCGCCGACGTGCGCACCGTCATGTCGGAAAACGGCATGGCGATGATGGGTTCAGCCATCGCCACGGGTGCGGATCGTGCACGCATCGCCGCAGAGCGTGCTATCGCCAGCCCCTTGCTAGAAGATATTGATATGTCCGGCGCACGCGGTGTGTTGGTGAACATCACCTCATCCAGCATGTTGCGCTTAAAAGAAATCGACGACGTAATGGAATGCGTGCAGTTTGCGGCGGAAGAAGCCACCGTGATTGTTGGCTCAGTGTTTGACGAAAACATGGGTGACGGTTTGCGTGTCACCGTCGTGGCGACAGGACTGGGCGCACCCATGGTACGTAAACAAGTCAAGCCTGAAGTGGTATTCCGCAGCGAAGAAACCTACCTGCGCACGGGTACGGACAATGAGCCGATTGCCAATGTGAATTATGGTGAATTGGAAACGCCCACTATCATGCGCAGCGGACGCAGGGCGGCGGTTGATGCACTGGAAAAATCGGGAGTGGATACTTATGATATACCTTCGTTTTTGCGTAAACAGGCGGATTGATTTTAGCCAGTCGCGTAGGTTGGGACTTATTGCCCACCCAAGACTGGCTTTAGAGGATATACACCGATATCGGTGTCTACTTTACGTTGGGCATATCAACAATTGGCGCGCATTTGATATAAAAAAGGAGAGTCGAAATGAAATTATCTAGCAAGGCAGTCATTACGTTTGCAATCTGTTTTTTATCGCTATCAGCTTCCGAATGTTTTGCTACCACTTATACCTTCACCGTAAGGTGCCCAGACAGCAGTCTGGTTTACGAGTGGGGTGTGGGGGACATTGATCCAGGCAAGGAGTATTTACGCGGTGTTACGGGAACAAAATTTCCTGGCTGCAGCGTTGGCGATTACACAGACGCAGACAGCTATTTACCCAAAGAGCGCGTAAGCCATGAAGCGGCAGTAATTCAAGGTGTGCCGTTGATAGGCCCAATTTTCTGCGGCATTTTTGGTTGCTAGTTATTAGGCCCAACCCGGCAGTCAAGAGGGACTGCGCAAAAGCGCGCAGCCCCTTACTTTTACGTTAGAGCGCTAGAAACGGACTGGGAGATGAGACCACAAAGGGAACCGATGATGCAGGCTATCAAGAACATAAGCACGGCTAATAATTGGCGCAAAGAGATTGTCGGCATCCCCACCTATGTTGCTGCGGCGTTAATTTCATGGAGTTACGCCGGTTCAAGCGTTGTCGGCAGTCTCCTTATCTTAGTCTGCTTCATGATGATCTATGCACACGTCTACGAGTTCATTTTCCCAAAATTTGAAGCATCCAAGAGTCTCGCAAAACTAGCTATGTTTTTTATTGCGCAAGCTTTATTCTGGGCAGTGGTTCTCATACTTCAGTCACTGAAATGAGTTCTAATCGCGCTCTAACCTGTCGTTCGAGCGGGACTGCGCAAAAGCGGCGCAGCCCCTCAACTTTACGTTGGGAAAATTTTAATTAACGGTATGAGATGAAACTGCTATTTACTTTATTTATCGCGATGGGTTTAGCAGGCTGTGCCACGCCAGCAGACAGACGGAAACAGCCGCCAAATATCGAAACATCCAGCAAAAAATCCGCCAAGGAGGTTGCTAGTTGCATCACTGAAAAATGGGAGAACGTCACATCGTTCGGAACCGGTAAGCCGATTAATACGAATATAAAATTAAACGGCTATTCGATAATGATCACTGAAACTGCACCAGCGGGCAACACTAACACCTGGGCTCTGGTTGATGTAATAGAAAACCAACTCGAATCCACAACCAAATATTACAGAATGGGCGGCCTCGGCTTTGGAGACTACGATCAAGCGGTGAAGGATTGCCAATGATTCTATATCTGGCCGTGCCCTATTTACGTTGGGCTACATCAACCACCTCTGCCGTGATCGACGTAAGTGCCAAGTGAGATTTCCGAATATAACGATTAAATATTTGTGGAGCGGAAAAAATTGGCAAAGGTATTCAATTTCCCGTCCTTAGCAGATCGGGAGTGGAAAATTTGGGAAGAAGCCATTCGTTCCTGCAGCAGCGAAACCGTATATGACGAACAGGTCCTTACGGAGGCACTGATTCACATAAAGGAACACTGGACGGTTCTCTTCGAGCCGGTAGATATTGAGTCGCCACCGAAGACCATCCCTGGTGATCTCACAGCCGAGCAGGCCAGCGCAATACGAGAACTTACTGAATCAAATGTCCAACTGGTCGTTGATCGGTTGAAGCATGAGCGTGCGGTGGCTCTTGGGCACCTCATCCAGTGCGAACTCACACTTGCATATTATCGAGTTAGTGGAATTCCAAGTTGAAGCCAGAGTACCGAATGTGGCCGAACCCGACAGTCAACAAACAAAAAGCCAAAGGGGTCAGCATCACAATAGTTCTCACTTGCCCTAATCAGCCATACCAGTATGCTAAGGAGACACAAGTACAACGCCCTCCCGTCAATAGCTTAACTCACTGTTTGGGAGGAGGGGGAGGCGGATAATAGACGTTGTTTTGATACCGTTGTCCGGGTAGCTGATTGCCTTTGGCGTACATACATTGCTGGTAGGCGATATCGTAACGGCGTTGCGCTTCGGATACACCATAGTCGCTTTCACCCGCGCCTATCATGCTGCCCATTAGCAACCCCGTCCCCGCGCCGGAAGCCACGCCGTCATTGCCACCCAGCAAGCCACCCGCAGCAGCACCGATTGCCACGCCCGTTATGGCGGCTTCGGCAAAAGTTTGTTTGCCAAAATCACTCGCTGATTTACCGATAGACTGTGTGGCAAATTGTCGACAGATTTGATCTTCCTGCACGAACAATTCAAACGGTTTGCCGGGAGCTGGCATTACTGCCACTCTTGGGCCGCTGGGCATAGAGGCGCAGCCTGCCAGCAACACTGCGAACACACCACTTGAAATTCTCTTATTCCACATGACAATCTCCTATTGAACTGGTTTATCGGGCGGCGTGGCTGGCACAGTTGTCCAGCCTTCAGGGCATGAAGCAACATATGGATAGTAGGTATCCGAGGATACGCAAAAGTACCAAGACTGACTCGCCGCCGCAGGTGCTACGATAATCGCCGGAGCTGGTTCGACTGGGTCGGACTGTGTAATGACTACCGGTGGGATATATGGATCAGGGTAGGGGTACACGGGTTGCGAATAGAAATACCACGACCCGCCGACAACCCACCACCAGCCTAACCGCCCTTGGTGTCTTGCATGTCGCCACGCCCCGCCACGCCAACGAGGCAAATCGTGGCGGTCAAAATAGCGAATATCGCCACGCCAAACGGGTGGACGATAAACGCGGTGATCCCGATGCCGATCTATGCGGCGATGCTCTTCGTACCGATCATGGCGATCCATGTGGCGATCATGTTGTCGATCAGCATGTCTTTCCGGCGGACGTGCTGTGCGCCGTTCCCTAGGGTTCTCAACACCGAGCCTCGGCTCTTGCCTGCCGGGACGACGGTCTGCTTGCCCGCCTTGCGGTCTTTCAACCTTCTGTCGTTCAACGCCCAGTCGCCCACCTTCAAAATCATTGGCCGCCAGAGTGGGGGTTGTAAAACCAGCCGTCAACGTAATCAGCACAATAGATGCGCAACGAAACGGCTTTAACACGCTATCTGATTTTTGAAAATTCTTCATGGAGCATCTCCTCAATTTTTAAGTAGCACACACACTGCAAAAAACTCCAGTGATATACCCCGTAACGCACTACATGCAGTTTTAGTTGAATCGGCATGGCGGTATCTTAACGCACCTTGGAGTAACCTCCCGGCCGATTGGTTCTAACCTGTGATCAATAAAGTCGAGTTTTTATTTCGGCTAATCGACGACTCTAACTACCCTGAATCCATTCGTGCTGTCTGGCCCGCCTGCATCGTCAAATTTGCGATGAGACGCACTCAACACATCGGGGTTGTTATTCCATGCCCCACCGCGACCCACATGCATGACACAGTTCCCGGTGTTCCATGCGCTGCCATCAGCAGGCGCACCCTTGTAGCTATTGTTTTGACAATCTTCAGTCCACTCAAACACGTTGCCACTCATGTCATGCAAACCCCAGGCATTTCCACTTAGTTGCCCAACGGGATGCGTGGTTTTTCCACTATTACCCGAGAACCACCCCAATTTATCAACTGTGTCGTTGCCACAATACATATCATGCGCACCACCCGCTCGGCAGGCATATTCCCATTCCGCTTCGGAAAGGAGCCTTACTTTGGTGTTGGTTGTGCCGCTCATCTTTTGGGCGAAATTTGATGCGTCATACCAGCTCATAAAATCCACAGGATTATTTGCTCCTTGAAATTTACTCGGATTTTCTCCCATGATTTGTTGGTATTGTTTTTGAGTGACTTCATAGCGGCCTACCCAAAAACCTTTGACACATACCTTGTGGATGGGCTGCTCAAACGACTCCCCATTACCACCCATTTGGAAGCACCCAGACGGTGCCCAGACAAATTCCATTCCAGTTTTTGGTTCGGTCCATTTTGACCCGGTGGATGGCTCTAATGCGGCAGCTTGTGAGCTAAGTGATGTTGCTTGTAAGCCAAATAACAGAGTGGCGAGCAAGTGATAATTTTTCATGTTCATCCCCTATATTTAATTTCTGAGTAAATTTTTCATGTGCCTTGGTGTATCTGACGGCATCAAGGTGATCGCACAATAGAGCCTCAATCTTAAGGAATTCTTAACAATACAAACCTTAATAATCCTAAGGAAACGCTGAACAAGTACCCGCAAGAAGCGGCACATTTTTTGGCATAGCCGATTTTTTAAAAAGTTGATCCATTTTCATCAAATATCTCGCCTTGGCGAGGTTCATTGGGGGTTATCCCCGTCCCCGGCTTACGCTGGACACACCTGTCCCGTCAAAGGTACTCCCCATTTGTCCAGATTGATCAAAGCCAGCATCGCGAGCTCGCAAGGGGCTTCCCCACCAAACATAGTCGCTGCGCTCGTTGTTTGGTGTGAAACGCGCGGTTGGCGTTCTTGAGCAAACCACGATAACGCACCTTGGCGAATCCGTAGAGGCTCTTGAGCGGACGGAACGGATGCTCGACTTTGGCGCGTACCTGCGATTTCCTGCGGTTGGTTTCCTTGTCCGCATCGGTTAATGGCGTGTTGCGGCTCGCCCGTTTGTTGGTGAAATCTTTTGCCTTCGGCGCAATTTCTTTGAGCACGTCTTTCTGCCCGATGTAGGCAGTGTCACCATACAGTCGTGTCTCATTGCCATGCAGTAGGTTCGGTAGTTCCTGGCTGTCATGCACGGGTGAGGGAATGATGTCGCTCTATTTTTATGTTGACTTATGACCGTCGGAACGGTCAAACCTAACGGAGTACCCCAGCAAAGCTGGGGGTTTACCCAACTGAATTATCAAGCTCAACTCGTTCGGTTGCAGCTTGGGCGCGTAAGTAGGGTAGGGTATTCCCATAATCAGGTGCAATTTCTTCGCGGTTTAATCCGAACAAGCTGGAAAGATGTGCGATGTGTCGCAGGCGAGAAGCGCGACGGTCAATCTGGCGACGTTGCATTCGCGCCCTGCGCCTACCCACTTTTTTTGAAACGAGAGTGCCTTGGGAATTTTCTAACGGCTCGCTGAAAATTCGCACGTGATGCCAGATGAGTGCTTCTGGGTGACCATCTTTGTCTAGTGATACTGCCGCTGCCCCAACAGATGCCGTACCCACGTCCAACCCCAAATGATATCTCACTGCCATAGCCGCTTGCTCCCTTAGGCTTTAGTTGTATAGGGTGCGAATCGTACTAGGTATTCCGATGGTGGGGATTGTCGGCAACAAGGGCTAAATGCCCACTGATATAAACGGCGTACTTCGGTGCGCCGTTTTCATTTTTAGAGGAATTACAAGCCAGAAAAGTCGTGCTTGCATTGTGGGGAAATGGTTTTTTCGGGTTATGTAATCGCTGTTATTCGAGAAGCTCTGCGCGCAATTGGCTCAAAGATGCTGATAAGCCGTGCGAAGTGTGTTGTAGTGCGGTATTCGCGCGGGTGATGTCTTGGTTCAAGCTAATGAATAACGGTTGCAGCGACTTGAGTATTTCATCGTGGATGCTGTCCGGCTGTTTTGTGTAGCGCAGCAGGAAGTCTTTACGGCGCGGGTGAAGTGATGTCCATTGCCAGCCCAAAAAATTTTCGTTGGTTTTGAAATGCGCTGCTTCCAGGGCTTCTTTCAGCCTGATGATTTCAGACAATGCGAGTTGTTCGGGGGAGGGGGCTGCACTCCACATTAAGCCGAAATAAATGCGCAAATCCCCGCCTAAGTTTTGCTGCTCAATCATCGGGCGTAAATACAGGGTTTGTGCGGGATGCAAATTGCCGTGCAGCCCGACTCGGCTGTCAGGCGCATTTTTGTCTTCTGTGATGTTGATTTGCCACGGCAGTTGATGTTCGTTGCAAAGCGTGGACAAGCGTTGCTGTAAATCTAGCCACAAGTTGTTGTTGAGCTGTTCGCGTTGTTTGTCGATTTGCTCGGTGACAACGAGTGCGAGTGGCAGGTTTTCTGGCTGGGCAAAAAAATTCAGTACGGCTTGTTCTTCATTCACGAGATAATCCTTGGTGCTATTTTTTTAGGAAATTGAATATAAGTAAAAACTGTAATGCTGTGCGGCATATAGTTTTTTTGTGTGTCGTAAAGGTAAGTTGAGTAATTCAGTATTGACTTTATTTTTCAGACTAGACATTATTCGGCTGTGTCCTAACTCTTTTTAGTTATTTGAGTAAGTAAAACGGGTTAGCCAATAATAACAACCGAGACACATCGTATCAAAATAATCCGATTTACCTGTTCGTCATTCTGGCAGTAATTAAAGCCAGTTTGGGGTCATTTGTTTGTTTGGGAGCCCTTACGATGCACCGTTTTCTACGTTTGTCTGTTTTGTTGATGGGTTTGTTTGTTGCTAGCAGTTATGCCGCTGATGCGCCACCTGCGAAAATGACCGAGGATAGTCTAGGCCCTGAGGTCGTGCAGCCCATCGAATTCCCCCATTTCCGCCATGCTGGTGATGTAAATAAAGAGCATCCCGAAAAGGGTGGTATGGAAATCAATTGTATGTATTGTCACACTTTTGCGCGACGCAGTGCGGTAGCGGGTATTCCACCGCTGCAGAAATGTATCGGCTGTCATCAGAGTATTGAGTCTGTGCGTGAAACGCCTCGCATCAAGCAATTATTTGAGTATTGGGAAGGCAGTAAAGACGGAAAAATTGCCGCCAAAACGCCTGTCCCTTGGAAAAAAGTGCATGATCTTCCAGACTTTGTGCGCTTTAACCACGAGCGTCACATTCAACGTTTTGTATTCCAGCAAAACCGTCCTGTTCAAGAGGCTTGCGGCTACTGCCACGGTGATGTGAAAACCATGACGGTTGCGCG
>CXWL01010635.1_pt1 | contig 17127 bp, 13 predicted proteins | sample 590931 | NCBI WGS metagenome assembly CXWL01 (sample SAMEA3498368, study PRJEB10139) | groundwater metagenome | biome: water well; material: biofilm material | place: Germany | collected 2015-04-27 | reverse complement strand
GCACCACCAGAGCCGCCGTTGTTTGGCTGCGCGCAGCCGTCGGGGTCAACGGGTCCGTTGATGCAACTAGCGGTGGCACGGATCGCGAGGTCGGGGCGGGAGCGGAATTCGCATTCGCGTCCGTCCAGCACCATGTCGAGGTCCATGTCGCCATTCCAGGGGCCATCGAGCACCCAGGTCTTGCCGGAGGGACCACCCGCGGCGAGCTGCTGGTCGATCGGAGCCACGCCCACGCCGGGAGCGGCGCAGGTCGTCGAGTCGGGCAGGTCAGCGCCACCCGGGTCGGTGCTGCCAGACCACGGGACGATCGTGAAGATCTGCTCCGTGACGTCGGGCATGCCGTCGTTGTCGTCGTCGGTGTCGCAAGCGTCACCGAAGAGGTCCTCGTTGGGGTTGGTCCGCTCGCCCGTGATCGTAACCACGGCACCGAGGGAGTCAAGGCCCATACCGTGGTACGAGCGGCGCGAGTCCGTGTTGATCTGCGAGGCCTGAACGCCAGCCCGGTCGGGGTTGCCATCGGCCGCGCCGTTTGCCACGGCCGGACAGTTGTCATCGGTCAGGTCAGTGGCGTCGAATACTTCCGTCGTGTCGGTCGCGGCCCCGTTGGTCGGGTTCGTGTCCAACTTGTCGAGCTGAAGGTCATCGTCCGAGTCCGTGTCTGTCGGGTCGGTGAAGAGGATCATCTCGCGGAAGTCGTTCGAGCCGTCGCCGTCGGTGTCAGGCAGGATCGGGCTGGAACCCAGGGCGAGCTCCACACCGTCCGGCACGAGGTCGCCGTCAATGTCCTTGACGGCATCGTTGGTGTCCGTGCCGTCCGGGTCGCAGTCGCCGTCGGCGTCGGGCTCGCCCGTACCAACCGTGACGCAGGCCCAGTCGAGCAGCGACTGTTGCGTGCCATCAACGATGTCGGCAGCCGAGGTAATGACCGTCCAGCGCGGGATCACGCGGTTGGAGGCCGGGGTCTTCAGGTAGGTCGTGGTCGCCACAGAGTCCTGGGGCGAGTCGAGGCAAGTGAAGCCGTCACTGGGCGGGCCGCTGGGCGAACCACCCAGAAGGGCGGCCGATACGGACAGGCCAGCCTGGCTGGGGTACGACGAGGTCGCCGCGGCGAGCTGCAGCGGCACCGGCGCCGGCAGCGGGAACGGAGCAATACCGGAGAGGTACAGCTGGGTCAGCGACGCCGTGTCGATGGAGTTGAAGGGGAAGCCGTTGACCGGGGCGCCGGCCTTGGGCCACGGAATCCCATTCAGCACGTAGAAGTTGGGGCTGAGCGCCGTCGGGACGCCGAACCCACCGTGCGCCACCGAGGCGGAGGTGCGACCGAATGTCGGCAGCGGCCACTTGACGCCGCTCATGTCCGGCCAGTCCGTTTCCGGCGTGCCGGTCGTCCCACCTGGGTCGCCGAGCACGTCGTCCGGAATGTTCGTGCAGAGCACGTCGGTCCGGGACGTCAAATCGCCAACGAGCACCGGAGTGGTGCACTCGTTGTTCGCGTCAGGGCCGGCACAGGTGGGGTCGACCGTCTGCCACTCCGTGGTGCCGTCGCTGGGCGTGTAGGTGATCGGCAGACCAAGGCGGTTACCGATCGGCTGGTTGATAACGGACCACGAGACGAGCGCCGTGTCGAAAGGCACTGTCGTGGACGAAGAGCCGACGCCGCAGTCCGCGGTCCGGCCGGCGTCGCCGCCGTCCGGCACGGGGGCCGCGCCGCCGTAACAGACGAGAACGTCTACTTCATACGTGCCGCTGGTGTCGAAGTGCTGGATGTGTGTACCAGCATCGCCGGAGACGCCGTTTGAGAACAGCCCGAAGACTCCGAACACCAGGGCCGCAGTGAGCGCACCGAGAATGGTGAGCTTCTTTGGCATTGAACAAATCCTCCTGAATACTTGCCTTCTTTAAGTGTGTAGGGCTAACGAACTTACGGGACCTAACCGCACCTCCTTGTCCTTCGCCCGTGGGGCGGGCGCCTACCGATTCACGCAATCCCGTGCTACCGAGATCGTTGGCCTTCGCGCTGTTGAATGCCTGTTTGGTGGCGGGGGGCATTCGCAACGTATTGCCAACCGGATACTTCTATCGGCGAACAGGCAAACAGAGAGGCATAGGGTTACCCTCTCGTGCTTGCGCTCCTTCCGTGGCGGGAAGAACGGTATTCAATTCGGGTCGGGTCCATCACCGTGGCGGGGGATGAGGACTAAAACCACCAGTGGGGACTATGTAATCACCCAAACCCTTAGGTGTCAACCCCCCAAATGGGCCCATTTCGAACCTGAACATCATTCATATTCACGAAACCGACTGCATATGTTGAATCTGGCTGCGCTTTCCTCAGCATCGGTCGTGGATTGTTCACACGTCCGTAACAAATAGCAGTTCCGTCAATATTTTACGGCTCGAATCCGTCAATAACCGGCGTTATGTGCGGTTTTGGCCCCGGCGGGCGAGAATCCGGCTGGTCACGCTGGCGAAGACGGCATAGTCCTGGGCCCCGGTGAGCCGGAAGCCATCGGCGAATCCGTTGTCGCCCTGGAAGATGAAGGTGGGGGTGCTCACGACCTCGTCGGCGCGGGCCGCCCGCGTTACGTCGTCGATGCGGTCGCGGTAGATCTCGTCGGCCAGCGCCTGACGTAGACCCTGGTCGTCGACGCCGCAGCTCCGGGCGATCTCGCACAAGATCTCCGCATCGCCGATATCGCGGCCTTCTTCGAAATAAGCGTGGAAGAGGGCGCGGTGATAGGCCTCGAAGCCGCCGTGCTCGCGGGCGAACTCCGCCGCTTCCAGTGCCAGGTGTGAGTTCGCGACGACCCGGGGCATCTGCATCTGGAGACCGGAATCGCTGGCGAGCATGATGATGCTGTCGCGATAGGCGCGCGCGCGTTCGGGGGAGCCCAGGCGGCCGGCAAGGTCGGTGCCGGATCGCGGCGTCTCCGGGTGCAGCTCGAAGGGGCGCCACTCGACGGCGACCGGGAACTCGCGCATCAACTGCTCGATGCGCTGCAGGCCGATGTAGCACCAGGGGCAGACATAGTCGCTGTAGGCGATGATCTGGAGGGGTTCGGGGGCATGTTGGTCCGACATCGGGGTCATTGAACCGGAACGGGCGGGCGGCGGCCAACAGACAAAAAACAGCGGGTCAGCAGCGGCGCGTCTTATCGCCTTTCGGGATGGGAACACGCACTCCACAGGAACGGCGCGGGCATATCGGCAAAAGCGCCGGGTGGACGATCTCAATCTCATGTTCAGCAGACTTGGCTGCGAATCATTCGCCCCGGGACAAGCTGTTGTTCCTGGTGACGACCGAGCGGAGCTAAAGCTCCGCCGCTACTGGAGGCTACTCGGCGGCCCGGGCGCTGGCGACGAGGGCGCGGCAAGCGGCGCCCCTACCACTAGTGCGGGAGGCGCTCATGGCTTTGGTGGGATCACAGGACGTGCGGCAGAAGGTTTCCGACTGACGACTGACGACCGTGAACCCTAGTACCAGCGGCGCCACTTGAAGTAGAGGGCGAGGGCGAAGGCGATCGCAACCATCGTCGCGATCATGCCGGCGAACCCGGGGCCCCAGCCATAGGACGGGAAGGTCTCGCCGAAGTTGGTGCCGTAGATGCTGGCGATGAGGGTGAGGGGAAGGAAGACGACGGTGACGATGGCGAGGATCTTCATCACCTCGTTGATCTTGTTGTTGACGGACGAGAGGTAGGTATTGAGGGCGCTGTCGGCGAGATCGCGGACGCTGTCGATGGTCTCGTGCACGCGCACCGTGTGATCGTAGACATCGCGGAAGTACATCAGCGCCTCATCACTGACCAGGTGCGGATATTCGCCGCGGGCAAAGCGGTTCACTACATCGCGCTGCGGGGAGATCGAACGGCGCAACCGCTGCGTCACCCTCTTCAGCCGCAGGATGCGCTCGAGCGTTTCACGGCCCGGCTTGTCCAGCACCCGCTCTTCGAGTTCCGCCACCTCTTCGTCAATCTCCTCCACGACGGGATGAAAGTCATCCACCACGACGTCCAGCAAGGCGTGGGCCAGAAACGCGGCGCCACGCTGAAGGACGGGCGTCGCCTGCTGGGCCCGCCGACGGACCTCGGTTGCCGCCTGCGACGGCGAACGGTGCACCGAGACCACGTAGTTGGGGCCGACGTAGAGGTTCAGTTCCTGGGTCTCCAGCCGGCTCTCGTCGGCGTCGAAGCGGATTTCGTGGACGATGATGAAGAGGTAGTCGCCATAGTCATCGACCTTCGGCGGGTCGATCAGCGTGTTGTAGCAGTCGTCGATGGTGAGCGGATGGAAGCCGAAGACATCACGCAGGATGGGCTCGCCCGCGTCCCGGCCGTCGGCGTGGATATCCACCCAGAGCAGTCCCTGCCCGCCGGCGACGAGGCGATGCATCTCGTCGGGAGAAAGGTTCTCCCTGAGGCGGGCATCCGGAGCCTGGAAGCACGACGTGACATCGCCGTGTGGCGCTGGGGGAGGTTGCGGAATGGTCATCGGCGGCAGCTTACAGGGGCGGGCGACGTCACGACCAGCGGCGAAAGGACGAGAGAGCCGAAGCTGCTATAGTTCGGCCGAGCGACACGATCGGGCCGGGCCGCGGACCAGGCGGCCCGGGTAGTACACAGACGATGCAGCCGACGCACACGCACCGACGGGGCGACCAGATGCAGTACCAGGACCTTGCCGTCTTCACAGGCAACGCCCACCCGAAGCTCGCCCAGGACATCTGCGGCTCGCTGGAGATGCCGGTCGGCCAGTGCGAAGTGTTCGAGTTCAGCAACGAGAACATCTTCGTCCGGATCCTCGAAAACGTCCGGTCGAAGGACGTGTTCATCGTGCAGCCGCTGTCCTCGCCAGTGAACCGCAGCGTGATGGAGCTGCTGATCATGATCGACGCCTTCAAGCGGGCGTCGGCCGGCCGGATCACGGCGGTCATCCCCTTCTACGGCTACGGCCGCAGCGACAAGAAGGACCAGCCGCGGGTGCCGATCACCGCCCGCCTGTTGGCGAACCTGATCGAGACAGCGGGGGCGGACCGGGTGCTCACGGTCGATCTGCACGCCGGCCAGATCCAGGGCTTCTTCAATATCCCCGTCGACGAACTGACGGCTCTCTACCTGCTGGGCCGACACTTCGAGCAACGCAACCTGCCGAACACGACGATCCTCGCGACGGACGTCGGTGGCGCCAAGCGGGCCCGCGATCTGGCCCGCCTGCTGGACGCGCCCCTGGCCGTGCTCGACAAGGAACGGCTGGGCAATCAGGAGAAGATCTCGTCGATGGCGCTGATTGGTGATGTCGAAGGCCGCAACGTCATCATTCCCGACGACGAGATTCTGACAGGCGGCACGATCATCGCTGCCGCGCGCGTCGCCCGCGAAAAGGGCGCGAAGAGCGTCACGGCGGCCTGCGTGCACCCCATCCTCTCCGACGGCGCGGTCGAGAAGATTTGTGGCGCCGACCTCATCGAAGAACTGGTGGTCACGGACACCATCCCCCTGCCGCCACCCAAGCACCACGCGAAGATCACCGTGCTCTCGGTCGCGCCGCTGTTGGGCAATGCGATCACGCGCATTCACACTGGTGAGGGTGTGAGCGACCTCTTTCGTTAGGTAGCAGCCACGCGGTCAGGAGTCGTTGCGACAGGAGGCGACACCGGCTCGTGCAGCCGTTCCTCGCCGACAACCCTGCCGTCGAGCATGCGCACGATCCGATCGGCGCGCGCGGCGATCTCCGGGGCATGCGTCACCATGATGATGGTGAGGCCCTGCTTCTGCCGCAGTTCCTCCAGCAAGTCGAGAATGTGCTGGCCCGACTTTGAGTCGAGGCTTCCCGTCGGCTCGTCGGCGAGCAGGATGGGCGCTTCATTCGCGAGCGCGCGGGCGATGGCGACGCGCTGACGCTCGCCACCCGAGAGCTGCGTGGGGCGCTGCTTTTCTTTCCCGTGCAGCCCGACAAGTTCCAGCAGCCGCTCGGCCTGAAGGCGCCGCTGACGCGCCGAATGGCTGACCTCAAACATCGGCACCTGCACGTTCTCGCTCGCCGTCAGCGTCGGAAGCAGGTTGTGCAGTTGAAAGATCAGCGCCACGTCGCGCGCGCGCACATGGTCGAGGTGGCGTTCTTTCGAGAGCTCGTGCCCGTTCACGATCACGGTGCCGGCGTCGGGACGATCCAGCGCGGCGATGATGTGCAGCAGGGTCGACTTTCCGCAACCGCTGGGCCCGACGATGGCGACAAACTCGCCCGCCCGGACGCGGAGATCCGCCCCATCGAGCGCGGGGATCAGACCGCCCTCAAACGTCTTCACGACGCCGCGGGCGTCAATGATGTAGTCGCTACTCATGCCGCAGGGCCTCCATCGGCACGAGACGGAGGGCCCGCACGACCGGGTAGGCGGCGCCGACGAGCGCCACGATCAAGGCCACGACAAAGCCCCGGGTGAAGATGCCGACCGTGTACTGCGGCTCCAACAACGACTCTACAGCGGGGAGGAGCAGCACCGCGCGAGATGCCAGCACCCCTGCCGCGGCGCCAATGCCGGCGGCGATCGCGCAGAGGATCAGGGACTCGGCGACGATCATGCGGACGATTCTGTTGTCGCTCCAGCCCACGGCGCGGAGAATGCCGATCTCTCGCGTCCGCTCGTACACCGACATGACCATCGTGTTCATCACGCCGATGGCGCCGATGCCCACGGCGAGGGCGGAGATCGCAAGGTTGAGGGCATCCATGATCTCGATGCCCTGATCCACCCGCGACATCTCGCCAACGCCGGCGACCGTTGTCAGTAGCGGCAGGTCCGCACGGATCCCATCGGCCACGGCGACCGGATCGAGGCCATCTCCCGCCTTCACATACACGAACGTGACGAGATCGGGCTTGCCCGCAGCTTCCTGCACCTTGGACAGCGGGGCGATGGCGCCGGAGTCGATCCAGATGTTGCCGGTCTTGTAGGTGCCGGTCACGCGGTACGTGGCATTGTCGATGGTCACACGGTCGCCGACACCCGCGTCGAGCGCGCCTGCCGCGCGAGTGCCGAGCATGATCTCGTCGTTGGCGCCAGGCGAGAAGTAGGCGCCCTCCACCGGCTGAATGTCCGAGGCAGGCAAGTCTTCACCCAGCATGCCGACCGTCACGAAGTACGGATTGCCGCCCATCTTGCTCACGCGCACGAGCACACCGATGACGCTCTCGACGCCCGGGTAGGCCTCTACCGCGGCCAATTCGTCCTCCGTCACGGAGCTGAATGACAGATCCGAAGACCCCTTCTCCGCGACGATGAAGTCCGAGTTGAACGCCCGCAGGATCTGGGCAGACGTCTGCTTCATGCCGCCGACGACGGATCCCAAGGCGACCACTGTCGCAATGCCGAGGCCGATACCGACGACCGTGAGGCTCGTCCGGATTCGCTGGCGCAACAGATTCTTCAGGATGAGCGAGAGAAAGGACACGGCATTGCTCCTGGGCACTAAGCCGCCAAAACGTACCACTACTCCCGCAGATTCGCATGTGCCGATCGCCACTCCGCCGGATGCCATTGGGCCCGCGAAGGCGACGGAATCCGGCGATCCTTGTTCCGCTACAATACGACGCAGACTCACTACACAAGGGACCGTACACATGAGCCTCTTAACCAAGATATTCGGCAGCAACGACCGCGAGATTCGGAAGTACGAACCGCGCGTCGAGGAGATCAACGCCCTCGAAGCCGCGTTCCAGGCGCTCTCCGATGAGGAGCTGCGGGCCAAGACGGACGAGTTCAAGGCACGACTGGCGGAGGGCGCATCTTCTGATGACATCCTGCCCGAGGCGTTCGCCACGGTGCGCGAGGCTGCCTTCAGGCAGGTCGGCCAGCGCCACTACGATGTGCAGCTCATCGGCGGCATGGTGCTGCAAGAGGGCAAGATCTCCGAACTGAAGACTGGTGAGGGTAAGACACTCACGGCGACGCTCGCCCTCTACCTGAACGCGCTGGAGGGCAAGGGCGCCCACCTGGTTACGGTCAACGACTACCTCGCCAAGCGCGATGCGCAGTGGTACGGCCCGGTCTTCGATGCGCTTGGCCTGACGCTGGGCGTGCTGCAGCACGATGAGGCGTTCCATTATATGAAGGCGAAGCAGAGCGAGACGGAGAATATGGAGCACCTGAAGCCGTGCTCCCGCCGCGAGGCGTACTATGCCGACATCACCTACGGCACCAACCACGAGTTCGGGTTCGACTACCTGCGCGACAACATGGCGACCTCGCTCGAAGCAACGGTGCAGCGCGAGGTGCACTACGCGATCGTCGACGAGGTGGACAACATCCTCATCGACGAGGCGCGCACGCCGCTGATCATCAGCGGCCCCGCCGAAGACAGCGCCGCCATGTACCAGAAGTTCTCCCGCATGGCGCCCAGCCTGACGGAAGACGAGGACTTCACGATCGAGCTGAAGACAAAGGCCGTCCTGCTGACCGAGCGCGGGGTCGAGAAGATCGAGAAGCTCCTCAACATCGACAACATCTACTCGCCGGAGAACTACCGGCTGACGCGCTATATGGAAGCGGCGCTGAAGGCGAGCATCATCTACAAGCGCGACGTGGACTACGTCGTCAAGGACAACGAGGTCGTGATCGTCGACGACTTCACCGGCCGCCTGATGTTCGGCCGCCGCTGGTCGGATGGACTGCACCAGGCGATCGAGGCCAAAGAGGGCGTGAAGATCCAGAACGAGTCGATCACCTACGCAACGATCACGCTGCAGAACTACTTCCGCCTCTACAGCAAACTCGCGGGCATGACGGGGACCGCCTCGACTGAAGCCGAGGAGTTCCACAAGATCTACAAGCTCGAAGTGGTCACCATCCCCACCAACCGGCCGATGGTGCGCGAGGACGACGCCGACCTCGTCTACCGCACCGAGCGGGCGAAGTTCGAGGCGGTGGCTGAGGAAGTGGAAGAACTGCACGGGGCGGGACAGCCAGTCCTCGTCGGCACGGTATCGATCGAGAAGTCGGAGTACCTCGGCGACTTGCTCGAGAAACGCGGCGTGCCCCACCAGGTGCTGAACGCGAAGCAGCACGAGAAAGAGGCGGGCATCATCGCCCAGGCGGGGCGCTTTAACGGCGTCACCATCTCCACGAACATGGCTGGCCGGGGCACCGACATCGTCCTCGGCGGCAAGCCGGACGATCGCGACAAAGCGGAGTGGGAAGCGGAACACAATCAGGTCGTCGAGGCCGGTGGCCTCCGCATCATCGGCACCGAGCGTCACGAGTCGCGCCGCATCGACAACCAGCTGCGGGGCCGCGCCGGACGTCAGGGCGACCCCGGATCCTCGCGCTTCTACGTCTCGTTTGAAGACGACATCATGCGGCGGTTCGCGCCCGAGTGGCTGCCGGGCATGATGCAGAAGCTGGGCATGGAAGATGACATGCCGCTGGAGAGCCGCATGGTCTCCCGCGCCATCGAAACCGCGCAGACAAAGGTCGAGGGCCACAACTTCGACATCCGCAAGCACGTCGTGGACTACGACGACGTGATGAACACGCAGCGCGACGTCATCTACAAGGAACGGCGGAAGATCCTCGAGGGCGCCGGCCTGAAATCCAACGTCATCGAGGACGTGCGGCTCGAGCTGACGGGCATCGTCGATCTGAACACGCCCGGCGACGACCACGAGGGCTGGGATCTCGAATCGCTGATCCACGAAGCGAACGCGATCGTCAAGCTGCCGGAGGAGTTCACGCCGGAAGCACTGGCGGCGATGACCCCGGACGGCATCCTCGACGCGATCACCCAGTACGCGACCGACGCCTACGACGACAAGGAAGAAGCGCTGGGCAGCGACATCATGCGCCAGCTCGAGCGCCTGGTGATGCTCCGGACGATCGACACACTCTGGGTGGAGCACCTGACCGCCATGGACGAGATGCGGCAGGGCGTCGGCCTGGCAGCCTACGGGCAATCTGATCCGCTGGTCGTGTACAAGCGCGAAGCCCACGACATGTGGGAGCAGCTGAAGGGCAACATCCGCAACCGCATCACCCGCTCGATCTACCACGTCGAGATCACGGCGACGCCGCAGCCGGCCCCGCCGCCCGTCGTGACCATCGCCCAGCAGCCGGGCGTTGCCGCCGCCAACAACGGCGCCGCGCTCCCCGCCGACGGCCGCACCCAGCGAGCCGTCGCCTCCGCGCTCGGCGTGAAAGCGCCGCCGCGCAACCTCAGCACGAACCAGCCAACCGAAGCGGGCGGTACCACCGTGGTCACCGCTGAAAAAATCGGCCGCAACGAGCCGTGCCACTGCGGCAGCGGCAAGAAGTACAAGAAGTGCCACGGGGCGTAGCTGGTTAGCTGTTAGCTATTGGCTATTGGCTCTTAGCCTCTTGATTCCCCGTGACCCTTTGCCATTTGCGCGAGGTTCTTGATTCTTGGTTCTTGATTCTCCCGACATCCCCCAGATCGCCGTGGGCCTTATTGTGGCTGAGGACGGGCGGGTGTTGTTGCAGCACCGCGACGATAAGCCGGATATCATCGACCCCGGCGTCTGGGCGCTCTTCGGCGGGCACATGGACCCCGGCGAGGACGCGGCGACAGCGTTTCTGCGCGAGATGGAGGAGGAACTCGGCTGGCGGCCGAAGCACTTCGAGCCGTACGGACCGGTGGAACTGATCATCGACGGCAAGCGCCTGATCTCGAACCTCTTCGCCGCACACCTCGACGTCCCGCTCGAGGCGCTGTCACTGAACGAGGGGCAGGGCATGGCGCTATTTGCTCCGGACGCCCTGCCGGAGAAGGTCTCGAAAGACCTGCCGGCGATCTTCAACGAGTTCGTCGCCACCGACGCGTACCGCCGCGTGCGGAAGTCCTGGGATCTCATGAGCGCCACGGCGATCCTCGTCGACGGTCAGGGGCGATTCCTGTTGCAGCACCGCGACGACAAGCCGGAGATCGCGAACCCGGGCCTCTGGGGCTCCTTCGGCGGCGAGACCGAGCCGTACGAGACGCCCGGCGACGGATTTCTGCGCGAGTTGCAGGAGGAGCTGGAGTGGCAGCCGGAGCATTACGAGTTCCACCTCGCCGCGCCGTACACACCGCCGTCCGGCCCCGGATCCGACAGACCGAACCGCCAGCTCATCTATGTCTACGCCGCGGCGGTTGATGTGCCGTTCGACCAGCTCGTCCTGCACGAGGGCCAGGGCATGGCCTTCTTCGAGCCCGACGGCCTACCTACGACGACGGTTGCTGCCTACCGCGATCTCCTGCAGCGCTTCGCTCAAACGGATATGTACAAGAGGCTCGTCGCGCAAGCCGTCTGAGACACACAGCCCACCTGTACGGCGATATACTGCAAGGCTTTGTTCGGTTGCATCCGCCTGCTGACGGGCTGAAACGCTGACAAGCTGAAGTGCTGAAGCATGCCCGAACCACGAACCACCCCCAGGCACATGAGCGCAGGCGTGATCCTCGTCGACCGCGAGGGGCGCGTGCTGATGCAGCTGCGCGACGACAACGCGGCGATCATGTATCCAAACCACTGGGGGCTTACAGGCGGTGCCGCGCACCAGGGAGAGACACCCGAGCAGGCCGCGCGGCGTGAGGTCCTCGAGGAGACCGGGCTGACCCTCGGCCACATCGAGCCGTTCCGCGCCTACTACTTCCAGGAGTCCAGCCCCGACAGCGGCGCGAAGGCCACCCGGACGAAGACCAAAGCCGACTACGAGCTGTACCTCTACCACGCCCCCTGCGAGACCCCGGCCGAAGAGCTGGTCTGCGGCGAAGGGCAGGCGCTGCGTTTCTTCGCGCCGGAGGAGCTGGCGGAGATCGCCGTCGCCTACAACCACGGCGATGTGCTCGGCGACTTCTTCGGATCGACGGCCTACGCCGCCTACGTCACCGGCGCCGCTTTCCGCGATCGCTCGACGGTCGATGTGCTCGAGAACTTCCTCAGCGCGATCACCGCCGGCCAGCCCTGGTTCGACGCCTTAATGCGCGCGATTGCGGTGTGGGAAGCGCCGCAGGAAACCGTCGACGGCCGGTCGTTCCATTACCTCATCGGCGGCGAGGCCTTCGACTGGCTGCTCCTGGCCGAGCGTCTCCTGGAGTCGGCTGCCATCGCCGCACCCGACGCCGTGCCCGCGGTGGAGAGCGAACGCCTCCTCTTCGAGGGAGTGGCCCCACCCGACGATCTGGGCGAGCGCCCGGCGCGGCTCTCTGACGACCGGCTGTGCGACCTTATCGGCGAGCACAAGCACCGCGCCCACCTGAACTACCTCTATGGCGTCGTCGTCGAGCAGGCGCTGCAGTACGCCGTCGAGCTGGACCTGGCCAAGGAGCGCGCCTCGGTCAACATCAAGGACGCCCGTTCGCCGGAAGACGCCCAGGACCCGATCTACGAACGCATCTACAGCCGCCCGCGCGCTGACCTCCTGCGCGAGTTCCGCGACGAGGCGGCGCACCCAAACGACCCACATATATCGCTGGCCGAGTTGCACGAGTTCCTCTACTGGCTCTTCAAGTACCGCGTGAAGAACCAGGAGCCGGCGCGGGTGGCGTCGGACACGCGCAAGGCCCTCGCCCAACTCAGCCGCATCGAGGCGTCCGCCGGAAGGCAACGCCGCCAGCCGGTCGCCGCGCAATGACGCGCCCGCGGGTCTTCGTCACGCGCCGCCTTCCGGGCGATGCGCTAGACCGCCTAACCGCGCACGCTGACGTCGATCTCTGGCCCGGCGACATGCCGCCGCCTTACGACGATCTCGTCGCCCGCACTACGCAGGCGGATGCCATCATCTGCCTCCTCACCGACCGCATCGACGCCGGCCTCATCGCGGCCGCCCCGAAGTTGCGCGTGATCAGCCAGATGGCCGTCGGCTACGACAACATCGACATCGCGGCGGCGTCCCAGCGCGGGATCCCGGTCGGGAACACGCCCGGCGTCCTCACGGAAGCCACCGCCGACCTCACCCTCGCGCTGATCCTCGCCGTCTCCCGCCGCCTCGTTGAGGCCGAGCGCTTCGTCCGCGACGGCAGGTGGAAGACGTGGGATCCGAACGGACTGCTCGGACTCGAACTGGACGGCGCGACGCTGGGCATCATCGGCTTCGGCAAGATCGGCCAGGCGGTCGCCCGCCGCGCGCACGGTTTCGGGATGCGCATCATCTACAGCAGCCGCGGCCCGGCGGACACTGACATCGCAGGCCGCGCGTCACTCGATGAGGTGCTCGCGCAGTCCGACATCGTCTCCTTGCACGTCCCGCTTTCGCGCGAGACCGAGCGGATGATCGGCGAGCGCGAACTGCGGTTGATGAAGGCCTCCGCATACCTCATCAACACCGCGCGCGGCGGCATCGTCGATCAGCCCATGCTCGTGCGGGCACTGGAAGAAGGATGGATCGCCGGCGCCGGCCTCGACGTTGCCGCCGTGGAGCCGATTCCTGTGGATGACCCGCTGTTCCGCGCACCGAACTGCGTTCTCCTGCCACACATCGGCAGCGCCACGGTCGCAACCCGCGCGCGGATGGCGGACATGGCCGTCGATAACTGCCTCGCCGGCCTGCGAGGCGATCCGCTGCCGAACGCCATCGCGGCCGCGCGAGGCTGAACTACTCGCGGTCGTCGCGGAGGAGCGCTAACAACTTCCCGCGCTCTACGGGGATGTTCTCCGCGAGGCGGTCTGCCGCGCGTACCAACTCCCAACGCTGGATCAACAAGGCATCGGTCGGCCGCGCGCGCACGTACGCCCGCTTGTACGCCCGCGCGATGACCTTCCGGCCAAACCCCTCCAAGTACTGCACCAATGCGGGCGAGCCAGGCGGCGGATCGCCGATCCGCAGCAGCAACGCCGTGCGCGCATAGTCCGCCGCGGGATCGCCGCGCGTGACATTCGGCCAGTCGATCACCACCGGGCCGCGGGGCGACATCAGCACGTTGCCCGGGTGAAAATCGCCGTGGCACAGCCTGTCTCCGTCCGACAGCGTTTCCAGTCGCACAAGCGTGTTCCGGGCCACGTCCGGGGGAATGGCGTCAGACGCCGCGCACAGTCGGCGAATACGATCGTGCAGCGACTCCAGCGAGGGAGGCGCGACAACCTCGTGGAGTTGCGCATGCACGCGCCCGCACGTCGAACCGGCCGACCACACCATCCACGGCTTCTTGCCCAGCACAGTGATCAGATCGACACCATCCACGCGCTCGAGCACGATCCCGGGCCGACCCTCCACCTCGACGATCTCGAATGCTTCCGGCACCAGCGGCACCACCGCGCGCGCGGCCCGCATGGCCGCCGCCTCGCGCTCCAAAGAGTCCGCCGAACGCGCGCCGCGAAAGAGGCGCAGCACGCGTCCCTCGTCCCAGGCGAAGATCTCCGCTTCCCGCCCTTCCGCGATGCGCTGTAGCCGATCGAGCGTGACCATATGCCTCCGTGGTGCGCCGAGCTGGTGTTTGCGTCGGCTGTCCGAGGGCGCAGCGCATGATCGCGTGCGTGCAAAGACGGAGCCAGAGCGGGACGAGTGCGGTTTTCGCAGAGGCCGGGTTAGACGGCGGCCAGCATCGGCGTCTTAAGCGGTGGCTCGATGACGATGCGCAGGTTCTCCGCTGCGACCATGCCCAGGGTGACCTCGCGCCCGCCCACTTCGACGGCAATGGTGGAGTTGTAGGCAGCCACCTCCAGCACCTTCACGCGCGCGCCCGGCACGAAGCCGTTGCGCTGGTAGAAGGTCATCAGGTCGTGGTCTTCTTCCGCCGGCTCGTTGATGCCGTCGATATCCCACTCCTCGCCGGTGAGGGCGGTCGAAAGCGGCCGCGTCTTCGGGCGCATGGCGGGCTCCAGGCCGGGCATCGGGTTGCCGTGCGGACACGTTGTCGGATTGCCGAGCACCGCCATGATGCGGGCTTCCACACGCGGCGTGATGGTGTGCTCGATGAGGTGGGCCTCTTCGTGAGCATCGGCCCAAGCCAGCCCTAGAATGTCCACCAACAGCCGTTCCGTGAGCAGGTGCCGGCGCTTGATCGATTCCGCCGCCTTCAGCCCCGGCTCGGAAAGCGTGATCACTTTCGAGTGCTCGTCGATGTCGACAAGACCATCGCGCTGCATGCGGTGCACGGTGTTCCAGACGGTCGGGGCAGCCACGTTCATCTTGTCCGTAAGACGAGCGGCAATGACGGGCTGGCCCGCCCGGAGCATGTCGTAAATCTCCATCAGATAGTCCTCAACAGTAGAGGACGGCGTCGGAGTCGTCGATTTTCGGACCATTCGTGAGACCCCTGGGAAAGCTGGAAAGGCTGACTCGGGCGGGGCGGCGTGTGCGAGCAGATTATCACGATGAGCAGCGGCGGTCGCCGTCAAGGGCCGTATAGCCTGCGGATTTCTGTCAATTGACTGTTGCATAATCGATGATCATAGCCTATGCTAATCCCGACTGGCCGGTAGTGAGGTTTGCGCCACATGCTGTTTTCGCTGCTCGTAACCCTTCGTGAAGGCATAGAGATCGCACTGATCCTCACGATCCTGCTCGGGTATCTCCGCAACATCAGCGAAAAGCATCACTTCCGTCAGATCTGGATCGGGGTTGCCGCGGCGGCGGCCCTCTCGATCGGCTTTGGCGTAGTGCTGGAGATTATGTCCCAGGAGCTTAGCGGCCGCGCGCTCGAAACCTTCGAGGGCTTCACCATGCTGTTCGCCGTTGCTGTGCTCACCTGGATGGTGTTTTGGATGAAGCGCCAGTCGGCGGGCATCTCGTACGAGCTTCGTCAGCAGATCGATGTTGCCCTGAGCGGTGGCTCTGTGCTGGCCTTGTCGATGCTGGCGTTCTCGGCAGTCGCGCGCGAAGGGATCGAGACGGTTCTCTTTCTTTTCGCCGGTTCAACCAACGCTACATCGGGATTTGAGTTCTGGACGGGAGGAGCTATCGGCTTTGCGATAGCGGGGGGGGCGGGCGTCGTGCTGTACTACGGCGCCGCCAAGTTGCCGCTGAAGCAGTTCTTTCTTGTCTCGGGAATCGCCGTCATTGTTCTCGCCGCTGGCCTGCTCTCCAACGGGCTGACAGAGCTCTACCACGCTGGTGTGATCGCCGACCTCGGTTCGCGTCCGTGGGACACGGACTCTACTCTTCCGATGACTTCCACGATGGGTAGGTTCCTTCACACCATACTTGGCTACGATTCCGCTCCAGCTATAGGACAGATCGTTGCCTTTTGGGGATACACGCTAGTGGCGCTGGCCGGATACCTGTTCTGGCCAGCGCCAACGCCGCTGCGCGAGACGAGCAGCCAGCTATCGCAACAAGAAGTGGATCACGAGCAAGACAACTTCATGAGGAACGCGTAACCAACCATCAGGAGAGGAGAACAACCATGAAGACGATTGGCGGCCTCATCGGGGCCGGCGTGGGTATCCTGCTGCTCACCGCAGCCTGCTCCGAAGGCGGGGCGGGTGGACGGGAAATCAACATCACCCAGGGCGAAGATGGCTGCACGCCCGAAAGCATTACCGTGACCGCGGGTGAGAAGGTGCAGCTCGTCGTCAAGAACGACAGCAGCCACGATGTCTATGAAGTCGAGGGCATCGAGGGGACCAAGGTCGAAGAGTTCGTCGTCCCCGCGGGCAAGACCCGCAAAGCGGGCTACACCGTCCCCAGCGGCGACGGCACCTACAAACTCAAGTGTTACGTGCCGACCGGCCCTTCCACCATCATCGAACTCGTCGCCGGCAGTGGCGCGCCAAGCGGGCCAACCGCGGAGCCTGAGGAAGAGGCGGGCAGCGGCGCTTCTGCCCCCGCGGACGACACCGTGAAGGTTGAACTGAAGGAGTACGTCGTCAACTCCGACAAGACGTCGGCAAAGGCGGGCAAGATCAAGTTCGTCGCCGAGAACATTAGCCCCAGCCAGATCCACGAACTGGCCGTCCTCAAGAAGAAAGACGACGGCCAGTTCGATAACGAGGGTGAGATCGAAGACATCGCCACCGGTGAAGGAGGCGAAGTGATTCTCGAACTCGAACCCGGCGACTACGAGCTCGCCTGTCTCATCGCAGCGGGCGAGTCTGGCAGCACCGTCGACCACTACGAGCAGGGCATGAAGATCGCTTTCACAGTCACGGAGTAGCGCGCAGTTCCCGCGCGTGTGCCAAGTCGTGATCGGATAGACGGGG
>CXWL01012898.1_pt1 | contig 17130 bp, 5 predicted proteins | sample 590931 | NCBI WGS metagenome assembly CXWL01 (sample SAMEA3498368, study PRJEB10139) | groundwater metagenome | biome: water well; material: biofilm material | place: Germany | collected 2015-04-27 | reverse complement strand
TAAGAAGAAGGGGCCGCGCCCTCGTCCCCCTGGTTTTCCACACTCTCAGAACGACTCCCAGGTTCACTCTCAGAATAGCCGCAGTAGTAGTAGTTATTCTTCTTTTTCTAACTCTGAACTACTACAAGAATGGGGTGTACATAACCTTATTCTGTCAGAATTCTTCACCGCGATTGAGCCTCGTTCCGTCGAACCGTTTCTCCGTGTGATGCCATCGTTGGAGTACGCACAGGATTTTTTCGATAAGGTGGCAGCGGTCATTGAACACAAGAAGCCGACGGCCAAGCCGATCGCCGATGCCTTGGGGTTTCTCTTTGCCTGCTTAAAGAAAATGGAGGTGAACCCGCCTCCAGGGTGGAAAAGCCGACGTGTACGCTTGTTGGAGGAAGAGGCGCAGCGTCTAGAACAAGAAGCGGCGGCAATTAAGGTAGCGCGTGACCGTATAGACGCACAACGCTGTGAAGTCTATTTTTTGGGCTTGCCTGCGGAAATAGAGATGGAGTTGCGGGTGAAGGCGGCGGAGGCAGCGGCGGACAGTGAACTCCCGGTGGTACGAGATACAAAACGGGAGCGGAAGCTGCAAGAACTTATCCGAGAGCATATGCGACACAACGAACGACCAAAGAAGATGTAAGCGCACCTGATGGGCGAAAAGGAAGGTGATGTATGGCGATCCGAATCAGTATTGCAAATCAGAAGGGTGGGTGTGGAAAAACGTCTACAGCGATTAATCTCTCCGATGCATTACGGCGATCGAATTACAAGGTACTGTTTTTAGATTGTGACCCGCAGGCCAATGCGACTAAGCTTTTGCAGATGGCTCCTGAGGCCAATCCGGGAGTGACAGAACTGTTGTTAAACCCGGATATGAAGGTCGAAGAATGCATGACGGCCACGAAGCTCCCCAATGTGTCGTTAGTGCGGGGAAATATTCGGTTGGCTTCAGTGGAAAACCGCCTGCGAGATCCGGCGGTCTATCCCATTCCCATTGGGGTTTTGAAGAATAAGGTTCGAAAAGATCTTCCCTTTGATTTTGTGATTTTCGATACACCGCCGTCGCTATCGTTGATCACGATGAATGCGCTATCTGCGAGTGACCATGTGATCGTGCCAATGGAAAGTGGATCGGGATTTTCATTTGATGGCCTCGATGACTTACTGAACATTATCTCGACTGTGCAGGGGAGTGTGCAAGCTGACCTGTCAATCCTCGGTGTGTTGCTCACGAAACACGACGCGCGTCGAAACGTCTGCCAGGCAGTTTTTCAGATGGTGAAAGATCGATTCAAAGAAGATTTTCTCGAGACCACGATTTCGNNTGAGTTACAGCGAGACACTGTGCTGCAATTTGATCGCAAGTGTTCGGCGAGTCGCGATTACTTAATGCTCGCGCAGGAAGTGGTCACGCGATTGAAAGTCAAGCCTATCACGAAGACGAAAGGGGAGGGCGTGCGGGTGATCACTGAGACTGTTGCCGAAGAGCCTGCAGAGGTTGGGTAGGGGGCATCCCCGCAGAGACTTCCCCTGTGGCACGAACGAGCAGGGTTTGTGTGCGATTCTGTTATGGTTATGGTGCGGCACGAAAGGTGAAGAGATTCTGCAGCTGTACGCCGAGGCTCGATACAACAGTGTGTGTTGACTGGAAGGAGAATCCCGCAGGACCCTCGGAGATCTTGAGACTCTGCTGTGTGGCTGCGAAGTCTAACACTGGTCTCTACGCAGGTGTGTGAGCCTCTATGCGCATTTCTATACAGTACCATCCTGCCGACTCACGGTGGGACATGCGCATCCGCACAGGAACTCTCCCAAATAGTCGACACGCGCCATCGACACAGTGGCTCAATTTTGAGTGGTGAGATTCGACACGCATCATGGCTGTTGAGTCTGCGTCGGCGGAACCGTGGCGGCGCACGGCGGTGCGCTCAAGGGATTCAACGGATTCACGCCGAGTGCACATGGTGATTCTTCAGTGGACGGAGATCCACCAGATGGAGCCATGGCGGGCGAGCCGACAGGTGGATCAGAGGAATGAGGGGTTGGTGGAACTGCAGCGGGTGGAGCAGGAGACTGAGCGGCAGGGGTGAGAGGGGAAGAGGGAGCTGTCCCGCCGACAGTCCCCAATCGCGACGGGCCAGCGCCGCCGACTGGTTGGCACCGTTCGAGCTGGGCGGGGCTGTCCGTATAGATGAGCGTCCCGGCGGCATTCCGGCATTCATATAGGCTGGCCGTGGCGAGATCTGCTTCCAAGAGCGGCACGCTGAGAACCGCCAATCCCATGAGCCAGCGCCCCCAGGATCGGAGCTGACGCCACGCGAACACCGTGCGACCTCCTCTCAGCCCAGCCTCCATCATTTCACCATGCGCAATCGCATTTCCCCCTTCTGGGCATTGAGCGTCACTTCGAAATGACGCAAAAACTCTTGCCCCAATAATCCCTCGATGCCGGGCGGCACCTCCGGCAGATCGTAAATCGTTGCGACGGTATGACGGACCTCTGCGCCCCCGAGGCTGATCGAGGCAATGGGGAGTACGTCGGCTCGTACAGTTCCCCCTGCCGTGTGCATCGTCATGGACGTGGCGGAGGCGTTCGCCCAGAGCGCCAGATCGCGGGCGACCGCATAGGAGAGCATCGTGTGCGAGGCGCCGGTGTCGAGAATCACCTTCGCCGGCCTGGTGCCGTTGACCTGAATCGTCACGACCAACAGCGCCCCGAGACGTTCCAGGGGCACCGAAAACCCGGATGCCGGTGTCTGATGGTCACGTGGCGCCTCTGGTTCAGTCGCGCGGGGAACGGGCGGCTCTCCCATCGGAGATGGTCGTTCCGGCGGAGCGGGTCGACCGGCACTCAGCAGCGTGCAGGCGCGGAGCTGCGCCGGACTATCGGTGATCACGGTGGCGCCGGATGGATCGGTGCAGGCGTAGAGCGCCGCGTCGACTGACGGTGCGAGGAGCAGCGCAAGCAGACTGACGAGGCACAGACTTCGTCGGATGTCGAATGACGACAGGATATATGGTGGTGCAGAGCGTATCATCACGCGTGACCCACGGCGATCAGAGACGCGCCTGCGCTGTGCGCTCACACATGCTCATCTCAAGAAGGCGCGCGCTCGTGTGAAGTGTACCCTGTCAGGTCTCGTTCGTCTCGTTCCTTCGCGCCGCACGGTGCGGTCATAATTTCATTATTGCTTGCCCCCTCGTATTCTTGTGGTACAACGGCCAAATCAATATGGATCCGAACAGACTTCAACACCCCACAACCATCACGTATCGATAGGCCATGATGACACCACGGTGGACTGCGTTGCTCATGCGATTCAGTGTGATTCTGCTCCTGTTCATGTTGGCGTGGGTCGGTCTTGTCATCCCCGCGTTCGCCACCCCCGACCAACAAATCTTCGGCCCGAAACAATACCTGCGCACGAGCGGGGCGCCGAACGAGTACACCGACACCATCACCGTCCCTGCGAATATCGGCGAGCCGTTTCTGCTCCATATTGTCAACGGCCAGAGCAACGGGCAGAACCGCATCTCCTCCGCCTGGATCACCGTCAACAACGTGCAAGTCGCCGGCCCCGCGGACTTCGGCCAGAACGTGGCGATCGTCGATCGCACCATCACGCTGAATCCTGGGACCAACCAACTCAAAGTGCGTGTGGCGAGTACGCCAGGGGCCTATCTCACGATCCAGGTCTATGGCACCAAGATTCTCCCGACCCCGACCGCGGTGACGCCCAATCCCTTGAATCTAACCGTCGGGTCTTCCGGCACACTGACCGCGACGATTTCACCGACGCCCACCACGGCGGGCGCACTGACCATCACCAGCAGCGACACCGGGGTCGCCACCGTGCCGAGCAGCGTGGCCTTCGTCGTGAACCAAACCAGCATGGCGATTCCCGTGACCGCCATCGCGGTTGGGAATGCTCAGATCATGGTCACGTTGAACGAGGGCTCCGTGAGCGCCACGGTGGCGGTGAGTGCCGCGCCGCCGACCATTGCGAGTCTGCAGCCCGCGACGGCAACGATCACGCAGGGAGGCACGGGGAATCTGACGGTCACCATCAGTGCCGCGCAAAGCAGCGCCACGACGGTCTCGCTCACCACCAGCGCCTCCAGTATCGCCTCGGTTCCGGCGACCGTGTCCGTACCGGCGGGCCAGACCAGCACGTCGATTCCTGTGTCCGCCAATACCCCCGGCACCGCTGTGATGACGGCGAGTCTCAACGGCACCAGCGCGACCAGCACGATCACCGTCACCGCCACTCTGCCGAAGATCGTCTCGCTCGTCCCGGCCACCATGAGCCTCAATCTCGGCGCGACCGGGACACTGATCGTGACCATCAGTGCCGTGCAAGCGAGTGCCACCCCAATTCCTGTGACTGTCGCCCCGACCGGGCTCGTCACCGTCCCAGCGACCATCACCGTCCCGGCAGGTCAGCTCAGTACCACCATTCCGGTCACGGCCACCACGCTGGGGACCGCAATGGTCCATGTGAGTCTGAATGGCACGATGGCGGAGTCAGCCGTCCAGGTGACGCCACCGCCGCCGGCGATTGTTTCGCTGTTGCCGTCGCCACTTCCTGTGGTCATCGGGGCCAATGGCACCCTGACGGTCATGCTCAACGCGGGCCAGCTCACGAACACCGAAGTCAGCCTGACCGCGACGCCCTCGTCCATCGTGCAAGTTCCGGCCATCGTCACCGTCCCGGCGGGCCAGACCAGTGCCACCTTCACGGTGAATGGGCTCGCCGTGGGCAGCGCCACCGTCACCGCAAGTTTGCAGGGCACGACGAAGAGTGCGACCGTGCAAGTGCAACCCCCGCCGCCGGTGGTGGTCGCGCTCTTGCCGAATCCCTTGCCGTTACAACAGGGTGCGACCGGTTCGCTGACTGTGACGATCAATGCGGCCCAGGTGAGCGATACCGTCCTTGCCTTATCCAACAGCGCCGCAACAATTGTGCAGGCGCCGGCATCCATCACCGTCCCGGCCAATCAGTTGAGTGCCGTCATTCCGGTCACGGCGCTGCTCGCCGGTAGTGCGACGATCTCCGCATCTATCAATAGCTCCACGGCTAGTGCCATTGTCCAAGTCACGCCGCCGCCACCCGTCGTCGCCAGTCTGACCACGATTGCCCCCGATCCCCCCGGCACCACGCTCACCAGGCCGAAGGGCAAACCTGGCACGCTGCGTGTCACCCTCAGTCGGGCCCCGACCGATGTCACGCTCGTCACGCTAGACAGCAGTGCCACGAACGTGGCGCTGGTCCCGGCCTCGGTTACAGTCGCCGCCGGTGCCCTGACGGCTGATGTGCCGGTGAACACGGTGGGTGAAGGCACAGCCACGATCACGGCCAGTCTCAATGGGGGGAGTGCCACGGCCACCGTCACGGTGACACCAGCCGAGCTCGTCCTCCTCACGCTCTCGCCGCAAGAGCTGACGCTCTTTGTGGGGGAGCAGCAGCCGATGACGGCCACGGCCACCTTGACGGATGGCACGACCCAGAATCTCACGACCGATAGCCGGCTGGCCTGGGCCTCGACCAATCAGACCGTGGCCACGATCGCGAGTGATGGGCTTGTCACGGCTCTGGCGGTAGGGGCCAGTACGATCCGCGCGACGTTTACGCCCACAACCGGCACACCGACCATTGTCGAAACGAGTTTGACGGTCTTGACCCCGCCGGCCCTGACGCTCACGGCCACGCCGACCACCCTCGCGGTCGGGCAGGCCCTCTCCGTCACGGTGACGAGCGCGCGAGTCGCAGGCTTTGGTGGCCTCCCGGTCACCATCACTTCAAGCGGCACGGGGGCGCTGTCCCATGCGACGACCGTCACAATTCTGGAAAACCAAACCTCGATCTCCTTCGTCGTGAGTGGTGTGACGCCCGGTCTCGTCACCCTCACGGCCACGGCGCCCATCCGGATTCCTGGGACCTTGAACCTGACCGTCTTGCCGGCGCCACCCACGATCACGAGCTTCACGCCGCTGACTGGCGTCATCGGGACTGTGGTCACGATCACGGGGACGAATCTTCACGGGGCCGGTCCCGGGACGACGACGGTAACCTTCAACAATACCAACGCCGTCATCACGTCTGTGACGGCGACCACGCTCGTCACGACCGTGCCTCAAGGCGCGACCACAGGCAAGATTTCAGTCGTGACCCCTGGTGGCACCGCGATCAGCGCGCAAGATTTTGGCTTTGTGACCGCCCAGAACTTTTCCCTCTCCGCCGCGCCGGGTCAGGTGACGGTGGTGCAGGGACAGCCGACGACGACGCAGATTCAGGTTCTTAACAATGGCCAAAATCCGGTCACCGGCTTTGTGTCACTCGCCGCGACCGGCTTGCCCACCGGCATGTCGGGTACTTTTACACCCTCGCAGATTGCCGGTGGCCAAGTGGCCACGCTCACCTTAAATAGCGGGACGGCTCCGACTGGGCTCACGACGATTACCGTCTCCGCCACCGCCGTCATCGATGGGCAGACGATTGTGCGGCAGAGCCCGCTGCAAGTGAATGTGCTGGCGGCAGGCACCGCGACCGTATCCGGTCGCATCCTGGCGACGAAAGACGATGCGCCGATTGCTGGCGCGGTCGTACGGATCGGGACGCTGAGTGCGACAACCGACGCGAGCGGAAACTTCTTGCTCACGAACCCGCCCACCGGCCAGCAAGTGCTCTTGGTCGATGGCTCGTCCGATCTCTATCCAAGCAGCCTCCCGGTGCAACTCACGATTCAAGCCGGGCACGCGAACGTGCTGCCCTATCCGGTGTTTCTCCATGAGGTGAGCCAGAACTATGTCCCCATTGCCCAGGGCGGCCAGACCATCGTTGCGCCGCCGGCTGTGCCGGACTTCACCATGATCATTCCAGCGGGCACGACCATTACCGGGTGGGACGGCCAGCCGAACGTGAAAGTCTCCGTGACGCCGGTGCCGATCGATCGCTTGCCGATTCCGACCTTGCCGCCCGACGTGCCGGCCAAACAGGTCTACATGTTCAACTTCGGCAAACCGGGCGGCGGGTTCCCGAGCCGGCCGATCCCCATCATCATGCCGAACGATTCGAATGTGCCCCCCGGCACCCGCATGGACATGTGGTACTACGACGAAGGGCCCACGCCTGATCCGAATAGTCACAAGTGGAAGATCTATGGACAGGGGACGGTGAGTGTCGATGGAAAGAGTGTGATTCCCGATCCAGGCGTGGGCCAACCCAAGTTCTGTTGTGGGGGCGGAGCCTCGGTGCCGACGGGTGGAGGATTAGTTCCCTTAGCCCCACTGTTGAAGTTCCTTGAAATTTTGCTCGGCGACCCTGTTCTGTTGCAAACCGGGATGTTTGCACTTGAACAGACAGACATGGTGCTGCCTGGCCGCATCCCGGTGGTGATTCGCCGGGCCTATCACTCACAGGATCCCGGGATCCCGGGCGATCCGGGAACCCCGCCCGTGCGAGATCTGGTCAATTCCAATGCCTTCGGCTTCAACACCACCTTGCTCGACTATGACGATCGTTTGGAGCCTGCCGGCGCGCAAGCGTTGTTCTATACCAGCGGCTTCAGCCGAGAACGCTTCTCCCTCCAAGCCGACGGCGCCTATCGCAGCGAGCGCGCGCCGCTCTTGGCGGGCTGGGTGGGCCAGCGCCAGCAAGACGGGACCAGCACGCTTCGGGATAAAAATGGCACCGTCCGGACCTTCAACAGCCAGGGCTTTCTCACGGCGCTCACCGATCGAAACGGCAATACCGTGACGATCGTCCGAAACGGAGCCCAGATTCAGCAGATTCTCGAGCCCGGCGGCCGCGCCCTCACGTTCCAATACAGCGGCGGTGGCATCAGCCAGATCACCGATCCGCTCGGCCGCACCGTCACCTATACCTATGAAGGCGTCCCGGTGCCCTATGCGTTTCCCAGGCTGCGGAGCGTGACGAACCCAGCCGGGGGCACGACCACCTATGCCTACGTGCCCACCTTCAAGCCGTACGATATCGAGCGCATCACCGATGCGCGCGGGATCACCTATCTCACGAACACCTATTGCAGTGGGTCCACCTGTCCGCCCGATCCCGCCGTCGTGACGCAGACCGCGGCGGATGGGGGGATCACGCGCTTTAACTATGTCGTGACGAATCGCACCGTCACGCAGGCCACCGTCACCGATCCACGAGGGCATCAGTCCGTCCATCGCTTCAACGGTCGCAGTCATGAGGTCGTCACCGTCGATGGATTGGGCCAGCAAACCCGTAAGACCAGAGACTTCACGACGAATCAAGTCACCGAAACCCGCGATCCATTGAACCGCCTCACGAAATTCACCTACGATCTCGCGGGCAATGTGAACTCCATCCTCGATCCGCAGCAGAATCCGACGCTCGTTGAATATGAGCCGGCCTTCAACCGTGTCACCAAGATCACCGATGCGCTCAATCAACTTACGCGCTTCACGTACGATCCCACGAATGGGAATCTCCTCACCGTGACTGATCCGCTCAATCATGCGACCAGTATCGCGTACAACCAATTCGGGCAGCCAATCACGGTGACCGATGCGCTCAACCACACGACGGCGTTTGAGTACAATGAGGTGGGCGATCTGATTGCCACGGTCGATCCGCTCGGGAATCGGACGCTGCGGTTCTATGATGTCGTGTCGCGTCTCCTGGCCATCGTAGATGCAAGAGGGAAGGGCACGCAGTTCACGTACGACAACCTCAATCGGGTCACGCAGATTCAAGACTCCATCAACGGCCTCACGGCCTTTACCTACGACCCGAACGGGAATCTTCTGACCGTCACGGATGCCAAGAATCAGACGACGACCTACACCTACGACACCATGGATCGGCTGGCGACCAGGAAGGATGGGCTGAATCGGACAGAGAGTTACCAGTACGATCTGGCGGGAAACCTCAGTCAGTTTACCGATCGGAAGAACCAAGTCACGACGTTCCAATACGATGCGATGAACCGAAGGATCTCCGCGACGTACGCGGATAGCACGGCCACGTTCACCTATGACACGGTGGGGCGTCTCGTGAAAGCGAGCGATACCGCGCCTGGCGCGGGCACCATCGACTTTGCCTACGACATTCTGAATCGATTAATCCAAGAGACCACGCCGCAGGGATCGGTTGCCTATCAATACGACGTCCTCGGTCGTCGCACACAAATGACCGCCAATGGTCAGCAGCCGACGGTCTATCAGTATGATTCTGCCAGCCGACTCACCCGTGTGGAACAAGGCGTGCTGTTCGCGGCACTGGGCTATGACCACGCCAATCGCCGGACGTCGTTGACGTATCCCAATGGGACGAGCACGAGCTACACCTACGATGTGGCGTCGCGACTCACCAACATGAATCACCTTGGCCCCAGTGGGCTCATCGAGGCGTTGACGTATCAGTATGACGCGGCAGGCAATCGAACCGCACTCACACGGAGCAATGCGGCGGCCTCGCTGCTTCCAGCCGCAGTCGCTTCGGCGACCTACGACGCAGCGAATGAGCAGACGGCTTTCGCAGGGGCCACACTGACCTATGATGCCAACGGGAATCTGACTAACGACGGCGTGAACACCTATCAGTGGGATGCGCGGAATCGGCTGAGGGGCCGGAGCGGACCAGGGATCACAGAAAGTTATAGCTATGATCCATTGGGCCGAAGGATCAACAAGACCATCAACGGCGTGACGACCAGCCACCTCTATGACGGAAACGATATCACGGCAGAGATTGGCGGGGGCGCTGTGAGTACGGCGTATCTCCGAAGCTTAAATATTGACGAGATGTTTGGATTCTTGCGCCAAGACGGAGCCTATTTCTCCATCTATGACGGGATCGGCAGTACCCTGGCGCTGACCAACCAGTCGGGCACTTCCGCCGTTCAGTATTCGTACGAACCCTTCGGTAAGACTCAGCCCTCCACCCCTTCCTTTGTTAATCCCTTCCAATTCACCGGACGAGAGAACGATAACATCGACCTGTACCACTATCGAGCGAGATACTATCAACCGAAGCTTCAACGATTTATTTCTGAGGATCCGCTTGGATTCGTTGGCACAGATGCAAACCTATATGCCTATGTTGGTAACGCGCCTACTGTCTTAGTTGATCCTTCAGGTCTCGTGGGAGTAGGTGCAGTAGGGAGTGCTACAGCCGCCGGTGGGGGAGGAATAATTGGCGCGGCGGGATCTTATACCATCGGGTCGGGAATATTTGCTGGTGGGCAGCAAGGTGTCAACATAGGGTCATTTCAAAGCGTTGGAGGCTTTACTGGAGGCCCTGGATTTGGACCAAGCTACCCGAGCAACAACTCAGGAAACTCTGCTACTGGGGGGTATGTTGGCGGAGGGGTAGGGGGATTCATAACAAATGCAAATTCACCCGCCGACCTCATCAAAACGACAACGACAATAGCCGCAGATATAGGCTTAGGGCTCGCTAATGCTTCCATTCAACTTAGCTTAGGTAATGGCATTTGGATTCTCGCGGTGGTGCCGCCGAGTCCTCTAAGCGCGGGAATAGGCACTTCAGTTACTACGCTTCAAACGAATACCAGCGTTATCAGTTGCATAAGTTTATCCAGAAGAAAATGTTAGATCACAAGATGCCAAACAAGTGGACTATTGTCCGAATTGTGCTCATAGCAGTAAATGCAATTCCTTTTTCACGCTCAAATGAAGTGACGCAAACTCTTTCTTATTCTGAGGTGATTGGAGTGTTTTCTGTCTGCCTCTTCGCAATTCCGCTCCTCGCTTTTATGCTCACAGCTTACATAGCTCGTGCTTCAAACCAAGGACTGGTCGCAATCGAATGGTCGCAGCCTTCATGGATGAAAAACCCTTTCGCCTTCACCGAGCCAAGCCAGCTTTTTCACTTAGCGGCGTTTCTCTTTATGGCACTAGGGATATCGAGAATATTAACTGGACCCGAGACGCTAATCTCCCCATCAAGCGGTTTCCTGTTTACAGCAATTGGTGTTGGCTTATGGGGTGGCACATGGCTAGCCGCAGTACTCTGGAGCAGAAAGCGGAATGGCTATTGATGCTGGCCTCAATATGATGCTGTCCCGTCCGCCTGTCCGCGATGGGGCAGCACCAAGAGTTGCGATGGTTTTTTGACGAAATGACCAGCTGAAACGACCGGATGATGGGTTTTGGGATCATTGCGATGCACCGAGACATGACGAGTATGAACATGTGTTCTGAAATATCTGGCGCTCACCTGCTTGCGGACACGACTTGTCCTCGCCGTGACAGGTCGCGGCGCGGACGGTGCTCTCACGATGCCACCGGTTCCATTCGTCTACCCCGAGGAGCATTGGGGTCTGGCATGCGTATTGACTTATTCGACAGCGAACGAAAACGAAACAGAGGTAGTAATAAGTCAATAGTCATGCCTGACCCTATTGATGTGACTCTAGCGGAACGGCTATTCCTGTCCCACAAGGTGCAACTGGCCCGTATCCGACACGATCTCCCGGTTTTCAATACACAGGCGGTTCTGGTGGTCATGGATTTGATCCAAGGACATCAGGTGTTCGCATAATGGACGCAAACTCGAATCAGGGTCATCGTGCTGTATACATGAATGAGAAAGGTCAGACGGTAAATCCGTATACAGGCAAAACAGTTTCGAATTCTGACCCGGTGTCCCGTCCGCGTGTCCGGGATGGGAAGGCATCGATGAGTAAGCCAGTTTTTCGATGAATCCTCGCATTCAAGAGGCCGTATGGCGGTGATGTCGAGAATGGAGAGATCGAGCACGACAGTTAGCATGAGCACGTTCCCTGAAGTAATTAGTATTTCCCCGGTAGCCGACATGGTTCATCCCAGTGGAGATGGTTGGCAACGCGGACGGTACTCATTCGGTGCCGTGGACTCCGGTTCGTTACCCTGGACCGTGTACCGCGTCCCACTGCTGTTCCCACCGGCGCAGCCAGCGACGGCTCTCGCGCGTGGGTGCGAACACATCAATCCCGGCCCACACCTCGGCGGGCGTACGCCCGTGCAGATGCTGATGTGGCCGGAGATGGTTGTACACGGATCGTGTGTGACTCAAGGCGCAGTCGAGCGAGGCGGCATTGTTGATCGCATGGTGCAGCAACAATCGCTTGAGGGTGCCGATCAGCCGTTCGACGCGGCCATTCTGCCAGGGACAGCCCGGCTCACTGTGCTGCAAGCGAATGCCCACACACGTCAGCGCCAGACGAAGAGGCCGCGAGGTGAACACCGCCTCGTTATCGGTGCGCAGCACGCGCGGGCAGCCATAGTGACGACATGTGGTGACCAGATGGTGCCAGATCGTCCAGGACGACTTGTCTGTCAACCGTTGCACACACAAGCCGGCACGACTGGCATGATCGACGATGGCCAACGCGAGATGTTGTCGGCCATGGGTATCGGTCTTGGTGAGCAAATCCATGCCCCAGATGAGATTGCGTGGCATCGGGCGTGGCACGTGATGTTTGAGCTTCCGGCGAGCTGTGAGAATCAACTGCTGATGCCGACTGAGCGTACTCGCCACATACGTTTTGCCCACGGTCATCTGCCGGCGGACTGCGAAGCGCCGGTTGAAGTGATGCGCGATCAAGCGGCACCCCGCGTCGGGCATGAGGGCTTTCAGTCGAATGAGTTCATCGCGCACCCAACGCGGTTTGGGCGGTGCATGAGGTCGTCGCGTGGGCCCGCCGATTCGTGGGCTCGGCCAAAAAATCCGCGGTCGCGGACACATCCATCCACGCAGCCAGTTATACAGCTCGATCCACCATCGAACGAACCAGCTCATCCCATGCAACAACATAGTCCTCCCACGATCTCTTGGATACCCGAATGGATGGCAACGTGATGACGATGCTTCTCGCACAGTGGCTTCGGTGTTTCTTGGTCGTGGCGCTCGGCCTCACGCTTCTGCAGCCGTTGCCGACCTCTGCTGATCAAGCCCAATATATCTACGACGACCTGGGCCGCCTCTCGCAGGTGATCGACGGGCAGGGGAATGTCGCGACGTATACATATGATGCCGTCGGCAACTTGCTGTCCATTACACGCAACACCGGCGGCGTTGGCGCGCCGACGATCACGGCCTTCACCCCGAATACCGGTAATGCGGGCGCCTCTGTCAACATCTCGCTCACCGGCACAAATCTGACCGGTGCCTCGCTGGCCACGAGCAACCCCGGCATCCTCGTCCGCAATGTGGTGACCACGCCGACTTCGATCACCGCGACGTTCCAAATTGCCTTTAGTGCTGCGTCCGGTGCTGCGACCGTCACTGTCACGACGACGACTGGCTCGGCCACGACTTCGTTCTCTGTGAATGCCTCGGCGCCGGTGCTCTCGACTCTTTCGCCCACGTCTGGTCCCGTCACTCGCGTGGTCACCATCGCCGGCAACGGCTTCAGTACGACGGCGGGATTGAATCAGATCAAGTTTAATGGGCTGACTGCTACGACCTTATCAGCCACGGCCACGACGCTTACGACACAAGTGCCCTCTGGTGCCACGACCGGCCCAGTCACCGTCACGGTTGGTGGACTCGTGTCGAATGGTGTGAACTTTACGGTGGCTGCTGCCGGACCTCCGCCGACGCTGACCACAGTTTCACCCAATGTCGGCTCTGTGCAGGGCGGGCAACAAACAACGTTGACCGGTACGAACTTCGTGGCCGGCACGACCGTGAAGATTGGGAACAAACCAGCCAGCGTGCTGACACTGGTCTCCGCGACGACGATGATCGTACAGGTCCCGGCCTCGGTGCCTGGTCTTGCTGATGTGGTGGTGACCAATCCCAACGGCGATGCGGTGGCCCAGAACGGCTATACCTATCTCTCCGGCGCGCCGCAGAAGATCGGGTTCATCACGCCGACGATGGGACTGATCAACATCTCGCGCAATGTGCCGGTGACCGTCTCCTTCTCCCGGCCAGTCGATCGGACCAGTATTACAACAAGTACCTTTGCCTTTACCCAGGGCGCGACCGCCGTCGCCGGGACGTTCATCTTTGAGTTCGGTGATACGGTCGTCACGTTCCGACCGACGGCGACGCTGGCTGCCTCGACGGCCTATACCCTCTCGCTCACGCAGGGGATCAAGAGTGTCGATGGGGTGTCCCTCGATGGCCCGTTCACCGGCTCCTTTACGACCGGAACGGGTAGCGATACGGTCTCGCCGACGATCACCATGACCCCGATCCATGGCGCGACGAACGTGCCCTTCAATACGAGCATCGTGTTCACCTTCTCCGAGCCGATCAATCCGAATACAGTCAATGCCGCGACCGTCCTGGTCATGAGCCAGGGCGAGGTACGGGCGGGAACCATCACATTCGGTCAGCAGAATACCTTTGCCGTCTTTACCCCGGCCTCGCCCTTCTTTCCCACGGCCTCCGCGACCGTGACGGTGCTGGGGCAGGTGACCGATACGGCGGGGAACCTCTTACAGGGGACCGGTGGAGTCGGCACGAGTGTCGTGTCAACCTTTACGACGAGCAGTGTGGCCGATCGCTTGCCACCGATCGTGTTGCAATTGCTGCCGATCAATGCGGCCACGGGGATCAGTACCCGCACCACGATCACGGCGACCTTCAGTGAATCGGTGAATCCCAATACGATTACGCCCACGACGTTTCAAGTCACCAGCGGCGGCACACCGATCGCCGGGGCCTATTCGTTCTCGAATCTCAATCAGACCGTGACCTTTATCCCGACCGCTCCGTTGCCGCCGGTCGCGACGGTCAACCTTTCAATCAGTCAGATCAGCGATGTGGTCGGCAATGTGATGGTGCTGCCGTTCACGAGCAGTTTCCAGACGCAGTCGGCGATCGACAATATTCGGCCGTCTGTCGTGCGGCCCAGCCCGAGCTCGTTCACGTTCCAATCGAATCCCCCGACGAATACGAATGTGCCGCTCAATTTCAAGCCGATGATTGCCTTCGATGAACGGATCAATCCCAGCACGGTCACCAGTACGACCTTTTCGATGGGTGCCAACTTTGCCACGATCCCGGCGACTGTGGCGGTCGCGCCGGATGGCTTGTCGGCAGTCCTGAAGCCGAATCAGCCGCTCGTGCCGAATACGATCTATTCCGTCAGTTGGACCTCCGGTATTCACGATCTGGTCGGGAACCAGCTCTTCAATCCAAGCACAGTGAATGTGACGACAGGACCGGTGGCCACGGATCTGGTGTTGCCGACCGTGACGAATGTGAGTCCGGCTCCCGGGACGCAAGGCGCGCCGATCAATACCGTGGTCGTCGTGCAGTTCTCCGAGCCGGTCTCGTTTACCTCGATCACCCCGCAGACCGTCATTCTGTCGACCGGCGGTGTGCCGGTCGCCACACAATTCACGATGGAGCAAAACAACACGGTGCTGCGCATCGTGCCGGCCAATCTGTTGCCGCTGCAAGCCAACAAGTTCTACGAACTGACCGTGACGCCCGGCGTGTTGGACCTGGCCGGCAATCCATTAGGGACAGCGTTTACCAGTTCGTTGACGACCGGGGGTGTGACCGACGCGACCGTTCCGACGGTGACGACGTTCACTCCGGCCTTGTTCGCCACGGGCATCAGCCGCCAGGCTACGGTTTCCGTAACGTTTAGTGAACCAATCAATCCCATCACGGTCACCAGTTCCACATTCTGGCTGGCGGGAAGCGGGCAAAACATTATGGTGGGGACCTATCAGGTTTCCACGGATCGGAAGACCGTGACCTTTACGCCGGCTCACCCATTCTTTGCCAATAACGGTCAAAGCATCAGCGTCAATGGCGTCGAGGATCTCGCTGGAAACCGTGCGAGCGGCAGCAGTGTCTTCACGACCGCCGTGGCGCCGGGGACCAACATCGCCGCGTTGCCCACAGTCGGGGCGGCGACCACAAATCCCTTGACCTTGTTTGCCGACGGCCAGACGACAACCACCGTGGCGATTACCAACGTCAGTGGAGGAAGCCCCCTGACGTTGGTGTCCAACGGTACGACGATCGGGGTGATGACCATTCCCAACAATTTCCACGGGGGTACCGTCTCAGGGGGTACCATTCTGGGCGGGGTCACGAGTCCGGCCGATCCACGCGTGCAACTCTTCACGACGTTGGGGGGGAATATCACGGCCGCCTATCAAGCCCCGAATCTGCCCAACCTCTCCTCGTTCGCGGTAGGGGCCATCACGCTGGTCAGTGTGGATGCGGCGGGCGCCCCCGTGGAGGTGTTCGGATCGGGCTCAGTCCAATTAAGCCGTAGCAGCACCTTTGTCCCAACCCGCAATCCCAGTGCGCTCCTCGCCAATGGCAGCAGCACGGGGCAGGTCACGCTGGTGGTGCGGGATCAATTCGGGACTCCGATTCCAGCCGGACATCAGGTCGCGGTGACCACGGAACCGGTTTACAGCCAGTCCTCCATCGGGGGCGGCACCATCACCGGAGGTACCGCGGCCACCGATTCCCGGTTCAGGCTCTTGACGACCACGACCGGAGGCCGCATCGAGTTCACCTATACCGCTCCCACATTGGCCGCCAATCAGAGCGGGTCCGCGATCGTGCAAGCGGCGGGAGTCGACGAGGCTGGGAATTTCACCAGACCGATCGCCACCACGGACGGCACCAACGACCGCTTTACGCTCAGTGGCTCGAGTGGCTTCACCGGCCCGCAGCCGACCCTCCTTGCGATCTCGCCCGCTCATACGCAGAGCGGGGTGGGAACTAACGCGGTCGTCGAGGCGTTGTTGAGTCAGACGCTCGATGTCTCGACCGTGAGTCTCACGTCGATCGCCGGCGGAGCCGCGACGTTCACCGTGATGAACGGGACCGTGGCAGTGCCTGGCACACTCTCGTTCCATGCGAGCGAGCGAGGACCGAATACGTTAGTCCGGTTTACTCCGACCGCTCCGTTTGCCGCGTCCGGCACGTTTACCCTGGCCATCACGGTCGGGGTGAAAAATACCTCCGGTATTCCGCTGCTCAGTGCCGGCACTGCGACCTTCTCGACAGGAACGGTTTCCGATACGACGCCTCCAACGGTCGCGCAGGTCATGCCGCCAAACGCGAGCACGGACGTCGCCACGAATCGGCTGGTGACGGTGCAATTTAGCGAGCCGATCAATGCCACGACCCTCAACGAAACCACCTTCACGGTTTC
>CXWL01123862.1_pt1 | contig 17131 bp, 19 predicted proteins | sample 590931 | NCBI WGS metagenome assembly CXWL01 (sample SAMEA3498368, study PRJEB10139) | groundwater metagenome | biome: water well; material: biofilm material | place: Germany | collected 2015-04-27 | reverse complement strand
CTGGGTCAATTTTCGATCAGCAGAACACTTCCAAATGGGTCAATTTTCGGTCAGCAACAACACTTTTTGATTGGCCGGTAGGCGAGGCAGTAAGTATTTTCCGATAGCCTGTTATAGTAAACACCCCAGCGCTTCGTTTGAGGCAGACATGGCTGTCGAAACCGAACTCAAGTTACGCATCGCCCCCGGGCAGCTTGCCAGGCTGAAGCGGCACGCGCTGCTCAAGGCGCACCAGGTTGCGCGTCCGATCACGCGCCGCTTGCGCAACATTTATTTCGATACGCCGAAGCTCGAATTGCATCGGTCCGGAATGGCCTTGCGCTTGCGCCGCTCCGGGATGCAATGGCTGCAAACCCTGAAGGGCGGTGGAGAGGTGAGGGCGGGGCTGCATCAGCGCAACGAATGGGAAACACCGGTGGCCGGTGAGGCGTTCGACTTTGAGGCACTGGAAGCCGGCGGCGCCAAGCGCTTGCCCCGTGCCGTGCGCAAGAAACTACAGCCGGTTTTCGTGACAAGTTTTTCCCGCAACAGCCGCATGATTGTATTCGGTGGCGCGGAAATCGAACTCAGCATGGATAGCGGAGAGATCGGGGCAGGGCGAAGCACAAGGCCGATTTCCGAACTTGAACTCGAACTCAAATCCGGCGACCCGGCGCAGTTGTTCAGGCTGGCACTGGCCTTGCTCGACATCGTGCCGCTGGAGCTGGAGCATGTCAGCAAAGCGGAATACGGCTATCGCCAGTTCGCCCACACCACGCCTGTAGTGGCCAAGGCGGCCACGCCTGACCTGGCGAAATGTCCCGATATTCCCCGTGCCTTGCAGGCCATGATCGGGTCGTGTTTGTTTCATCTGCAAGCCAATGTGCCGGGCGCGGTGCATAAGCTGGATGACGAATACCTGCATCAGGTGCGCGTCGCGCTGCGCCGCTTGCGCGTGGTGCTGGGCATGGCAAAAACTTTCCGCGCCGACGATGATCTGGCCGCATTGCACGAGGATGTTGCGGCGTTGTGTGTGGAGCTGGGGCGTTCGCGGGAATGGGATGTGTTCACTACCCAAACTTTGGTGCCGGTGCGCGCGCGCCTGCCTGGGCACGCCGGGCTGGGCAGCGTGTTAAGCGCCAGCGTGAAATTGCGTGAGCAGCATCACTCAAAGGTGAGGGATGCCTTGCAGTCGCAGGATTATCAGCGCCTGCTGTTGCGCTTCGGCGTGTGGATGCACGGCGATTATTGGCGCGAGTTGCCTGCTGGCGAGGCATCAAGCTTGCCGCAATTCGCCGCGCAAATCCTGCAACGGCACAGCAAACAGGTGAAAAAATGCGCCAGGCAACTCGTTGCGGCCGATGCCGGCCAGTTGCACGCACTGCGCATCGCCTGCAAAAAATTGCGCTATAGCGCGGAATTGCTTGCCCCGTTGTATGCGGGCGCCAAAGCCAGGCGCTACCTGGCCGCGCTGGCTCCGCTGCAAGACACACTGGGCATGTTGAACGATATCGCCGTCGCGCGCCGCCTGCTCGGAGAGATGGATAATGCGGCGCGGCACGAGATACTCCTCCTCCTCCGTGGCTGGATTGAGCATGATTTTGCGGGCCGCATGGACGAGTTGCGCGAGGTGTGGGAAAAGTTTTCCGGAAAGAAGATTTTCTGGAAATGAAATGTGGGGGGCCTCTATAAATCCAAAATCCTAAGCGAGGCAAGGCGCGAAAGAAGTTTTAGTGCGCAGCATATGTTTGATATGTAAGCGTTAAAATTTCTTGAGCAACGCAGCATCGCGACGGAGTTTGGATTTATAGAGGTTCCCTGTGGATTTTTAGAAGCGCCCTAAAAACAGTACCAAGCAAGAAAGGCGGACAACCAGCACCCAGGGAGGGGAGTTCGGGGAAAACCGCATCGCCTGCTTGGCAAGTGACAATTTAGGGCGTTTGCGCCGGATTGGGAATGTGGCATATTGTCGCACCCCGTCCATGCCGCCAAATCTGTAGAATTGGCGGCCCGAACAACTGCCCGCGCTGAAGTGCGGCTAATTTAATCTTGGGTTTCAATAAACGTGTGCTATTCCCCCGTATTTGCTTCATGCGTTAAGGTTGCGAAATGACGTCCACATCCCCCGTTGGCGATCTTGTCGGCCTCAAAGAGGGTGAACTTCTTATTCCGGTGTTTATCCGCAAGCGCCCGGAAGGTGTGTTTATTGATGTTTCCGTAATTCCGGCAGAGGGTGGGCTACAGACATTTATTGAGCGTTTGTTCACCAATGGAGCGTACTTTAAGAACCTGAATTATACCGGCTTCATGCGCCTGCTTTTCGGTGCCGGCACGGCAGCGGATGGAGCCGCAGAAGTAAGGATTGCGGACGATATCATACGTTTTTCACCGCAACGCAGGGTGCTGTATAAGGGCGTAAAAATCATCAAGGACGGGGAACGGGCGGAGTATGTGTTCGAACCGGTATTTCTTGAATCGGTTGTCGAAGAACCGGTATATGGTGATCCGGGGGATGACGGGGTCAAACCCATCGTCGGCCATACGCAGAAAACCGAGATGCAGCCAACCAGGCTGGATTTCGACGAATTTGTCGCGGATATGTGGCTCAAGGGCGTGCGCTTTGGCCTGGACACCGATGCGGTGCGCCAGGCCATCGAACGCGGCGATACAATCCGCATGGATATCGCATTTCAGCGTGCGCCGACGAATGGCATGGACGCTGAAATCCGGGAAGAGACCACTGCCTTGCACCGGGACAATTCGCCCAGGATCATGCTTAACGGCAAGGCCGATCTCCGGAGCTTCAAGAACCGTTTCCCGCAGATTGCGAAGGATGTTCCCCTATTGCGAAAAATCCCGCGCGTGCTGGGCGAACCGGGCTACCGGGTGACGGGGCAGATCATCGAGCCGCCCCTGCCGCTGGATTTCGACCTGAACGCGCTTGCCGGCCCCGGCACCCGCATCGAGCGCAGCGGAAAGGGGGAGTTGATCGTGGCGAATATGGATGGCTTCATCGCCTTCGATACCCGATCAAACCATATTGAGGTAACAAAAAAAGTCGAGAACAGGGGCGGGGTCAGCGTCAGGACAACAGGGGATATTTCGCTTGCCGTGGATGATTTTGTGGAGCATGGCGAAGTGCAGGAGGGGCGTGTGGTCGAGGGCAAGCATATGACCTTCCGCGCCGATGTGTTTGGCGCCGTCATGGCCCAGAACGGCAACATCCAGCTCGATAAAAACCTTTCCGGCGGTTGCGCCCGGAGCGTCGGCGGCGACATTGCCGTCAAGGGCCGGGCATTCAACGCCATTCTGGAAGCGTGGGACGGGAAAATCACCGCCGTGTTTGCCGAAAGCTGCATGATCTTTGGCAAAACCGTCTCGATTGAACATGCGGTGAACTGCGAAATTATTGCCGAAAGCCTGCATCTTAAAAATGCGGAAGGTTGCGCCATTGCGGGAGAGGCCGTGCAAATTGGATGCTCGAATGACCGCAAGGACAAGGAGACGGTCGTTTCCATGCTGGTGCCGGATTTTTCAGTTTTCGATCAGCAGATCGCCCGGATAAAAAATGACCTGCTTGAAATCGGGAAGGCTCTCGATGCAAGAGCGCAGGAAATTACGGCAGCTTCATCCGAACCAGGGTTCGCCAAATATCTTTCCATCATGGCCATGATTCAAGCCGGTACGATCAGGCTGACAGCGGAGCAACGGATGAGCTGGCAGCAGATGGCCAACCGCTACGCCACGGCGGCCAAGGCGCTGGCGGTGCTGAATGCCGGAGAAATGAAACTGGAGGAGAAAGGCCAGGCACTGGAACAGGAGATCGAGCGTGTTTCACGGCAGCGCAAGGACAGCGGGGCCGGAGTGCGTTGCGAGATCAAAGAGGTTCTTGGAGAAACGGTGGTGCAGAAACTGCGCTCCGGTTCTGGCTTGTCAATCTTCCACAATTTGCCAGGGCATGAACTCAGGGCCAAGCTGCGCCATCTCGGCGGCCCGCAAGAGCGTATTTTCTCGGGCAGCCAGGGTTGTGTCGAATGGCAATTTACCGCCGCGCCAAACTGACTGCCCCGGCTGCCGTGACCCCCCCCGCTCTCCATGCCCAAACCGGACACAGCCACCTCAAGCGTCTCGTAATGTTGCGCGCCATTGCGGTGGCGGCGCAGTGCGCCACGCTGGCGCTGGTGTATCGCTTTCTTGCGATGAACCTGGAGTGGCTGCCCATGATCGCCGCCATCGCCGCACTGGCGGGGCTGAATCTGTTTACCTGGTGGCGGTTGCGCACCGACTATCCGGTTTCAAATTTCGAGCTGTTCCTGCAGTTGTGCGCCGATGTATTGGCGCTATCGGTGCTGCTTTATTACGGGGGCGGCTCGACCAACCCGTTCATCTCGCTGTTCCTGCTGCCTCTGGTGATCGCTGCGGCGGCGTTGCCGCGCAGTTACACCTGGGCGATGGCGGGCATCACCACGGGTTGTTACACCCTGCTGATGAAATTTTATGTGCCGCTGCCGACAGGTGATGAGCATGGAGGAATGCACCATACCGCACCGCAGGGCGATGCGTTCAACATGCACGTTATCGGAATGTGGATGGGCTTCGTCATCAGCGCGGTGGTCGTGGCGTATTTCGTGGTCAAAATGGCGCACGCCGTGCGCAGCCGCGATGAAACCCTGGCTAAAATACGCGAGGAAACGCTGCGCAACGAGCGCATCGTGGCGCTCGGCACACAGGCGGCGGGCGCTGCCCACGAACTGGGCACGCCGCTTTCCACGCTTTCGGTGATCATCGGTGAACTGAAACGCGACCAGGCCGTGCTGCCGGAATGGCGCGATAGCCTTACCATTCTCGATGACCAGGTTCGGGCGTGCAAGCGCATCCTCGGCAAGCTGCTGGCCAATGCGCAGGACGCAGATACTCAAGCCTCGCAGCCGCTGGATCAATTTTTGGCCGCTACGCTGGATGAATGGCAATTGCTGCGGCCCGCCGTGCATTGCCATTACCGATCATCCGGCGCGCAACCCGCGCCGCAATTGCGCACAGACCCGGCGTTGCGCGCAGCGCTGCTCAACCTGCTCAACAACGCGGCTGACGCATCGCCGGAAGAGATAAACATCCAGTCGCATTGGGAGAACAACCTGTTCACGCTGGAGATACACGATCACGGCCAGGGGCTTACGCCGGAAGCCGCTGCCCGCGCCGGTTCTGCGTTCTTCACCACCAAGAAAGAAGGCAAGGGGCTGGGCCTGTTCCTCGCCAATGCCACCGTGGAGCGGATGGGCGGCAAAGTGCGCCTGTTCAACCGCGAGGGCGGTGGCGCCACAACCGAGGTCATCCTGCCGTTGCGGGCAGGCAACCCATGAGTCCGTCCGGCGCCGATCAAGCCTCGTTGCTGCTGGTGGACGATGACGCCACATTCTGCAAGGTGCTGAGCCGCGCGCTGGGAAAGCGCGGCTACACGGTGACCGTGGCGCACAGCGTGGAGCAGGCGATTCATTTGGCTCTGTCCAACCCGCCGGAATACGCAGTGGTGGATTTGAAAATGAGCGGCGCTTCCGGCCTGGTTCTGGTCAAAACCCTGCACGACCTCGACCCGGCTACGCGCACCGTAGTGCTGACCGGATATGCCAGCATCGCCACGGCAGTGGAAGCCATCAAGCTGGGCGCAACGCAATATCTTTCCAAACCGGCCAATACCGATGAAATCATCGCGGCGTTCGGCCACAGCGCCAGCACCGGTGCGCCGCTCAACATACAGACGCCCTCGGTGGATCGCCTGGAATGGGAGCACATCCATCGCGTATTGCAGGAACATCACGGCAACATCTCGGCCACTGCGCGCGCGCTCAACATGCACCGCCGCACCCTGCAGCGCAAGCTGGCCAAACGCCCGGCCAATGAATGACCGGCCCGCAGAATCTTCGCGCATAGCCCGCTCCACCCCTCGCGGCTATAATTGCCCCCTCGTTTCCGCTGTCTTGCCATGGCACACGCGCTGATTTTTCTGTTCTCCCTGATGCTGCCATCCATTGCGTGGGCGCAGTTGCCGCTCGCGCCCCCGTCCCCGGTGCTGGCAGCCAAATCATGGCTGTTGTATGACACGACAAGCAACCAGGTTCTGGTCAATGAAAACGGCAACGCGCGCATCGAACCCGGTTCGATGACCAAGCTGATGACGGCTTACATGGCCTTCGTCGCGCTCAAGCAGGGCAGGCTTGCGCTGGATCAGGCCGTGACCCCCTCGGCTGATGCCCTGCACGTCCAGGCGGAAGAACCGCGCATGTTTCTCGATCAGGGTAAACCGGCAACCGTGGATGAATTGCTGCACGGCCTGATTGTGCAGTCCGGCAACGATGCCGCGCGCGTGCTGGCCAAGGCGGTTGCCGGCAGCGAGGAAGGTTTTGCCGAACTGATGAACAAGGAAGCACAACGGCTGGGCATGAAGGATACCCGTTTCGCCAATGCTACCGGCCTGCCGCATCCGCAGCATCACTCCAGCGCTTCCGACCTGGCGCTGCTCGCCGCCGCCATCGTGCGTGACTTTCCGGAACGCTATCCGGTTTACAGCTTGCGCGAGTACCAGTACAACAATATCAAGCAGACCAGCCGCAACCGCCTGTTGTGGATAGACCCCTATGTGGATGGCATGAAAACGAGCTACCTGGAAAGTGCCGGATTCTGCCTGGTGGCCTCGGCCAAACGCGACCAGCGGCGGCTGATTTCGGTGCTGCTCGGCGCGGCCTCGGACAACTTGCGTGCAACGGAAAGCCAGAAATTGCTGAACTACGGATTCCAGTATTTCGAAACGGTGCGCCTGTACCAGAAGAATCAGCCGGTGGCCAGCCTGCCCCTGTGGAAAGGCACCCGGAACAAAATTGAGATAGGCCTCCGCAACGACCTGTTCCTGTCCATTCCGAAAGGGCAGCAGGCGCAATTGAAGGCGGCGATGGAAACGCTGCAGCCGCTCATCGCGCCGGTTTCAGGCGGACAGAAAATCGGCGTGATGAAATTTACGCTCGGCGGCAAGCCGTATGCCGAATTCCCGCTGGTGGCGCTGGATGCCGTGCCGCTGGCCAACATATTTTCGCGCGGGTGGGATAGCATCCGCCTGTTTATACAGCACAGAATATTTTAAGGATTGCGCAATGACGGTTTATCTGAACGGGCAATTCATGCCTATCGAAGAAGCCAGAATCCCCGTGCTGGATCGCGGTTTTATTTTTGGCGATGGGGTGTACGAAGTCATCCCGGTGTATTCGCGCCGCGCCTTCCGCCTCGCGGAGCATCTGGAACGCCTGCAACACAGCCTGGGCGGCATCAAGCTCGCCAACCCGCACAGCAATGCAGAGTGGACGGCCATCATCAACGAACTCGTCACGCGCAACGAAGGGGAAGACCAATACCTCTACCTGCACATTACACGCGGCGTGGCCAGGCGCGACCATGCCTTCCCAGTGCCGCCGGTCAAGCCCACCGTGTTCGTGATGAGCAACCCGCTGACTACCCCGCCCGCCGAATTGCTTGCCGGCGGGGTGAGCACCGTGAGCGCGCCGGACAACCGGTGGCTGCGCTGCGACATCAAGGCCATCGCCCTGCTGCCCAACGTGCTGTTGCGCCAGATGGCGGTGGATGCGGGCTGCGCGGAGACTATCCTGATGCGCGACGGATACATGACAGAGGGCGCGGCCAGCAACATTTTCGTGGTGAAGAACGGCACGCTGCTCGCCCCGCCGAAAGACAACCTGATGCTGCCCGGCATCACTTACGATGTGGTGCTGGAGCTCGCCGCAGCCGATGGCATTCCCTGCGAGGTGCGCAAGATCGCGGCGGATGAAGTGTTCGGTGCGGATGAACTGCTGCTCACCTCTTCCACCAGGGAAGTGCTCGCCATCACTACGCTGGACGGCAAGCCGGTGGGCAACGGAAAACCCGGCATGATGTTCGCCAGGCTGCACAAGCTGTACCAGGATTTCAAACGCGACGTGATGCGCAAAGCATGACCCTGAAAGATTCCCTCATTGATTACCCGTGCGATTTCCCGATCAAGGTGATGGGGCTGTCGCAACAGGGGTTCGCGCAAGCGGTGATGGAAACCGTCGCGCGCCACGACCCCGGCTTCAACGCCAGCACAATCGAGATGCGCAGCAGCAGCAAGGCGCGCTATATCAGCCTCACCTGCACCGTGAGCGCCACCTCGCGCGAACAACTCGATGCGCTGTACCAGGATCTGTGCGACCACCCGATGGTGGTGATGGTGCTATGAGGGGGGAAGGGGGAAAGGGGGAAAGGGAAGGGGAAAGCCCGGATGGAATGCAATGGAATCCGGGGCGCTATCGGGTACGCCTGCATATCCCCGGATTCCACCCGCAAGGGGTAGGCCGTGGTTGTAAGGGGCTGAAGCCCCAACAACCACGCACCACTTCGCGCCATCCGGGCTTGCCCTGCGCGCTAAGGATTATCCGGGTTATCTGGAGTGCGGGAGCTTGCTCCCGCTTTCCAAAGCGGCGGCAAGCCGCCACACCCCAGAATCTGCGGTCTCCATGATGGTTCACGGTTTACCCCAATGCTGTTTGGTGCGTAGGGCGGAAGCCCCCTTGCGGGGCGTTCCGCCGCAATTCAAGATGCCGTTGCGCTCATCGAAAACCATCCGGCGGAACCGCAAGCGTTCCACCCTACGCGACAAGGATAGTCAGGGTTATCTGGAGTGCTGGAGCTTGCTCCCGCTTTCCAAAGCGGCGGCAAGCCGCCGCACTCCAAAATCTGCGGTCTCCATGGGCGAGGTGTGTACCTGTACCACAGCCCGCGTAGGGCGCAATAACCAACGGGCATTGCGCCGTATGTGTTACGTTTATCCGGTGCAATGCGCTACGCCCTTCGGCTGCGCTCAGGACAGGCTTATTGCCCCCTCCCTCCCTGCCGGAAGGGTTACGTTTCCCATTTCCCGGTTTCGGTTGCAAAACGCGAGAGGTGAAAAGTGATGCCCGCCCGGCGCTGCACGCCGCTTTCCCCGCCGGGAGCGGCGGACACTTCCCCTTCCTTGAAATTTCTCGGCCTCGTCGAATACGAACCCACCTGGCAGGCGATGAAGCAATTCACCGCACAGCGCAATGCTGGAACGCGCGACGAAATCTGGCTGCTGCAACACCCGCCAACTTATACGCAAGGCCTGGCGGGCAAGCCGGAGCACCTGCTGCGCGCCGGCGATATTCCTGTGGTAAAAATAGATCGCGGTGGCCAGATCACCTATCACGGCCCCGGCCAGATGGTCGCCTACCTGCTGCTGGATTTGCGCCGCTGGAAACTCAATGTGCGCGAACTGGTGCGGCTGATGGAGCAGGCCGTGATTGTCCTGCTCGCGGGATATGGCGTCACTGCCAAGGGGCGCGAAGACGCACCGGGTGTATATGTGGATGATGCAAAAATCGCCTCGCTCGGGCTGAAAATAAAGAATGGCTGCTGCTATCACGGCCTGGCGCTGAACGTGGACATGGACTTGGCTCCATTCGCCAACATCAACCCCTGCGGTTATGCCGGGTTGCGTGTCACACAATGCTGCGAACTCGGCATCACCGCAGGCATCGGCGAACTGCAAACGCAACTGGCGCAAAATTTGATTCATGGGCTGCAGCGGCATTTTTTGCAAAAACCGTAAGCGACGGAACAAAATCTTGCACAGCAAACAAAAGACAAGCGAGGCTTCTCCCGGATTTGCAGCCAATCTTGCCGTACAGCCAGATATTCCCCTTGCGGGGCGAGTAGAGAGTTTTCGCCTCCAGGTAAGTGCGCCTGCCGGGCACACCAAGAAAAAAGCCCTGCTGGAAAACCGGCAGGGCTTTTTTCACCCGGAGGAATAATGCCAGTCAACGCGTTTTATTTGGCCCCCGCAGCAGCCGGCGATTGTTGCAGTGTCTTATTGATGTCCGTCGAGGCCATATTAACATTCCCCCGCTTAACCATCGCGAGTTGTTCGTAAGCCTCATCACGCTTCATGCAGGTATTGAAATAGCTCTCCTTTTCACTGCCCTGCAATCCCTTATTTTTTACATTTTTCTCGCAATACGCGGCCTTCCGTTGCAGCGCAACCGCTTTAACATTGGCCGGTGAACTGTCTTGAGCCAACTTTGACAGCATAAGCGCCTTGTGTTCGTGCTCGTCCTTCCCGGCAAAAGCGGAAGTAACAAACAGCGCGGATAAGCTGGCAGCAATTAAAAGTGTACGTTTCATCCAAAACTCCTTAAAAAAATAAAAAACAAAATAACAAAGTTACTTCACAAAGTAGTTGATCAGCTTTAATGAAATCAACGGGATAGTTGGCTAACTCTCGTGCCAATCAGTTTGCGAGTCTAAACCACTCCGGCAGCAAGGGCTATTGTACCAAAGTACAGGTACGGCTATAGCCCTCTCCGGCGGCCACAAGGCTCGCGTTTGATACGGCATCAAGTGGTGCCTGATGATTCAGGCGGCAGTAAAGGGGGCCTCTATAAATCCAAACCCCGTCGCGATGCTGCGTTGCTCAAGAAATTTTAACACTTACATATCAAACATATGCTGCGCACTAAAATTTCTTTCGCGCCTTGCCTCGCTTAGGATTTTGAATTTATAGAGGCCCCCTAAAGTATCGCCGGTTCATTACTGCCCCGCCACCATCATGTTCTCGATCAGAATGGAGCCGCACTGGCGCGAGCCTTGCACCAGTACGTCATTGCCTACCGCCGCGATGTGGCGGTACATATCCTTGAGGTTGCCGGCGATGGTGATTTCTTCCACCGGGTATTGTATCTCGCCGCGCTCCACCCAGAAGCCTGCCGCGCCGCGCGAGTAATCTCCGGTAACGTAGTTGACACCTTGGCCGAGCAATTCGGTGACAACCAGTCCGCGCCCCATTTTTTTCAGCAGCCCGTCGAAGCCCAGTTTGCCGGGGCGCAGGACGAGGTTGTGGTTGCCACCCGCGTTGCCGGTGGTTTTCATGCCCAGCTTGCGCGCGGAATAGCTGCCGAGAAAGTAGCCATGCAACACCCCCGACTCAACAATGGCGCGGTGCTGCGTCTTTACGCCTTCGTCATCAAACGCGCTGCTGGCCAGCCCTCTGGGGATGTCCGGTATGTCGTCAAGGTGGATGTTTTTCGAGAATACCGGCTTGCCCAGATGGTCGAGCAGGAAAGAAGATTTGCGGTACAGGCTGCCGCCGCTCACGGCATGGACAAAATGGCCGAGCAGGCTGGCGGCCGCCGGCGCTTCAAATAGCACCGGCGCCTGCATGGTGCTAAGCTTGCGCGCCTTGAGCCGCCGCACGGCACGCTCCGCCGCGATGCGTCCAACCTCTTCCACCCTCAGCATATCGCTTGCCTCACGCGCCTCGCTATACCAGTAATCGCGTTGCATGGCGTCATTCTTTCCGGCAATCACGGCGCAACTGATGCTGTGGCGCGAGGTGGGAAAGCCGCCGATGAAACCCAGGCTGTTGGCGTACACGAACTGCGATTCGTGCACCTGCACCGTTGCGCCTTCCGAGTTCTTGATGCGCTTGTCGCGCGCGAACGCGGCCTGCTCGCATTCCCCGGCCAGCTCGATTGCCTGCTCCACGTCCAGCAACCAGGGGTGGTATAAATCCAGATCCGGAAATTCTGTAGCGAGCAGCTCCCGCTCCGGCAATCCGGCGCAGTCGTCGCTGGCGGTGTAGCGCGCGATGGAGAGCGCGGCATCCACCGTGTCGCGGACTGCCTGCGGCGAGAAATCGGTGGTGCTGGCGTTGCCTCGCTGCTGGCCGATATATGCACTGACACCGAGCCCCTTGTCACGGTTGTATTCGATGGTCTCGACTTCGCCATGACGCACAGTGACGGCCTGCCCGAAGCCATCCGACACATCCACCGCGCAGGCGGTCGCCCCTTGCCGGCCGGCATACTCAAGCATGTCGCGCGCCATCTGGCGCAGGGTATCGGCGGAATGGGAAAACCTGCCCTGAGCGTGGTCGGAGGGGCGGTGCCCGGAAGAGGAAATGGAATTCATATTTTTGAAATTCAGCAAACCGGTTTTGTGGAAGGCGCTATGATAACAACATCCAATTAATATTTCGCACACCATGCACCGCCACAGCGACGATACCGAAGAATTAGACTTGCCGCCCAGCAAAACGAAGGTCAAACAGCAAATGCAGCATCTGCAGGGCATCGGCGAACAACTGGTGAGCCTGAGCAGGGAGCACTTGGCCGAACTGGATTTGCCGGAAACATTGCGTGACGCGGTTCACGAAATGAAGCGCATCAACAAATTCGGCGCGCGGCGGCGGCAGATGCAATACATCGGCAGGCTGATGCGCGAAGTGGAATCCGCGCCCATCATCGCCAAGCTGGAAATCTGGAGCGGCAAATCGCACCAGCACACCGCCTGGCTGCATCAGGTTGAACGCTGGCGCGAGCGCCTGCTGGAAGACGAGGCTGCGCTCACCGAACTGCTCACCGCCTGCCCCGATACCGATGCGCAACGGTTGCGCGCGCTGATCCGCAATGCGCTCAGGGAAAAGGAGCTCAATAAACCGCCCAAGAGTTACCGCGAAATTTTTCAGGTGTTGCGGGAAATCCTGCCGGAGCAGGAGCCCGCACACGCTGCCGCACATGAGTAACATCTTGCCCCACATCACGCTCGAAACCGGCAAACAGCCGCAGCACAGCATCCTCTGGTTGCACGGCCTGGGCGCGGACGGCGAAGACTTCGTCCCCATCGCGGAAGAAATCAACCTGCCAGTGGCGGTACGCTATATTTTCCCGCATGCGCCGGAGCGCCCCGTTACTGTCAACGGCGGTTTTGTTATGCGCGCATGGTATGACATCGTTTCCGCCAGCATGGGCGCGCAGCAAGATGCCGCAGGGATACGCGCTTCGCAAGCCGCAATCGAATCGTTGATTGTTCGGGAGACACAACGCGGCATCGCAACCGAAAACATTTATCTCGCCGGCTTCTCGCAAGGCGGCGCGATTGCCCTGCACACCGGCTTGCGCCACACCTCGCCCCTGGGCGGCATCATTGCGCTGTCCACCTATCTGCCGCTGGCGAAAACCTTGACGGATGAGGCCGGCGAGCGGGCAAAAGAGGCGCCCATATTCATGGCGCACGGGCATAGCGACCCGATAGTGCCTTATGCGCTGGGAAAGTCCTCGGCGGAAATGCTGGGCGAACTGGGTTATCAGTTGGAGTGGCATGAATACGCCATGCCGCATTCGGTATGCATGGAAGAGGTGCGGGATATCGCGGCTTGGCTTACGCGCCGATTGGGCGATGGTTAACCGGGTGCGGCGAGATCATCGAGGATGATCCGGAAGATGGCAGAGGCCATAACGGCCTTATGCTGCGCTGGCCTTGTTGAGCGCCACTCCCTCTCCGCTTGTTGGGGGAAAATTGGGGAGAGGGGCGCCTGGTTGAAAGGTTATCCAGCCGCTCCGCCCCTCACCTCCAGAACCTTCAGCCACAACACCACCGAAGCCAGCACCAGCGTGATTCCGTTCCCCGCGATGACGGGCAAGCTGCCGATCACCACGCCATAGCCCAGCCACAGCGCCACGCCCAATGTGAACAACGCATACATCGGCAGCGAAATGCCGGAAAGATCGCGCGTGCGCCACGATTGCCAAGCCTGCGGCACAAAAGCGATGGTAGTCAGGAATGCGGCGGGGTAGCCGAGCAGGGTGCCGAGGTCGGGGTTCATATCAGTGTCTCGTTATGCGTGTGGTTATGATTTTATATGACGGGTTGCGTTCGGGGGCAATTTATCATGCCGCCCGGTAGCCGGCATCTGAAGCCAGTATTGTTTAACCGTGAAATGAACAAATTCAGGTTCAAAAAAACGCCCCCGAACCAAGAAAGGCCAGGGGCTGACGCTTAACAGCTTGGGAGGAGTTAAGGCATGTAGTGATCAAATATTCGGCCCGTGGTTCAGGTCGCGCCCGAAGCTGGCCAATACCGTATCGGCTGTGCCGTACAAGGCGGCGTTGATCGCGTCAACCAGCGGATCGGCTGTGCTGGCAGACAAGGTGTTTTGGTTCGCCGTCGGCTCGTGATTCAGGTCGCGCCCGAAGCTGGCCAATACCGTATCGGTTGTGCCGTACAAGGCGGCATTGATCGCATCGGCCAGTGGATCGGTTCCGGTCTTGGCAATCGTCAGTGATTCAATGGTAACGCCACGTTGCAGGTCACGCTCAAAGCTGGCGCCAATCGCATCCGTGCCGGCATAAGCAAATGTCGGCAATAATGCTGCCGTGGTTAAGGCTAAAGCAAAGTTACGTATTTTCATGATGAGTCTCCTTTAAAGTTTGCTTGCATCGAATTTCAAGCTGGGCGATTCCCAGTGAATGTAGTGTTGCAAACAACTATTAACCGAGGCTTAAAAAATGATTAACCGAAACTTAATATGCAGTTTTAATTTGGTTTGGCCTGACAAAGACTTTTGTTTTGGCAATTGCGCGAATTGCGATTGGCCGATGCGATAACTAGTGTCGCAAACCATATTTACCCACATGTTCATGGGGTCTCGACCAGGCCCGGCACGTATTCGAGTTTTCCAGTCTGCAAATTCTTTACGTAGCTCAGGATGCTCTTGCGGTTCTTGCCGTAGCCAGGGGGGAGAAGCGAGACATGCACCCAGCCGGAATTTGGCCCCTCATCTGCCGAATAACACTCCAGGATAAGTTGGTCAAACTTCAGGTTATCCCGCACCCAGATCGCAAGCTGCATGTTGGTCACGCTCAGCACCTCGATGTCGCAGGCTTGCCCTTTGACGTGCTGGCTGGCGCTGGCCCAGCCGGCGGGCTTGCCCTTGAGGGCGCGCTCCAGCGGCTGGGAGCGATAGACGCTGTTGGGCGTATAGCGCCCGAATTTTTCGCGCACCGGCCGCATCACATTGCGGCACAGGTAAACGGCGCAACGCAATTCGTCCGCAGAAGAAAAGTTATTGGGAATCCCTTGCCGGCTGGCAAGGTCGGATTTGGTCAGTTCATAAAGCTGGAAATTTTTGCTTACCAGATCATCGGGCACGGCATTCGCCGGGAATTTTTTCCAGGGTTTATTGTTTGGGTCGGTCATGCGTAATGGTCTTTTTTGTTCAAGGGGTTTTTCCACGGATAAGCGCAATCACGCTCGCCATGGTTGCGCCGTCATCGTCGAAACCGCCATGAGTGTTGCTCTTTGACTCCTTGCCAGGCGCTGGCCAAGTACGCACACCTTTCAAATTTTGCGGTGCGATTTCTTCGTTAAAATATTTTTCCATGCCGAGTATCGGAGTGACCTGACCTTTTTCGAACGACTGCGAAACGAGGTACAGCAGCGAGCGGCTGTAGCCGAGAATCGGCTTACAAGTTGGGTCTTTCTGTTCCATGTCATCGGATAGATGGAATTGGTTGAAGTGTTTTACATTGCCGTTTCTGATGGCGGGGACAACCTTGTCTTGAAAAGTGTCCACACGCACTGCGGGAGCCATGAAATTCACACTCTCAAACCCCCAGCCCTTGTCGCATAGCAGTTCGATGGCATGACTGTGCAGTATTGATCCGGCCGAGTGGCCGATCAGGTGCAGGCGCACTTTGGTTTTGTCGGCGAAAAACGGCGATCTTTGGCATGCCTCGTATAGCTTGACCCCGCCGCCATCAGCCGCACTGGAAATTGCCTCTGCGTTTTGCTTCATCTCTCCCCATATCATGGTGCCCGGTTTTGCCAACAGTTTTTCCAGCCGTTCGTTCCACCAGCCTCTGACGCCGTCGAACAGGCCGCCGGTCGGGCGGGGTTGCCCCTTGAGCACATCTTCGAGACGATCAGATAGCGTGGACCACAAATCTGTTTCCCACATCAGGAAAATCGGGAAAATTTTGTTGTCATAGAGCGCCGGTATCCATTTCGCAGCCGTTGATGCTGCGTCACTTTCGGATGTCAATCCGCCATGCGCGTAGATTGCGATATCCACCGCATCATTCTTATTTAATCCCCATGCTTTGCGCGCCTCGCCAAGATGCAGGTTGACCAATGCCTCTATGTCTGAATCCTGGGTGCGGAAATCGCCGGTGTTGCTGAGGCGCCCGTTGTTTTCCATGTCGATGATGAAAGGGCTGATTTCGCGTTTGCGCAAAGAGGGTTCGCTGGCGAGTTGCACTTTGCCGTCGCGCAGGCGCAATGTTGTGGATTGCGCAATCTCCCTGTGCAGGTCGGTAACCACGCCCAACTGCGCGACCCAGCAGTCCATGGCGTTGTCGAGCCAGTCTTCGTAGGTGAGTACGGCGCGGCCCCCGCTGCCCCAAGTGGTATCCCAGGAATTTTGAATGATGAATCCGTCACTGTTGTAGCCAACAATGGCGAATGCGTGACCGCCATCATCGGGCGTTGCTTTCTGCGGCGGGATAGTCCACCAGCCTTTTTTTGGTTTGGATTTAACTGATAAGCCTTCATCCCAGCCACTGTGGCAGACAGCGCTCGCATAGAGAATGCCGACCTCGTTCAGCGCAACATGCATATCGGTGATCGAACGCGTATCAACGCGGTAATAGGCGCCAAGCGGGCGCAATACGGCATCCAGCCACCAGTCGTCAGCTATCTTTTTAACCGGCCCCGTGGGCATCTTCTCTGATGTCCATAGCTTGCTGGCACAAGCACCGTGTTTGTGCCATCCCTTCATTGCACCGCGCAGGCTCGAACCAGTATCGGCTGCTGGATCACCTGGAAACTCATCATAGCGGCGCGCCATTGAGTACAGCATGAATGGTGATACGCTGCATTGCGCAGGACTGCGCTTCGCCGTGCGTTGCAAGTGATATATCACACTCGCCAGCGAGAAGCCGGTGCAGGCATTGGTGTCGCCCTGATAAAGCACAGGAATGTCGGTCTTGGGTTCGAGTGATGCGCCTGGAATAACCGCAACTGTGGGCAGATAAGGTCGGTCACGTAAATCGATTCTGTCAGGGGCAACATTACGTTTCAGACTGGAGGGGCTTTCTTTTGTGACCATGAAGATACCTCGCTAGATATTTACATGAAAAAATAAAGCATGGGGGCAGTAAAACATGGGGGCAGCATCACTTTTAGCTTTGCTGGAATAAAAACATTGTGATGCTGACCCTCATGGCACTACCTTAAGCCTCGCATATAAGAAGAAAGCGGCTGAGAGCCTCGCGTTGTA
>CXWL01018426.1_pt1 | contig 17138 bp, 16 predicted proteins | sample 590931 | NCBI WGS metagenome assembly CXWL01 (sample SAMEA3498368, study PRJEB10139) | groundwater metagenome | biome: water well; material: biofilm material | place: Germany | collected 2015-04-27 | reverse complement strand
GCGCTGGGGCTGATTCATCCCGCCATGGATCGCCTCGGCCCGGTGGCCACGGCTCGTCAACATTGCCGTGATCTCATCGACTTCGATGCGCGTGCGGCAAAATACAAGAGCCGATTTCGGCGCTTCCACATCCAGAATACGAGCCAATGCCGCTTCTTTATGCTGACGGGCTACAATGTAGGCTGTTTGATGGACACGCGGCGCGGCGCCGGCTTTGAGCGGCTCCTTGGCAATCCTGATCTCGACCGGATCCTTCAGATGGCGCTTGGCAATTGCAGCAATCCTGGCGGGCATGGTGGCGGAAAACAACGCCGTCTGCCGATCCTTAGGTGTCTGTTCGAGAATAGCATCCAGATCCTCGGCAAATCCCATGTCCAGCATCTCATCGGCCTCATCCAGCACGACTATCTGAATCGTCTTGAGCTGCAGGGTCTTTCGACGGATATGATCCAGCGCCCGCCCAGGCGTGGCCACGATGACATCGACACCGCGTCTGAGCGCCTGGAGCTGCAGGCCCATCGCCTGACCTCCATAGACCGGGAGCACGGAGATTTTGAGCTCTTTGCCATACCGCGTGACTGCTTCACCGACCTGCATAGCCAGCTCTCTGGTCGGCACCAGGACAAGCGCAGAGGGGCAACGCCGCGCCGAATGGGCAATGCGTTGGAGCAGCGGCAGCGTGAAGGCTGCCGTCTTGCCGGTTCCGGTTGCCGCTTGACCCAGGAGATCGCGGCCTGCCAACAAAGGAGGAATTGCCTCCCGCTGGATCGGTGTCGGCTCTTCATAGCCCAATGTGTCGAGCGTCGTCAGCAGGGCGGCTTCCAGGCCCAGCGCCGCGAAGCCCGGTGAGAAGCCCTTCGCCGGCGGTTCAGCCGGCGGGGGCGTGGTGTCATGTTTCATAGAATGCCTCGATGGTCTTTTGGAATTGTATATTGGTCGAACGATCGTCGAACTATGGGAAACCAATGGGCATACTACTGCGGTTCACCCCTGAAGAGATAGCGGTCAGGAAACAATCTTTTAATGCGCCTCCCTCTACTCGCCTCTCTCTTCTGGCTGCTGGATAGGCCCCGCCCACTCCCCTTTAGCGAGTGTCACTTCTTGAAACCCGCCGTCCGGCCATTGAAACTGGCCGATCTCATCCACTTGCACAATAAAGGAGTCCGCTTCGTGAGCCGGACCACGGAACCAGTACCAACCGGCCACTGTGGGTTTGCCCTCGGTCCATCGATAGTCGACCATCTATCCGTTTCCTTTTCGTCTCTAGCACAAGTCTGATACAGTCCGAGAGGATATTGTAATATCCTTTGTGCCGCAGGAGGCCCCTGACGTCTCCAGTCGCACCGCAGGCTGTTCAAAAAGACCGTCCAGCAGGGCCGCAGACGATGAAAGCACCGGAGGCGTAGCCTCTGGGCTACGTTGAGGATGCTTTCGAGGCGAGAACGACGCTGGCGGACTTTTTCAACAGCCTGTTAGAACACCGAACTTATCATGTCTACACTCCCAATAGAAGATGTCTTGCCAGCCCTTCGCCGCGCGCTGACGGAGGGACGGAATGCGCTCCTGACCGCCGCCCCCGGCGCAGGAAAAACGACAAGGGCGCCTCTGGCCTTACTCGATGCTCCCTGGCTCGCTGGAAAGAAGCTGATCATGTTGGAACCGCGCCGACTCGCCGCTCGCGCCGCGGCCCATCGCATGGCATCCACGCTGGGTGAGCCGGTCGGTGGAACGGTCGGCTACCGCATGAGGCTCGATACCAAGGTAGGCACAAAAACCAAAATTGAAGTGGTCACGGAAGGCATCCTGGCTCGCCTGCTCCAACAGGATCCGGCGCTCAGCGAATATGCGATCGTGATCTTCGATGAATTCCACGAACGGAGCCTGCAAGCCGATACAGGCTTGGCCCTCTGCCTCGAAACGCAACGGCTCTTCCGTCAGGATCTCCGCCTGCTCGTCATGTCGGCCACGTTGGATTGTGGGCCGGTTGCAGACCTCTTAGGAAATGCGCCGGTGATTGCCTCCGATGGACGGATGTTTCCAGTGGAGACCCGGTATCTGGATCAACCCCTCTCCGGCCATCTGGATGCGGCAGTGGTCCAATCGATCCGGCGTTCGCTCGCGCAGGACCAAGGCAGTCTCCTGGTCTTTCTGCCGGGCATGGCAGAAATTCGACGTGTCGAACGAAAGCTACTTGATCTGAATTTGGGATCGAGTATCCTCATCGCGCCGCTCCATGGCGATTTGCCACAAGAGGCGCAGGACCGAGCGATCACTCCCACCCAACCGGGAACGAGAAAGATCGTGCTGGCTACTTCGATTGCCGAGACCAGTTTGACCATCGATGGGGTGCGAATCGTGATCGATGCCGGCTTGCTGCGCGTGCCTCGTTTCGACCCCCGATCGGGACTCACCAGGCTGGAAACCATTCGCGTCACCCAAGATTCCGCTGAACAACGCCGTGGTCGGGCCGGTCGTCTGGAGCCGGGGGTCTGTTCTCGGCTCTGGACCACTGCTGAGCACCAATCCTTGGCCCTTCGTCGTCCGCCGGAAATGCTCGACGCGGACCTCACGCCGTTGTTGCTCGAATTAGCCCTCTGGGGCACAGCACATCCAAGCGAATTGTCCTGGCTCACTCCTCCACCGCCCGGCGCTGTCGCTCAAGCAAGAGAATTACTCACCCGCCTCGGCGCGCTTAATCCAGAGGGACACATTACCGCTCATGGGAAACAGATGGCCGAGCTGCCGCTGCATCCACGTCTCGCGCACATGCTGCTCAAGGCCGTGCCGTTGCAGCTCGGCAATCTGGCCTGTGAGCTGGCAGCCCTACTCAGCGAGCGTGACATTCTGCGAGGCCCCTCCGGCTGGCGCAACGCAGACCTGAGACTCCGTGTGGATGCCGTACATGGACAACACGATCATGCTGCCGGCGCCACCGTCGACCGCGCCGCTTGCCAGCGAGTCAGACGCACAGCCGATCTGTGGCAGCGACAACTTCCGCGATCTGCGCCTTCAGACAGGCACGATCATCTTGATGAGGTCGGTCTCTTGCTTGCACTCGCCTATCCAGATCGCATCGCTCAACGCCATAACGGAAAGGACGCGCGCTATCTCATGGCCAATGGCCGTGGCGCCCTCTTTGCCAATCCCGATCCGCTTGGCGCAGAAGACTATCTGGTGATTGCCGATCTGGACGGAGGCCAGCAATGGGCCAGGATCGATCTGGCCGCGCCGGTACGGCTTCGCGATCTCGACACCCTTTATGCAGACCAGATTCGAACAATCGATGAGGTATTGTGGGACGAGACAGCGCAGGCGGTATGCGCGACGAGACAACGCCGATTGGGCCAACTTATTCTGTCCGAGCAGGGGCTCTCGAAGCCGGATCCTTCGATGATGTCGACGGCATTATTACAAGGCATTCGCCGGGCGGGACTCGATCGGCTGGCCTGGACTCCGGAGCATCGTCAGTGGCGGGCGCGAGTCGTTTTTCTCCGTCGAATAGAAGGACAAGAGTCACGGTGGCCCGATCTCTCGGATGAATCCTTGATGCGAACGCTCGACGAATGGCTTGCTCCTTTTCTATCCGGCATCACGACGCTCGACCGCGTCACGCGACTCGATCTCACCCAACCCTTGCACGCGCTCCTCTCCTGGGAACAACAACGCCAACTCGAACAGTGGGCTCCCACCCACCTGACGGTGCCAAGTGGGTCGAGCGTTCGCGTGGAATACGAGACGCCAGATCTGCCGGTCTTGTCTGTGCGCTTGCAAGAAATGTTCGGCTGTAAGGACACACCCCGTCTCGTCGAGGGAAAGGTTCCCGTCATGCTGCATCTTCTCTCGCCGGCCCGCAAGCCAGTCCAGATCACAAAGGATCTCTCAAGCTTCTGGAAATCGGCCTATCTCGAAGTGAGAAAAGAACTCCGCGGGCGCTATCCCAAACATTCCTGGCCCGACGATCCCCTCACCGCCCCGCCGACCGCCAAAGCCAAACGGCGGACGCAATAGGCCGCATTATTCATGATGGTTCCTCGTACTTACTCTTCCTTGACTCCCACCTCTCTTAAATTTATGATGTGGGTTCACTTGTAACTACAAAAAAGGGTCCTATGAAATTCACAAATGTTCGCGAACTCAAAGCCAAGACATCCGAAATGCTTAGGACCGTTGAACGAGGAAACACTGTCCTTGTAACCACCCATGGACGGCCGACTGCAATGCTGGTCCCGGTGACAGAAGACGATATCGAGGACGCCTTGCTCGCGTATAGCCCAACACTTCGAAAGAAAATCGAAGAAGGCCTCAAGGACATCCGTAGCGGTCGGGCCATGCGGCTGTCTGACTACAAAGCGACACGCACCAAGAAGAAGGTACGTCGGACGTGACCTATCAGGTTTTTCTGTCGGAGAAAGCACAGCGGGACCTCGATGGGCTTTCGGACAGAATCACCAATCAAATTCTTTCCGATTGTGCTCGCCTTGCCGACAATCCCATTCCAGACGGAAAGCGCATCAAAAAGTTACAAGGGTTTAAAGAGGTCCTGTATCGTCTGAGAGCGGGCGACTACCGGGTAGTGTTCCAACGCTCAGGAACCAGGATTGACATCGTGCGCGTGCTCAGCAAACCGGACTTTCAGAAGGCCTATTGAAGTATCAAAGCAAGCAACGATACTGCACTTTTCCCCATACAACCATGAGCCCACCTTGAACGTGGGCCCGACCGTGTTTCAATCCTCGCCCGCCCTTTCGAGCGGGCGCTACGCTCGCAACAGGCCTATTGCAGATCAGCCAAGCGGTTTCAATCCTCGCCCGCCCTTTCGAGCGGGCGCTACGGATGCGGGAGCTTGTCCGCGCCTGGCTGCCCACAGTTTCAATCCTCGCCCGCCCTTTCGAGCGGGCGCTACTGCCGGTACAAAGGAGTAACACCCCGCGATCAGCGGGGTTTCAATCCTCGCCCGCCCTTTCGAGCGGGCGCTACAGTAACTAGGTAATCATCTTGACGCCCCTCCCCGAGTTTCAATCCTCGCCCGCCCTTTCGAGCGGGCGCTACTGAAGGTGCCAAAGGCAACATGGCTCTCACCAATCGTTTCAATCCTCGCCCGCCCTTTCGAGCGGGCGCTACTGCAGCCCACCGAGTGCCTTTCCGACACCTCCCAGTTTCAATCCTCGCCCGCCCTTTCGAGCGGGCGCTACGACGTGATAACGTGCTCACTATCGAGTCTTGACAGTTTCAATCCTCGCCCGCCCTTTCGAGCGGGCGCTACTATCCGCAGATGTATAACGACCCCCCAAAATACTCGTTTCAATCCTCGCCCGCCCTTTCGAGCGGGCGCTACCGAGATTTCCAGATATCGCGCTCGCGCCACCAGGTTTCAATCCTCGCCCGCCCTTTCGAGCGGGCGCTACGGTTATCTGTCACGTGTCCACTTTGTGTGCTCGGGAGGTTTCAATCCTCGCCCGCCCTTTCGAGCGGGCGCTACCCCGTATAAAACGACTGTGCTACCGACGTATTGTTTGTTTCAATCCTCGCCCGCCCTTTCGAGCGGGCGCTACACGAGGCAGACCAAAAAAGGAGACACTCGATGCGTTTCAATCCTCGCCCGCCCTTTCGAGCGGGCGCTACCAAGGCCTTAGCAGTTTCACTAGCCCACGGATCTGTTTCAATCCTCGCCCGCCCTTTCGAGCGGGCGCTACAGCCAACGCATCGGCCTCAATACTGGTATTCATCCCAGTTTCAATCCTCGCCCGCCCTTTCGAGCGGGCGCTACTTTCACACCACTTCCAGTATGGGCGCGGAGGGGAGTTTCAATCCTCGCCCGCCCTTTCGAGCGGGCGCTACTTCTTCGTTCGTATAGATCCCGCTCAACTCAGCCGGTTTCAATCCTCGCCCGCCCTTTCGAGCGGGCGCTACGCAGGATGGCATGGAGCAAGGCGACCCGTCCATTGTTTCAATCCTCGCCCGCCCTTTCGAGCGGGCGCTACCAACCAGGGCGTCGTGGCTGTTGCAGGCTAAAACGAGGTTTCAATCCTCGCCCGCCCTTTCGAGCGGGCGCTACAGCACCTCCGCCGTCACGACGGCGGATGCGCAAATGTTTCAATCCTCGCCCGCCCTTTCGAGCGGGCGCTACAACCGGAGGATCATGGCTATGCGTGAGCGCGGCATGTTTCAATCCTCGCCCGCCCTTTCGAGCGGGCGCTACGAGGTACGAGCGCATTACAGGCCTGCATAATATAGTTTCAATCCTCGCCCGCCCTTTCGAGCGGGCGCTACCATTAAGGGCGAGCACATGGTCTCCCAAGTCACGGTTTCAATCCTCGCCCGCCCTTTCGAGCGGGCGCTACGATCCAGGCCACCGTTAAACCCCTTTCTTCTTGTGTTTCAATCCTCGCCCGCCCTTTCGAGCGGGCGCTACGGTCTACCGCACGAAGGGGGGAGGGTGGGACGGTGTTTCAATCCTCGCCCGCCCTTTCGAGCGGGCGCTACCTCCACGCTCTCTGGCATAGCGTCCTGGAACAACAGGTTTCAATCCTCGCCCGCCCTTTCGAGCGGGCGCTACCACGGGCTCCTGACAGATGGCGAGCGAGACAGAGTGTTTCAATCCTCGCCCGCCCTTTCGAGCGGGCGCTACCGTGCGTGTTGGTGGATTCGGTTTCTCGCAAAAGAGCAGTTTCAATCCTCGCCCGCCCTTTCGAGCGGGCGCTACCTGTGGAGGTCGTACAGGGGACCCGCACCCATGCGGTTTCAATCCTCGCCCGCCCTTTCGAGCGGGCGCTACCGTGGTGCCAATTGCCTACAAGAAGATGCCCGATTGGTTTCAATCCTCGCCCGCCCTTTCGAGCGGGCGCTACAGCGGAGCGGTCATTGCGGTCGCCGATCAGACGGGTTTCAATCCTCGCCCGCCCTTTCGAGCGGGCGCTACATTGACGGAACCCTCTCAACCGCTGAGGCTGATTGGTTTCAATCCTCGCCCGCCCTTTCGAGCGGGCGCTACTGAGCAGTGAGCCAGTCCACCACGCTTGACATTGTTTCAATCCTCGCCCGCCCTTTCGAGCGGGCGCTACCGTCAACCGCCGTTGCGAAAACCATTACCTTTAATGTTTCAATCCTCGCCCGCCCTTTCGAGCGGGCGCTACCGAGACAACAGTTAGTAGTGCCTGTGATCGCGTCGTTTCAATCCTCGCCCGCCCTTTCGAGCGGGCGCTACGCCACTACCTCACCAAGGCCTGAAAACAACTGTTTCGGCCTAGGTTTTTGCGAACCTGTCGAAGATCCATTCTGAGGTGTCGACATTCCCAAGATTCGCCTCATCCAAGTCATTGAGAAATAAGAACCCTGCGAACAACGCGATCCTGCCGGGATTCGAACACCGCTCCTGGTTCGCGCATCACAGGATAAGCGGCTCCTCGAAATCCACCTTCCCGTCCAATCCATACACCTGTACATGCTTTTCCCTCGGCTCAGTCAACCGATAGACGCGGAGACTGTCTTCGGTCTTCTCGATAATATCCAACAAGCGCCTAATCACCTCCTCGAATTGTGCCTCGCTCACTGAACATTCAAATACTGATTTCTGCACGCGTTGCCCGAAGTCCTGACAGGCTTGCGCGACCTTGCGAAGTCTGCGCCGGCCAGCGGCCGTCTCGGTCGAAACATCGTAGCTAATCAGGACGTGCATGGCATTCCCTATCGGTACAGAAACGGCGGATAGCATTCAAGATCGCCACGCAGCACACGCGCGAGCAATCGCGCCTGCACGTGCGGCATCAAACCTAACGGCATCTTCTGATCAAGCACCGGGTGTGTGATTTTCTCCTGCTTACGTTTTTGATAGGCGACAATCACTTCTTTGCGCGCAGCATCCTCCATCTGCACCGCGCCGCCCGAACGCTTCGTGAAATCCGTTGCGCTCACCTGACGCCGGTTGATTAGCGTAAGCACAAGTCGATCGGCCAACACGCTCCGCAGTTCCTCCATGAGATCTAGCGCCAGCGCCGCCCGGCCCGGTCGTAGCGCGTGGAGGAATCCCATCTGCGGATCGAGTCCGACCCCTTCCGCCGCCGCGACACAATCGTTCATCACCAGTGCATACAGGAACGACATGAGGGCATTGACGGGATCGGTCGGCGGACGCCGGTTGCGGCCATCCATCTTGAACGTCTCACGATCCTCTCGAATCATGCGGTCGAAGGTGGAGAAATAGTTTCGAGCCGACTCCCCTTCAATGCCGCGCAGAGTGTCTAAGCCCTCGCATTGGGGAAGCCTGGTCACGGCATTGCCAAGCGCGTCCGCTGTTTTCCTCAAGGCATCGGCATCAGCGGGATCGTCGGCTTCCCGCGCGCCTCGCAGGACGATCTGGCGGGAGTTCTGAATTTTTCCCCCGACGATATTGCGCGCAATGGCTAACGTCCGGACGGGGTCGCGCATTGCCTCATGCTGCGCGCAACGGAGCAAAACATTTCCACTGACTGGCCCTTCCACGCGGGCTTTGAACCGGCCATTGCGATCAAGCAGCACGACGAAACGGCCATCTTCAGCACAGCGCTGCATGGCCGCCGGACTCATCATGACATCGCCAAAACAAACGACCCCGCCGAGGTGGTGAAACGGCACCTGTAATTTCGTTTCCTTTTCCACCTCCACTCGCAGCGTGTCATGGTCGGCCCGCAAGTAGGCACCCTCGGTCGTCACGTAGAGCGTGTTCAGTAGTTGATGCATGAACCCCTCATGTGTGAATGGTAAAGAGGTCGCGAACAACGGCGGACGCCCGCCGGCCTTCGTCAATGACAGAGGGCATACATGACTCTTGAAGGGAACAATGCGTACAGCGATGATCGTTGACTGGCGGCGGAAGCCGCGTAGCTTTCAACATCGCGCGGATGGCTTCTGTTACTTCGGCTACTCGCATGCGAAGCGCCACTGTAAATTCGACTTCCCGCCGCTTCCGTGAACTATGGTGATAAATCGCGCCACGCGGCACAGACTGCCCTGTCATCTCCTCGAGACACAGCGCCTGCGCACAGAGTTGCAGATCATCATGCTCCTGCTCCCGGTGTGGTCCATGTTTGTACTCGACGGGATATGGCGTCCCATCGTGAAACTCCACCACGTCGCCCTTTCCAACCAGACCTAAACTCTTGGACCACAACGGCAGCGCCCGCTCAATGCGTATGCCCGCTTGTTCCTCCACCACAGGCTCATCCACCCGCTTATGCACCGCCTGGCCTCTAAGGGTGTAAAGATTCTCGTCAAACGTCTGCTCGACATGAATCAAGGCACACTGGCGCGGGCAATAGCTCCAGTGCTCAAGCGCGGAGATCATGATGGGGTCGTCGTCTGTCGACACAACTATCCCACCTTGTTAATGAAGGTCACGCCTTTGAAACCTTTGACTGGTCCCTCATCTGGCAGGGTCACGGAATAATCGCCAAAGCTTCTTGGTGGACTATCGCCACCGTTTGATCGTTTGACGTGTATGAGGTCGAACAGTTTGTGCGCGGGAGCGTTGCCGAGTTCAGAATCGTGCCTGAAAATGTAGAGCCCTCGCGTCGTCATCTCACCACGAGCAGCGGAGCGGTCGTGTTCGAACATAGTACTAAGTGCCTCCCAGAGTAGATCAAGGTCTTTATCGGCAAACTTGGTTTGCTTAGATAGGAAAGACGAAACAAATCCGTGAGCCATGTAGAGCCCATAAGGAACAGTAAACTTACGTCCCATTGTTCGGTTGTCACCCTGTTGCTTTTCCGCCTCCGCCTCAGTAGCAACGGCCATCCGCGTAATCGAATGTTCAGAAGTCACAATAGGATCGACGGAACGGGCAAAGGTGAGTTGTACAGGGCCACGGACCTGGCCACAGTTAGGAGCTGATTTGAGTGAAAGCACGGCACCGAAGGTTCTGATGTCAAAGAAGGTCTCGCACATTTTGTCTCTTCCTTGGTCTGATTCCTCGCGAGTCGGCTTCCTAGATTTTGCCTCCTTAAGAGTCTTGTTCAAGAATGTCTTGACCTGCTTTGGCAACTCATTCTCTTTGATCCACTGCTGGACTTCTTTCTTGTCTAGAACACCGGATACCATCAGGGAAGCATTCCCATCTTCTTCAGTGGTCACCTCCAATCCCTCAGGGAGAGTCAGCTCGCCGAGCTGTTCAACCACATCAGATGGAATAGGTACGGCCATATCCTCACCGAGGGCAATGTCGAGTTCCTTAAACGCTTGCACGTGCGACCTGCCGAGGACAGCGCGCTCTTTGATGTAGATGTCGAATGGCCGTGCGTAGCTATGCTTCATCGCAACATAGTTTCGCACCTTTCGTTTCAAGCTCACATCCGTAACCAACCCACGGCCGGTTTCAGCATCCAAGCGTGGCAAGTTGCCGGCATCGGGGTCACCGTTCGGATTGCCGTCCTTGACATCAAACAACAACACAAAGTCATAGCGATTTGAGATACTCATGTTCATTCTCCTTATGCGGATGGGTTTGGCAAAAAGAAGTCGTGACGCTGATGGTAATATCCCACGGCAAATCGTCCTTGCTCAGAGATGGCCATATAGGAAGGAAACGGATTCGTGGCTGGCAGCTTACTTGTGATGGTATCCACAAGTTTTTCAAGGCTCACTGCAATGCCTTTTCTTCCTGATTTGGCCGCCTTGGATATGTGATGAGGATATAGCCGTAGCAATTGAGGGAACACTGTTACGGGAGTCGCTGATGCTGCACCATAGAAGCGATCACGAATTGTTGAGTTTGCACCAGGATTAGTTTTTGTGGAATGGGCGGCCCACTGGGCTTCTTCAAGTACGAAGAACAATCTTCCGAGAAGATAGGCCACATCGGTACTGTCTTCATCCAGCGACATTTTTAGCTCCTTTTCATGAATCTGTCTGGTCCTATTCAAGCACGCCTTTACAATGGCAGCACGCGGGTAGCTTACTTCTTGTTCAGCGCGAATGCGTCGAACTGCACCCTGGAGTAGGGTGACTGGGTACGGGAGGCGTTCCAAAATAGCGCGCATGACTTCGCCGCTAAGATTCGGCGGCACCTTGTCGGGATCACCTTTGGGATACTTAACGGTAGCGGGTGCCGTCGCATTCAGCAGAGAACGGAGCGTCAAGTTCGGTTTATCTCGTTCTCCACGAACTATTCGTAGATCATCGAAGTGTCGCTGAATGTTGTGGGCGAGCTCGGCTACTGTTCCTATGTACCAATAGCGGATAGCAATGCGTGCGTCGTTTGGCGCAAGTCCCAGCACATAAAAGCGCGTTTGCTTGTCTTCGATTGGTGCAACGCCTTGGGTGGGTGCCTCGTACAGTGCTTTCAGAGCGAGAGAGTTCCGGTCTGGGTCATCCTTGCGCGGCTCGGCGAAGATGTCAGCGAAGTTGTCTTCTAAAGCGCTCGGCTTGTCCGCCCAAAATACAGTGGAGGCGTCCCCAATCAATATGCACTGCTTGCTATTCGGTCTATTTCTAGTATCAATCAGATAATTGAGAGCTGTGGTGTATGCAAAAGCACCCGGTCTGCCGACGGGAGCATTAGCACCCTTCGCTTTCCCATATGAGTTAAACGCTGGAAGATTAAATGAATGGATTTTTGCAGTGGCCTGAGAATCTTTGATGGGTGTGGCAGGGTGAAGCTCAATAATGGCTTCAGTCTGACCGGTGATTAGACATTGTCCAACACCAAGCCCAGGATCGTCCTTGAACTCCTTAATGACCGTATCACGCACAATTGTACTTTGGCAGACAAGTTCTGGCGAATCGCGGAGGCGAAAGCTAATGTTGCCATTCGTTTGCTCAATTTGTGGCCATAATGTATTTTCGCGTAGTCGCTTAAAATTCGCTGGCCTCTTGTAGAACTGAGCAACCGCGTTAACGCCCTTGTCAACTTTGGGATCTGGGAAGCTTTCCAAGATTCGCTGTCTAAAGGCTTCTAATCGTTTCGCAGGTAACTCCTTATCATCCCCTTCTTTAGGTAGTCCAAAAACATAGCGGGGATGATCCCAAAGCAGGAAAGCGGTCTTCCAGGAGCCTGTGCCAGGCCTATCCCTGCTCTGTGGGACGAATAGGGGCCTGCCATGTTTGCGCCTGCCTTCCCCCTCGCGCCAATCCTCAAGATTGACTAAGCTTCCGTCTGGATCGAGCACAACGACGAAAGAAATCGCATTTATCTCAAAGCCAATGGGCGGGACGCTATGCGGTTCAAGTTGACGCTTTCGATCGTAGTACTTGCTAAGCGATTGGAGGATCATCCCCGAACCTCCTCGCTCTCCCATGCGGGGATGTTTACGACGCCATTATTCAAACAAGCCTGAAAAAAGCGCGGCTTGGGGTCGGCAGGGTCGCTGTAGTCCAAGTCGTACAACATCCAGCCTAAGTCCTTTGTCTCTCCGATAGGTTCCGGCTCGGCCTTCATATCCTCCACTAGCCGAAACGCGCAGGCAAATTCGCGGCAACCGAGGTACGGCTGATTGACACACTGCCCACGGGAAGCCCGCCGCTCGAACATGTTCAAGAACTTAGCCGGGTTGTTATCGGGTAGCGCCAGTAGATCATCTTCGCCGTGGTTGACTGGAGATTTGGAAAGATGTGGAAAATGTGGCTTGTGAAAACTTGGGTTCCGCAGTTCGAAATACGCGTAGATGCGGTAGGCCACATCCCGGAGAAATAGTCCAGCGCGTTGTTGGCGCTCGTCTTCTATATAAAACCCTAGGTTGCCGGAACCAGTACTCATCGCAGTCTGTACATTTCTGGTGGAAGCCACGGCTCCGACTTCATTGCGCCTGAGGCTGATCCACTTAATGGGTTTCAGCACTTCGATCTTGGTCACTCGCCAGTGGATGGCCGGCTTCCAAACAATAGCGTCGAATATCGCCCGCGCAGCGGAAGGTGTCATCACGTCATAAGAGACGCGCTCGACCTTCATTTCTGGGCGCGTAAAGCATGCGAAATCTCCCGACACTTCAAGACAATAAGATTTGATCATAAAATCCCTCACCCAATGAGTTGTTCAGCAGTCAGTTCGCTGCCGAAGGTCACGCCAACTTTGTCGTCGTATAAGGTGCTGACTGCCTGTGCGAAGATCCCCGGCCAGACCTCTTGGACTTCGCCAGATTGGACCAGTTTGTCCACTGCACGGCGAGGCAGGTTTACGCTATATCGTTGCAGCTTGCGCATGAGCCACCGTTCCGGCCCATCTTTCTTGAGCTTTCCGATTAGCGCTTGGCTTTCGCCGTACCAGACAAGGATGGCTTGGCTTTCTGCGTCGTCGATGAGTTGGAACTTCTCGGCGGCGGTACGGAATTGGATTTTCAGCTCTCGAGCGTCTCTCGTCAACAAGTCGGTGATGCCGTGCTTATCGAGTGAGTCCGCTTTCACATAGAAATGCTCAAAATAGCGGGTAAAGAGTTCTCTTGCCATGGGATCACTCGTGCTGCCACTCAAGAGGCTGATAGTAGTTTGCTCGGCACGACGGAGCGTACCTGGAGGCGAAGATTTGGGAGGAACAAACACAACGACCTTGCCGAGGTCTAACGCCCCTTCCCTATTACAGCGACCGGCTGCCTGAGCGATGGAATCCAGGCCGGACAGTGCGCGGTAGACGACGGGAAAGTCGATGTCTACTCCAGCTTCGACCAACTGTGTACTAACGACTCGTGTAGGGACCTTCTTTGCCAACCGCTCCCGAATGCCGTCAATAACTTGTGATCGATGCTCTCCGCACATAGCGGCGGACAAATGAATCGTCCCTTCTGGCATCAGTCGGTGCAGTTCGCGGCAGTCTCGACGGGTATTGACGATAGCGAGCAGCGATTCATGAGGTATTATCTCAGCAGCGATTTCCTGCCATTCTCGTCGAACATAGAAATCCAGCGGCATCTCGACTGTCACCCTCTTAAGATCACGATACAGGGCATCCGGGTCTGTCATGATTTCTCGTACACCTTCCAGCCCCCTGAATGTCCAACCAAATCCTTCGCGTGTGTTCAGCGCTGGCTGAGTGGCTGTGGAGAGCACGAACGTAACCCCATAGTGCCGGGCTAACAGATTTATGGTATCCATGATCGGTTGCAGGAACTCGGGATTGAGCAGTTGCGCTTCATCCAATACCACAACACTATTCACGATGTTGTGAAGTTTGCGACAGCTTGAAGTCCGCGCAGCGAACAGCGATTCAAAAAACTGAACGTTTGTCGTGACGATTATGGATGCATCCCAGTTTTCCGTTGCGAGACGGCTTTTCGCGGTTTCCTTCTCGGGATCGAGGTTGCTGTGGTGTTCAACAACGTTGTTATCGAAGATGCCTCGAAAAATCCCTGCCGTTTGCTCGATGATGCTGGTGTACGGGATGACGTATATGATACGCCGTTTTTTGTAGCGAACCGCATGCGTAAGCGCGAAAGCCAGACCGGAAAGTGTTTTGCCGCCACCGGTTGGAACTGTGAGCGAGAAGAGTCCTGGCGTGCCGGACGCACGTTCGCGGCACTGGCGCAGGACTTCAGCACGCACGCGATTCACAGGCGTTGGCTTGGCCTCGGAAGTAAGTTTCGTCATGTGCTCGTCAAATTTACCCAGTAGCTCTTCGATAGAAGAGAATGTCCCGCGAGACTGCGCTTTCTCGCCATCCATGAAATTCTCAGTATCAAGAAAGTCTCCATCAACGAGGCAAGAAAACAACATCCGCAGCCAGAGCGCGAGACCTGCTTCGCCCCCAAGTGGTTTGGTAGTTGGAGTAATGGCAGGATGAAGAATGTTGGTGGGGACAGTCACGTTAGAAATGGTCTGCAAGTGCTGTCCCTCTGTCAACCGTTGAGACAAGGAAGCAAGGGCATGCTCATTAGAATGCCAGTCCGATAAGCCAGCATGATGTCCTGCGATGAGATAGGCTAAGAGCCGACCCTTACCGCCAAGCTTCTCGACAGCATGGAGGGCACCCGCAGAGGAGTGATTCACCCGACCTTTACCACCCTCAATGTGTGCCTCTGGATCAAATCCACTCTCGCGAGCGATATAGCTTTGGAAAGCCGAAGAATACTTCCCCAGGTCATGCCAAAGACCAGCAAGTCGCCCCCAATCGGAATGTCCGAAGGTCGAAGCAAACTCGCTGGCGAGATCGCCCACCGCGCGCAAATGCTCTTCAAGGTGATGAATCTCAAAGGACCCATCCTCGTTCCGACGCACATGGGCCAAGTAGTGCTTGACTGGCGCTGATGAAGTCATAGCCAGATCATGAGCCTCACGGATATTCACTTGCGGTTCTCTTTAAGCCACGCACAAGAATCAATTCTTCCGCCGGCCAGTCCCCCCATCCAACGGCGCAAAGGGCAGATCCGGGTTGTACTTGTTTGCCGGGTTCAGCGGATTGTCCGGATGATACTGGTTCACCGGATTGAAGGGATTGTTCGGACTGTATTTGTTGACCGGGTTGGCAGGATTGCCCGGGTCATAGCGGTTCGCAGGATTGAAGGCACTATCGGGATCGTAGGCGTTGGCCAGATTGCCCGGGGCGTCCATACCGCACTTCGTGTGAACCGCTGGCTCAGTAGAGCAGTATCGTGATTGCCGCCAGCGGAGAAACCCCATCACTGTTTCCGGGATAGCACCGTTGGCCTGATTGAACGGGTCCTGAGTGTCCCTCACAGCAACCACATACGATTTCACGGCTTCCCCTCCTGTTCCTCGGCCCACTCAACGAGCTTGCGCCGTAATTGGTCCTTCGACGGCAGGTACAGTCGGTATTCCCTGGCGTGGATGTTGGCACTCTTGGGCAGGGTGATGGTGACCAACGCGTCGTGCTTTTTCTTGCAGAGGATGATGCCGATGGTCGGCTGTTCGTCTTCCCTTTTCACCTGTTGGTCGAAGTAGTTGACGTACATCTGCATCTGCCCGAGGTCTTGGTGCGTCACTTTGCCGATCTTCAGATCGATCAGGACGTAACAACGAAGCAGTCTGTTATAGAAGACAAGATCGACGAAGAAGTGGTCCGCATCGAAGGTGAAGCGCTTCTGGCGGGTTTCGAAGAGAAACCCTTTGCCGAGTTCCAACAGGAAGTGTTCGAGCTTGTCGATGATCGCGGACTCCAACTCGGTTTCGGAATAGGCGGCCTTCTCATCGAGTCCGAGAAACTCCAGGACGTACGGTTCTTTCAAGATATCGTACGGCCTGCCGACGATCTGGCCGTGCTGCGCCAGCTTTCGGATTCCGCGCTTGTCCCGACTCAACGCCAGGCGTTCGTAGAGGCTGGCGTTGAACTGGCGCTTGAGTTCCGGCAATGTCCAACCGTTTCGTGCCGATTCAATTTCATAGAAGGCGCGTTCGTCCGCGTTGTCAATGCCCAGGAGGAAGACATACTGGGACCAACTTAAACGGAACAGCGTTGCGGTGTGCGCACCCTCCCGAGACACCGATGGCTTGCCGGGGGACGATCCCCCAGATAGCGTCTGGGATTTCTCATGAGTCTCGGATTCCAATTTCCCAGATACCATCTGGGATTTTCCCGGAAGGCGATCTCGATACGCCAGGAACAACTTGCGCATGTATTCCAGATTTGACCGCGAAAAGCCACGCCCGAACTCCTCCGTAAGCCATTCCGCCAACTCCCCGAGTGTGCGTTTCCCATATTCAGCCCTCGCAGCGCCCTGCTGTTCATGCTCGACGATGCGGCGGCCGATCTCAAAGTTGGTCAAGACCTGGAGCGTGTCCACGCTGCGAACGACTGCCCGGCGAGCCGCAAGAATGAGTCCGCGGATATCGGCCAGCAGCGCATCGACCTGCCCGGTCGCACCCTTCGCTATGCGAGTCATCCTCTCCTTACCTGCCATTGATCAGTTCCTTCCAGTTCAAGCGTCACAGTTCTGAGGTCATACCGATTCTTCTTCTATCGTTTCTTCCGGCGGCCCACGGCTTCCAGCAGCCGGTGATGCGACCAGCTCAATTCTCTACGCAGCGTGTCGAGCATCTTCTGTCCATACCCGGCCCCCGGCGCCACGGGTGAACCGTGCTGTTTCACGTTCGCCTCGCACCGCAAATCCGATCCCTCTACCAATTGTGCAAGGACTCCTGCACGATTGCCTACGCGTTCATCGATGCTTGAGTTCTAACTCCAAGTGCAACACTACCAGCCCTGATGGGCTAAGGTGTTGCCATGA
>CXWL01005851.1_pt1 | contig 17140 bp, 16 predicted proteins | sample 590931 | NCBI WGS metagenome assembly CXWL01 (sample SAMEA3498368, study PRJEB10139) | groundwater metagenome | biome: water well; material: biofilm material | place: Germany | collected 2015-04-27 | reverse complement strand
ATATTTCATGAATTCGCACGATGATCGCGCAGGATATTGGTTTCACAAGGGATTTTTCGAAGAAGCGATGTAGTTATTCATACATCCGACTGAGAGAAATTCCTTGTGGAATCAAGAGGCAAGTGAGCGCGTGTGCAATTCATGAAATATCCGGGCTAGGAGCCTGTCGGACTTAAGACTAATCTACTGCGCCAATGGGATAGCGGCTCATATTTCATCGATTTTTCGTTGCATAGTCTCGCTATGCGCCTCAAAATCGAGAAAATATTCTCTCGCTCTCCCACTTGACTCAGCTACGATTGCTTAAGTCCGACACTGGTTTTTTTCCATTATTTTTTAGAGCAATGAACCTTTTATTCATTGTGAGGAATATATAGGGGAACTTTACTGAAAGCATAAAAACCAGCATTTTTTGATTTATGAAACAGCATGTATGAACCGCCAGAGTTAAAAATGCAAAAATCCTTTAGCTCGCATGAGCAGCAGGCTAAGGAGCGGAATTTGATCGCAGAAACTGCTGTCGGCAATGAGAAAGCTTTTGAACAACTTTATCAGCTCTATTTTAATCGATTGTATCAATTTATATTCCATATCGTTAGGCGTCAGGATTGCATTGAAGAAATTATTAATGATGTCATGTATGTCGTCTGGGAAAAAGCATCTACCTATGATCAAGTATGCCGTCCCTCCACATGGATCTTGGGTATTGCTTATCTGAAATCATTAAAAAGTGCTAAGCAAAGCCTGATAAGAGAGGATCGGTCAGTTGAGTTTAATGACGAACTGGATTACTTCCCTGACAGAGGAACTCAATGGATCTCTCAATTGGAAGTCAGTAACTGGCTTGAAGTTGCATTTGATAAACTGTCTACGGAGCAGCGTGCCGTGGTGGAAATGACGTATTATCAGGGTTTACATTACAATGAAATTTCAGAAATTATGCAATGTCCTGAGAATACAGTAAAAACCAGAATGTTTCATGCACGAAAAATTTTGGCAAAATTATTTTTAGAGCTTAATGGCAGGAGTTAAAAGATGTCATTTACAAATATCAAAGTTACCAGTAAAAGCGAGCATCAAAAAGTATGGGATCTTTTACCTTGGTATGTTAACCATTCCCTAGATACTGCTGAACAAGATGTTGTAAAAAATCATGTTAGGACTTGTATCACTTGTAGAATTGAATTAAATCAGCAACAACAAGTGTTTGAAAAGATACAACAGACCGATTTTTTACAACAGGTGTCGCAGGTTTCCTTTGCCCAGTTGAAAAAACGAATTGAAGAACAACCTAAGCTCTGCGCTCTTGCTAAACATAACAAGCCAAAAAAAGAACTAAAATTTTTCTCGCATCAATTTCCTGGTTTTGTAAAATACACCGCTTTGGCAGCAAGCTTATTATTGCTGGCAACACCGTTTATGTTAAATTCACCGATTGACAAACCTGAATTGAAAGGCGAGTACAGAACGCTGGCCAATTCGACTGAAGGTAAACAGAAAAACAACATCGTACGCATCGTCTTTGCAGACCAGCCAGGTCCAGAACAAATCGAGGCTATTTTGAATAGTGTTTCAGGTCATATCGTTAAAAGGCCATCCAAAAATGGCGTTTACGAAGTTCAAATTGGTAATCAACAAACTAATTCTCAAGAGGTCAATGATGCCATTTCGCACTTGCGTAAAAATAAGCTTGTCATTTTTGTTGAACTCGCCCAAGGATTACCTTATTCTGATTAGGATCATACTATGATGCTGAGTAATCAAATGAGAATCCGTCTATTTTTTTTCCCGTTGCTAATGGTAATGCTTGCTGTTTTACCAGTCAAAGCTGAGCAGGAATTATTTATCGATCCTCAAATTTTTGATAGCAAACAAGCAGAACGTATCATTTTAGTGACCTACACTGATAAGCACATTAACCGCATCCCGATTGGAACAGAGAACCAGGCATATCGTCGAAGAGGTGAATACAGCAGTTCAACCTGGAGCAAAAGAGTAGCAGCCAGCATAGAGACGGATTACAAATTAAAAATCCTTTCACAATGGCCAATCAGAGAAATTGGTGAGCATTGTGTCGTATATCTGGTTAATGAAGATCAACCTATGGATGATGTCATTAATGCATTAACAAAGGACAGTCGTATCGAGAATGTTCAAACAATGGTTACTTTTCAAGTCATGGCGGACAAATACAGTGATCCTTATTACCGTCTGCAAACGAATATTCATTCGATGAATTTAGCTGAAATACACAGCCAGACTACAGGCAAAAATGTAACTATCGCGATCATTGATACCGGTGTTGACACAAAGCATCCTGATTTAGAAGGGCAAATTCATCAAAGTAAAGATTTTGTTCCACAAAAATCACCGGATTTCTTCGGCGACTTTCATGGTACAGCAATAGCTGGTGTTATAGTGGCCAAAGCAAATAATGGGCAAGGCATTGTCGGTATCGCACCCGATAGTCGCGTGATCGCATTGAAAGCCTGCTGGGAAGTAAAGGCAGGCAGTTTGGAGGCAATTTGCAATAGTTTTACATTGGCCTTAGCGATCAATACAGCTATTGAGATGAAGGCTGATATTCTTAATTTAAGTTTAACTGGCCCCTATGATCCACTCTTGGCCAGGTTAATCGAAAAAGCCATTCAACGAGGCATTATTATCGTTGCTTCACAGTCTGACAGAGATGATGAGGAATCCGGGTTTCCAGCTCAGCAATCAGGTGTCATCGGGGTTCGAAGCAACAAAGTTGTACAATCGTTATATGGAAATCACATGCTTACCCTATCTGCGCCCGGGGAAGAAATACTAACTACGTTACCCAAGGGTACCTATGACTTTGTTTCAGGCAATTCCCTGGCTGCAGCTCATGTTTCTGGCCTCACCGCCTTATTGTTACAACTAAAACGCAGTTTAACTAATCAAGAGCTTTTCAGTCTGTTGGCAAAAGCAAACGAACCAACTTTCTATAAATTATTCAGTAAGGGTAAGGACGGTATTCGTAAATATAAATCTGGACTTACAGAATCTCCAGGGAAAGTGGATGGTTTTGCAAAGATTTCCTTTAATTTAGAATAAGGATATTTGGAAAGAGCCGGAAAAGACGCACAGCGGGCTTGGATTCAAACAGATTCAAACAGATCGTATATTTTGGCTTGTGATCACAAGATGATGTCCTTGTGGACAGATCGAGATGGCCAAGAATCCAGGCGATAAACAAAATGAAACCACAAAATATCTTCTCAAATACCCCCAATACAAAGAAAGAATTCTTTGAATTTCTGGTCAAGAACAACACGGTAACCATAGAACGAATTATTTCAAAAGGCCATAAATCGCCAGAGTCCGGTTGGTATGATCAGGAAAAAAATGAGTGGGTTGTGGTTTTAAAAGGAAAGGCTGTGCTGTCTTTTGAAGATCAAACGTCAATACAACTCAATGAGGGAGACTTCATTAATATTCCCTCTCATCAAAAACATAAAGTCGCATGGACAGATCCAGATAACGAGACTATCTGGCTTGCTGTGCATTATTGAGAAAACTATTCCAACTAGAACAGAGATCATCAAAACAATTAAAAAATCCAGCTTGCCAAAGCAGGGTAACCATAACGCAATCCGGTGGTGAATAAATATCACCGCTACTTACACTTACGTTTGCCTGAAGATAATACTAGGAGGCTGTCCGAGAATAGTGATCGTAGTGAGGGGAAGCCATTTTGAGGCAGATTTTTTGAACATTTGAGGCGAATAGTTATTCTATTTAACGAAAAATGATCGGAAAATATGCCTAAAATGGCTTTTCCGCAGTAGATTACTCTATTCTCGGACAGCCTCCTAGATATATATCAGCTTCGGGCAGATGTTTATTTGGATGCCTGCTTACTATATTTCTGGCGGAATTTCTCAACTCGACCTGCTGTATCTACAATCTTTTGCTTGCCTGTATAAAATGGATGACAAAGTGAACACACTTCAATATTCAGAGGTTTGTTCATGGTAGAGCGTGTTTTAAAAACACTGCCGCAACTGCAAGTTACGTTTATTTCCTGGTAGTCTGGGTGAATGTCTGCTTTCATTGCCAATTTCCTCAGTTATTCCAACCCATTAAAGGGTAGATTAAAAAGCCGTGTATTATCCTTTAATGTGCATATAGGTGCAACTACAAAAATTTATACCTACACTCGTCTCATCGAATCAAAGAAATCAGAATTACTCTTGGTTGCCTTAATTTTATCCAATAAGAATGCCATAGCGTCCATATCATCCATTGGGTGCAGTAATTTACGTAACACCCAAATCTTTTGCAAAATATCTGGTGGAATTAATAATTCTTCTCGACGAGTGCCTGATCGATTGACATTAATGGCTGGATATATCCGTTTCTCAGCCATTTTTCGATCAAGATGGATTTCCATATTACCGGTGCCTTTGAATTCTTCATAGATCACATCGTCCATGCGTGATCCTGTATCAATCAACGCAGTCGCAATGATGGTTAGAGACCCTCCTTCCTCGATATTACGGGCAGCGCCAAAAAAACGTTTGGGGCGCTGCAATGCGCTCGCATCAACACCACCGGTCAATACCTTACCAGAAGCAGGTACTACCGTATTATAAGCACGTGCCAGCCGCGTAATTGAATCGAGTAATATGACAACATCCTTTTTATGTTCAACCAAACGTTTGGCTTTCTCAATCACCATGTCTGCTACTTGTACATGACGCATGGCCGCTTCATCAAAGGTGGAAGAAATCACTTCTCCTTTAACAGAGCGGATCATGTCCGTTACTTCTTCAGGACGCTCATCAATTAATAACACCATCAGAATCACATCAGGATAATTAGCAGCAATAGCATGTGCGATGTGCTGAAGCATGACAGTTTTACCTGATTTCGGACTGGCAACCAGTAAACCACGCTGACCTTTACCAATGGGAGCTATTAAATCAACAATACGGCTGGTAATATTTTCTTCTGCCTTAATGTCGCGCTCAAGCACCAGTCGCTCATCAGGAAATAGTGGCGTTAGATTCTCGAACAGAATTTTTTGTTTGGAATTCTCAGGAGGTTCGTTATTAACTTTATCTACTTTTACCAGTGCAAAATAGCGTTCACCATCTTTTGGAGGACGAATTTCACCGTCTATTGAGTCCCCTGTATGCAGGTTAAAGCGTCTAATTTGACTGGGTGAAATATAAATATCATCAGGCCCGGCCAGATATGAGGTATCCGGAGAACGTAAAAAACCAAAACCATCCTGTAACACTTCCAGTGTTCCATGGCCATAAATATTCTCACCCTTACGTGCCTGATTTTTAAGTAATGCAAAAACCAGATCTTGTTTTCGCATTCGATTGGCGCCATCAATTTCGTTTTCGATGGCCATTTTTACTAATTCTGTTACATGTAGGTTTTTTAGATCAAATAAACGCATGAAGAAGCTCGTGAATAATGAATGCTTACGTGAAAGGTAACGACGTTGGAAGGAAAGTTGTTACGGACGGGATAATTAAAAAAACAGGTACTGTGGCTTTTATAAAACCAACTAATCCACAAATTTTGCCTAAAAGGCAATCTAGCGTAGCGGGTTTAAATGTGGCTGTCAATAAATGCTGTTAATTGTGACTTTGATAATGCTCCCACTTTAGTCGCTTCAATGTTTCCATTCTTAAATAACATCAGCGTTGGAATGCCGCGAATGCCATATTTCGGAGGGATTGTTTGATTTTCATCTATATTCAGTTTAGCCACCTTCAGACGCCCTTCATATTCACTTGCAATCTCATCAAGTATAGGCGCTATCATCTTACATGGACCACACCACTCTGCCCAGTAGTCAACAAGCACGGGCGTTGTAGATTGTATAACTTCTGCATCAAAACTAGCATCAGTAACGTAATGAATATGGTGACTCATATAATCCTCGTTCAAATAATTCAGTTTAAGAGAGTAGTGTAACCCCAACATTATTTCTGAGATTGGTTTGCAGGGTCGCTTGGAATAAAGTGGCAACAGAAAAGTATAAATTCTACTGAGTTGTTATGCTATAGAAAAAATAGTTAAAAGGGAAGTATCATTTTTTCAGGAATGTTATCAGAAAAATTAATTTGGCAAAATTTTTACATATGATGGTTTAATCCGGATTTTTCATAAATTGACATGCGTCCGCACTTATCCTTTGATTAATAGGAAAGATTTTGCTTAGTTGAATGTAAGAATCACTACATCACTCCTTTACAAAACTTCCCTGTCAATCAATGTCCTGCGTAATCATCATGTAAATTAATGAAATATCCGTGTTAAAAAGCTGACTGTCACACTATTGATTGATTAAATGCCACAACATGATCAGCCTCGAGTTTGATACCTATTTTCTCACCAATCACATGATTATGATGGCTGGGCACTAACGATAACACCCTGGCCCCACTTGCAAGACGCAATGTATATAAGATCTCTGCGCCACGGAATGCTTTGTGAATAACCGTTGCCTGCAAGAGACTGGCATCATCGTACACAATATCATCTGGACGTAGTAATACATCCACCGTACAATCTTTGCCATGCTGATCACAGTCCGGTTCACAGGGTTGTGGAATCTTACCCTTTAAAATTCCCAGTTCAATTTCAACCTGTTGAGTGTTAATAACCTTGCCGGGAAGAAACACACCCTGACCGATAAAATTTGCAACAAAACGATTGGCCGGGCGATGATAAAGATTAAAGGCAGTATCCCACTGTTGAATTTCACCTTGATGCATCACACCAATCTCATCAGCAATAGCAAACGCTTCTGCCTGATCATGGGTCACCAGAATGGCCGTAATTCCCTGATCTTTCAGAATCTCACGCACTTCCATACTTAAACGCTCACGTAAACTGACGTCCAGATTGGAAAAAGGCTCATCTAATAACAGCAAATCCGGCCTTGGTGCCAGCGCACGCGCAAGTGCTACGCGTTGTTGTTGACCACCTGATAATTCATGTGGGTATTTTCTGGATACACCGGTTAATTGCACGATATGTAGCAATTCATCAACCCTCCGCTCGCATTCCGTTCGGGTCAACCGATGCAGGCCAAAACCTATATTGGCGGCCACATCAAGATGTGGAAATAAAGCATAATCCTGAAAAACCATACCAATTTGCCTTTGTTCCGGTGGCAAAAAGAAATCAGCACTGCTCACACAGACACCATTGATTAGAATTTCTCCTGCTGACACCGGCTCGAAACCGGCGATACACCGCAATGCAGTTGTCTTGCCGCAACCGCTGGGACCCAGCAAACAACCAATATCTCCTTTTTTCAATAGCAAGGATAAATCATGGATCACTACTTGTTCACCATAAGCCTGTCGAACACTGTTAAGCTGCAGCAATACGGTACTCATCAATTTATTTTTCAGTTTGGCGCATAAACAATATGATCGGCATCAACCCAGCCAGCACAAGCGTCACAGCGGGCAAAGCCGCTTGTTCCCACTGCCCTTCCGAAGTCATCTCAAAAATCCGCACGGCCAGCGTGTCCCAGCCAAAAGGACGTGTCATCAGAGTAATCGGCATCTCCTTCATCACATCGACAAACACTAAGGTGGCAGCCGTAAAAATACCCGGCTTCAATATAGGAACATGTACTTTTCTTATCATAGCCCAGCCATGCAAACCCAGGCTCATGGCTGCCTCATCAATACTGTGTGTAATACGTTGCATCGCACCATCAATAGGATAATGACTTACCGCCATAAATCGTATCAAATAAGCAATCAGCATCGTAATGAGTGTACCTTGAATCAATAGACCCGTTTCAATCTGGAACCAGTGCAGAGCTAATTCACTTAATTGCCCATCCAGCCAGGTAAGTGGCGCATAAACACCTATCGCCAGAACTGTACCAGGCAATGCATAACCAATGGTGGCTGTACGCACCGCATAACGCGTAGCTGATCCAGGATAACGCCGTGCAGCATAAACCATTGTAATCACAACCAGGCAAGTCAACAAAGCAGCCAAACCAGACAACAATAATGAATGCCAGAGAAATTCCAGGTAACGGGTCAAGTCATAATCCGGTGTAAACGATTGTACAGCCCAAATGCATAATTGCGTAATGGGTAACAAAAATGCAAAAAATAATACACTCAGAACAAAACCGGTAACCAACCAATTATGCCAACCTGTCAGTTGAATACGCTGCGCCCGCTGGCTTCTTTTATTTTCCGCATAGCGCATGCGTAACCTGAATTGCTGTTCCAGAACAATCACTATAAAAACAATAATAATCAACAAGGAAGCAAGCTGTGAAGCAGCATGCAAGGAAAACATGCTGAACCATGCCTTATAAATGGCCGTCGTAAACGTATCATAGTTAAAGACTGCGACCGTACCGAAATCTGCCAATGTTTCCATCAGCACCAGCATGACACCCCCGGCTATCCAAGGACGCGCCATAGGCAGCACAACCTTGAAGAAGCCTTGCTTACGATTTAAACCGAGAGATTGCGCAGCCTCCAGCGATCGTTTTCCTTGGCTCAAAAAGGCGTTACGTGCCAGCAAATAAACGTAGGGATAAAAAGCCAATGTCATTACAATAATGACTCCTACCCTGCTACGTATATCCGGGAACCAGGACAAATCTGAATCCAGCCAGGCACGTAGAGTGGTTTGTATAGGACCCGTAAAATCAAACAAACCCAAGGCAACAAATGCTGTTACATAAGCAGGCATCGCTAGCGGTAATAATAGTGCCCAGGAAAAAAAACTGCGCCCAGGAAATTCATAAACAGCCGTAAACCAGGCAAGACTGATACCCAGTAATGCAGTACCAGCGACAACGCCCAATGCAAGCCAAAAAGTATTGACCAGCAAAAGAGGTAGCGTGGTTTCAACTAGATGCTGCCAGATATCATTGGCAGGCGCAAAGAGTGATGAAATGATCACACCCACAGGCACCAGAACCAATGCAGCCGCTAAAAAGGGAACCAGGCGCCAACTGGCCATTAAACGATCAGAATAAGACAGAACATGAAATTTTTGCTTAAATGTGTTTTATTTTATACCACCGCATGAAGCGTATTGTCGTGTACACTCACCGTATATTTTTACCGATAGCCTGCACGGTCCATCAGTTTCGTAGCGGTTGTCTGTAATTCACCGGCTTTAACAAGATTCATGGGGTTTTGCTTAAAATTGCCCCAGGCTGCAACAAATGAATCCGCCTCAATCCTTGGGTTTGCCGGATATTCCATATTCACATCAGCAAAAAGATTTTGTGCTTTATCGGATGATAAAAATTCCAATAGTTTTATGGCAGCCTGCTCATTACGGCCATAACGAGTAACGCCTGCACCTGAAATATTGACATGCACGCCACCATTATTCTGGTTTGGCCAAAAAACTGCCAAGGGCAGATTGGGGTCTTTTTTCATCAGTCGACCATAGTAATAGGTATTCACCAAAGTCACATCACATTTTCCAGCAGCCACAAATTCCAGGGCTCTGGTATCATCCGATAATGGGTCGGTCGCTAAGTTGGCCACCCAGCCTCTGACAATCTTCTCGGCTTCAGCCTCGCCATGCTCCGCAATCATCATCGCTACCAACGACTGGTTATAAACTTTCTTGGAAGTACGCAGACATAAACGTTTACGCCACTTGGGATCAGCCAGATCTTCATACGTGGATAGTTCGGAAGGCTTCACTTTTTGTGTGTTATAAATCAGAGTGCGTGCACGTATTGACAAACCGAACCACTCATTCTGAGGATCTCGCAAATGAGCCGGAATATTGTTTTCTAATACTTCTGATTTAACAGGCTTCAGTAATCCTGCCTGCGCAGCAGCCCACAGATTACCTGCATCCACTGTTATCAGCATATCTGCGGGGGTATTCTTTCCCTCTGCTTCCAACCGGGCAAGCAATGCACCTTCATTGTCCGTTATATATTTGACTTTGATTCCGGTTTCCTGGGTAAAAGCATCGAATATTGGTTTTATGAGCTGCTCAATCCTCGCAGAATAAACCACTACCTGTTCAGCATGAACAGGATTCATAACAAACAAGAAAAAAAGGAAAAAAACTGCAACAAAAAAATAATTCAGGTTAGATCTTAACATTACAAAATTTCCAGTCAAAAATGTTCATGGGTTAATTAATCATTGATATTAACTATATTACGAATAAGAATAATTATCAATTAATTATCGTAAATTTAAAGTCTTAACCCGGATACTACATGAATTCGCACGATGCTCACGCATGATATTGTTTTAACAATGGATTCTTCGAATAAGAGGTGTAGTTATTCATACACCCGGCTGAGACAAATCCCTTGTGGAATCAAGAAACAAGTGAGGGCGCGTGCAATTCATGCAATATCCAAACCATCAGCGATAAGTCATTTCTAATAAAAAACCCCGCCTTTTTAGCGGGGTTTCAATGAGAAACCAAATTCAGATTTTATTAAGCTCTAGTAATTCTACGATTTGCAATAAAACTCAAAAACACACAAAGAGACTATTCAAGAAATCTCAAAATTCTTCTACATTCCCGAACAGAATTCTTCGCTTATGCAAAAGATCCAGCTGAAACTTCAATCTTTCTACGACGCAGTGCAAAGCCTACCAATCCTAGACCAACTATCAACATGGCGTACGTTTCTGGTTCAGGAATTGGACTGACACTAATGTTTCCAGCATAAGAGGCAGCAACTTTATCTTTGACCCCCCCGACAATCAATTCATAGCTGTGACTTGCTATTGTAGTAAAAGTAAAATCTGATAAACCACCACCAGTAATTCCGCTGGCCACAGTAGAACCAAGCGTTAAATCAAATAAATCAAACTGATTAAGCGTTATGGTATCTAGACCGCTCCTCATGCCGACCCGTATATTTGCATCACCATTATAAGCAGTGCCGAAATTTGGAAAGCCGATGGCGATGTGGTCAGTAAAAATACTACTAACAGCGCCTACAATAGTCGGATTAAAAAAAGTCCCGCTATAATAATCTGGATCAGCAGGGTCTTGTACGAAACCACTGAATCCCCCTGCAGCATTTGCTGTTCCCATACCCAGACCAAACCATAGCACTACTGCAGTTACCATTATCCTTAAATTTTTTTTCATAATACTCACCTTAAAAGTAAAAGTTAAATTCTTTTTTTTGAAATATAGCTTTGATATATCGAAGGAATGCCAGTTTCTACAGACTCCTTTAACAAAGTATTCATTTACTTTCTCATCGAATATTCTTAACTATATTCAGTGAATGCTATCGGCATAAAAGAAAATTAAAAAATAGTACACTCTGCCCTTTTTTATAGGATATTTGTCCTATTAATGTCATAGACCTAAAGTCTTAAGGGCATCTGAAAACAAACCGGGACACAAGCAGAAAATGGTGACGAAGCCTGTATTTGATAGGTAAATAAACATTTTTTGTGAGTAACAAAGTAGTGTAAGGAATAGGGATTTTTAAAGGAATCCTTAACCTGAATGATTCAGCCGTTGCTGGAATTTTAACGCTGTTCTCATTTGAATTGATCGTGCTCGCAACCATAGGCGAAGTTATTCTGCGACAAAGCGAGCGTGTACGCTCAATTCAAATGAGAGTACGTTAACTGTAAAGGTTACAGGCAGAAATTAATCTCATTGGGTGAAGTATCCAGGTTAAGATCGCGACTATCTAACATTTTAGCAAACATAAAGTAATTTCAAGTCGCCGTGTATTTTAATTTCCATTGTTCATGGTCTACTTCTCAATGACCGGGTTATGCCATAAATCCAGATTCATGCGTCCTACCAATGGCAATTTAATCGCCGGTGGGTCCAGATCAACACCAAACGATAGACCCAGTAAGTTGAATTCAATACCTTCTACAGCACTGACAAGTACACCCATTAAACCAAAAATTGAAATCTGGAAACCGCTGCCACTGGGCGCTTTCGAAATCAATCGGTATCCAAGGTAATCTTTACCGATCGCCGTTGGCGGCAAATCAAGTTTAAGTTCCGGAACAGCACGTGAAACCCAGGCAGTAAAAGTATTGGAATTAGGCCCCGGCCAAATCGTATAATTTTTTGCATAGGGATAACTATGTGCAGCTTGATCAATTTTTTCAATCAGCACATCGATACCGTCGCCACGTTTCTCCATCAACAACTCAGGCATATTGCCGTACCAGCGCCTATCGGGTACGTTCTCGTAGATAGCCAATACTGGCATTTTCCTGCGTTGCAACCATCCGATCACTTCATAGATGGTATATGACTGTGCCTGAGTGGGTTTCACTGCAATCCAGGTATGAATTCCAAAATAGCCACGCCAGCTAAAAGTGCGTGCTCCATAAACCTGGATAATAGCTTCAGGTGCCAAGGCTGGATCAGGTGCCAACCCAACGGATTCACGGCTCGCGGTCCACCAGTTCTGAGCTTGTGCATGATTTGGAATAACAACTAATACTATGAAATTCAATAAAATAAAAAGGGGAAATGCTGGTAAGACACGTCTCACATATCTACTCAATGGGTAATGTATTAAATACAGATCTGTGCAATACAGAACTAAAACTGACAAAAGTATATTAGCCCGGATATTTCATAAGGTATTTTTCCACTATGAACGAAATTGGAGGAAGAAGTAGCGCGATGGCATGTTCAATCGGATTTGCACTACCCCCCGGAACGTTTGCCCAAAATCTCCGGCAAATCCCGCAGAAACCGTCCTGCGCCAACCATCTGGCGACGCAGCATTACCCAGTCTTCTGCTTGTTTTCTTGCATCCAGGCAACGTATCAGGCGCACTCTGAGTGCTTCATCCTGATGATCCAGTATGGCCGCCCAGAGCGTGTCATCCACGTTGTAAACTTTGCCCTCCAATAGGCAGACGGGAATGACCTGTTCAACCGGTACTGCAAGATCAGCGGCAATTGCCCGCACTGCGGCATTTATGTTTACTGCCCTGATATTCAGCCGATCAGTCAAATCATAAGGAGGTCGCCATTCATTCACTGGCCGCAATCGATCAATATAACTGGCAATGACCAGCAAAGGTGGCGGACGACGATCCATTCGCGCAGTCTGAGACGCGCGCAAAGCATCTAAACAGTCACGCTCGATCTGTCGATCAGGGCGATTTGCCGGGCTAACCCATAAAATCAAATCAGCATTTCCGGCTGCTGTCAGCATCTGTTTATTGTCAAAGAATGGGCTATCACATCCCGGGCTGTCGAATATCAATGCCTGGGTTAATCCTTCTCGTGACAAAGCAAATGGTCTAAGCGTCTGGATTGTGTCAGGCAATACATCAGTGGCAGTCGTGATCTCTCCGAACAAAGCGTTGATCAAACTCGATTTACCTGCATTGGATCGTCCTAAAACAATAATACGCAGAGGTTCTGCAACCATCTTTGCTGCTTCCTCGACCTGGTTTATATCCACTTTGGATATCGGTGTCGGAAATGCTGTAGGCTCTTCATCATCCAGCGGTAAGCGGCCGCTATAAAGATCAATGGCGTAATAGCCTACCTTGCAGATATAGGCTCGCAGAAACCAGCTGTGCAATTCATTCTTGGCCTGATCAAAACTGCGCTCCCGCAAATGCCGCCAGGCTTCGCCGAGCAGTGCATTGACTGGATTGATGATCACCCTGCCCGCCCGATAGATATTAAATGCTTGCTCTGCCCTGGCTTTCCAGCGTTGCATCCGGAATAGATCACCAATCGTCAGGCGATTACTAAAAGGAATTTTTTCGGCGACATCCCTGCGCAGATCACGACTCGCCCGTTCGATAATGAACAAGGTATGCGGCACAGTCAGTTCGAGCAGCGGTTTTTCTACATTCGGATGATAACAGTGCGCAACTGTTTCCATCGTTCTCTGCCCGAGTTCCAGCACCCATGTTCCCTCTTCAAGCGGCCAATCCTGGGGATTACACGTTTCTGCCAGCGCTTCGACTTGTTGCCACACGACATCTGCACTCGGTGGCCAATCCGGATTGGGTTCGGTAACAGCTTCAGATAATAATTTACGCTCACGCCGCACCAGCCATTGCTGCAAACCGTAACCCAGACCACCACATATCACCATCGCAATCAGCCAATACTGTAGATTGTCGCTCTGCCACAACCATAGCATGCCGAATCCAAGCAATGCCAGCAGTGGCAGTATCAGCAGGATGAATACAAATAATCGCAGTGGATCAATTCCTGGAAGTGGTGTTTTCATTCGGATTTACTTCGCAAACGGTCTTTGAGTATGGATGCGCCACGTTCCAGCTCCTCTGCATAAATTCGGCGTAATGCCTCAGAATCCACATTCAAGCCATCCTTGCGTCTGATAAAAAAATACACTGAAGCTTTACCCAGTGCATAAGTAGTAGCGCCGCTGGAACTGGCACCCCATACCGCCCCCACAGTTTGTCCCCAGAATGGAATCACCTTGACCACAGCACGACTCAGCATGCGTGTGAGATAACTGGATGCAATCCCCGCACCCACCAGTCCCAGAAATTCAGTGATGGCGCTTTTATCCCAACGCTGTCCATATAGAATCGCCAGGCTATGCAAAAGCTTTGCCTGGACAACCGACACCGCAACCAGATCCACCACAGGCAAAGCGCCCAGCCCTGCTGCTGTAAGCGCATAACCAACAATATGCTGGTGAGCGGTACGCGCATACAGGTCATGAATATCTTGATCTCCACTCAATTGGTTTTGCAGGCCTAGCGATGAAAGGGATTCAATGGCCTGCCACAGTGCTTCCAAGCCATAATCAGGCGGCTCAAATCCATCCTCAGGTAATGTCAAATCCACCGCCACCCAGCGCACTGGAGCAAAACCAGGCAATGGCTTCATGGCACTGCGTTGTGCCACTAAAGCACGGCGCAAATCAACCGGAACCGTTTCCGGCAATGGATCATCATCATAAGGCCAAGGCTGCACATGCCCGCATTCAGCGGGATAAAGCTCATGCAAACCGGTTTGCACGATTAGCAAAGGCCATTCGGGATGACGCCGGCGGATGGTATGCAGCACTTCAAACACCGCAGCCTGATTGATGTCAGCCACTTTCATGACAGCCACCAGCAAATGCGCCTGAGACTCGCAATAGTGAATATCGTCACCCGGATCATAGGAAACTTCACCCAGGCCGCGCGTATCCAGAAACCTGACAACGGGCACATCCGACGGAAAATCATAAAACCGGGAACTGCGGGTACACGGCTGGAAACCATTACCGATTTCAGCCGCTTCGCTACCTGTCAATGCTTTGATAATAGAGGTCTTGCCAGCCTGCGTCTTGCCCAGCAACCACAACACGGGTACTGACATCCTGGCGCGCGCTTCCCGCAAAGATGCTTCCAGCAGATTCTCGTCAACTTTGGGTTCCAGCAGCACCGTTCGGAGCTGTTCCCAATAATTTGTCCAGTTTTTCAGATCGCTCAATTTCATCATACTGCCATCTTATCATTAGTTAAAAATAGATTTAAGTTTGAATGACCGCCAATTAATACTAAAGTTTAGGAGTTAATTTTACTCCTAAAGTTAGATATATCGCATTGATCTATAAGGCCTCAAGCCTTATAAACTATTTAAAAACTCCTACTTTAAGCCAAGCGCCTCAACATAATATGGGTCATAGTGATATAAATCCAGTTTTCGTCCGTACTCGTGCTCGGTAAATTTGTTCTAACCCCAGAAACTACGAAATTAAACGTTTTCGGATAACCTGAAAATTATATCATATTGATTTTAATCAGTTTAATCAGAGTTTATTAGTGATTTTTGGGTGCTAACTGGAAATCAACGTAACATCATGTATTTTTAAAATATTAGTAATCAGAACAAATTAACCCTGACTCGCGGGTGAGTCGTATTCTGAAGCAACAGCGGATGGCAAAAGACAAGACCCCTTTAGTGCTCAAGTTATTGGTCGGAAGCTGATTTTAATGCGTTTGCCCTGCCTGATCCGTTACGTTGCTTACACCCAATTGAGTGAGAGCGATCAGGTAATGCATTTGCATTGACATGACAATGCAAATGCATTACTATTTATGCATCCAATCCACTCATGGGAGAGTGCCATGGCTGCTACGCTCGAAGTCGAATCAACCCTCACCGACCGCTACCAGACCACGGTACCGGAAACTGTCCGTCGTGTGCTCAAGCTCGACAAGCGCGACAAGATCCACTACACCATCCGCCAGAATGGTGAAGTGGTGCTCACGCGCGCCACTGCCACCGAAGGTGATGATCCGGTGCTTGAGCAGTTCCTTGGTTTCCTGGCGCGCGACATTGCCAGCCACCCGGAACGGCTCCGGGCTGTCGACGTCGGCCTTGTTCAGCGCATTCAGTCGCTGGTTGGCGGCATCGAAGTCGATCTCGACGCAGCATTGTCGAAAGATGATGAATGAGCGGGAGCAAGCCAGCCCCCTTAGTCATCAACAGATGGACGGTCTTCGCCCATCCGTTGTTTCTTGATCAACTCGAAGCACTGACCCAGCAAGTCGAAGGGATCAAGCAGAAAGACCCGGGTGGTTTCACCAAGAAGAACGCTGCCAAGCGACTGGCAGCGATTGCCAAGCTGACATTTGAGGTCATTCCACAGGACCCGGCAAGGCCGGAATACCGACAGGGCAATACCCTTGGTGAGGACCACAAGCACTGGTTCCGTGCAAAATTCTTTCAGCAGTACCGCTTGTTCTTCCGTTACCACGCCCCGAGCAAGGTGATCGCCTACGCCTGGGTAAATAGCGAAGACACCAAGCGGGCTTACGAGAGCAGCGATGATGCCTACCGGGTCTTTCGCAAGATGCTGGAAAGTGGTCATCCGCCCGACGATTGGGACCGGCTCCTGTCTGAGGCGAGCGCAGAGTCCGATCGAATGCAGCAAGTGGCTGAGAAAGTTTCTGCTGCCCAGTCTTGACGGTACCCCTCAGAATGACTTGGCTCGTGGGCGGAACAGCGCCTTTAAATGATAACTTGTGTGGTGGTAACTTGTTCCTGCCCCCTCCTTTCCGCCTGCTTCACTGCCCGGCTCACAGCCGCGTAGCTCACACCAAAATGTTCACCTACTTGAGCATAGGTATCTACACATCTCAGGCATAAAACCGCCGCAAAGTTAAGCTAAGTGCGGT
>CXWL01025019.1_pt1 | contig 17142 bp, 18 predicted proteins | sample 590931 | NCBI WGS metagenome assembly CXWL01 (sample SAMEA3498368, study PRJEB10139) | groundwater metagenome | biome: water well; material: biofilm material | place: Germany | collected 2015-04-27 | reverse complement strand
GTTTCGCGCGATCAAACCGTGAACATGGAACGAACTCGCTATGTTACCATCATGGTCATACCTGACGGCACCGACGCTCGGCGGGGGTGGCGGGTGCGCTGGCTGTACCTTCAACTGGCCGCAGGGGCGTTGGGTGGTGTTATTCTCGGCATCATCCTGTTCTTTTTCTTCTATGGGCACGTCGTGTCGGAAGCAGCCCTGGCTAAGAAACTCAAGGCTGAGAACGAAGACCTGCAGCGCTATCGCTACAAGGTCAAGATGCTCGAGGAGAATCTGACAGAGGCGCGCACTCTGGTCGGGAAATTGACCCGTATGGCCGGCATAGAGTATCAGTTTCCAGAGATGATCGATGATACGACGCTGTTTTCGGGAATGGAGAGGCGAACTCCTGCGCTGCTTCCGAGAGGGCCGAATCGAGATCTGACAAAACCGTCAGGGTTACCGGTGCAGGGATTTGTGACAAAAGATTTTGAAGCCACCGCCCGTGAGAAAATTCATCCGGGCGTTGATATCGCCTGCGCCGTTGGCACCCCAGTACTCGCCACCGGCTCGGGTCTGGTTCAATTCTCAGGCGTCGACACCACCTATGGACAGATGGTGATTATCAAGCACAACGATAGCGTCACGACGCTGTACGGTCATAACGATCAGCTGCTGGTGAAGACGGGAGAACAGGTGCAGGCCGGAAGTCGCGTCGCGCTCTCGGGCAATACCGGTCATTCGACCGCACCCCATGTGCATTACGAAATGCGAGTGAACGATAAACCCATAAATCCTCTGGAAAATCCTTATGATAAAGAAACCTTTCAGCAATGAGGTGGATGGTCTCATGAATACCATTATCGGCAAGGATACGCTCATTACCGGGACAGTCGATGTCAAGGGGGCGCTGCGCGTGGACGGAACAGTGAAGGGAAAAGTGATCTGCACTGATTGCGTGACAATCGGCGCCACCGGCGTGATCGAAGCGGATATCGAGTCCGGAAGCGCTGTCATCGCCGGTCGTATGGTCGGGAATATCTCCACCTCCGACAAGATTGAGCTTCAGGCCAAATGCGAGCTTGAAGGGGATGTGAAGACCAAGTCGCTGGTGATCGAACAGGGCGCGCTCTTCTGCGGGTCATGTAACATGAAGAATGTACGCAACGATCTCGGATTCTTGCCGCCCGACGACAAGCGTGACAGCAAAAAAGAGGAAATATTCTTAGGCGACAAAGGGTTCAAACCGTAGTTGACCATGTGATCAGTGTGGACAACGCTTCCGATATGTGGATAGCGCCATAACGCATTGTCATGCAACATGATAGAGTGCCTCCGCAGTTGATTGATGGCGACTCTTATCCACAGATCAGGAGTTGCGTTACCTATTGATTAGTCGTTAGTTAGGCCGCTCTTGTGAAGCATTTGGTTATCGCTGGAGAGCTCTTTTGAATCGTAAGAAGCTGAACGCGATGCAATCAATCGGTGGATGGGGACAAAGGTAGCCGCCGTCTGTTAATCTGCTCCTCGTGGTGGACTTTTCATCTGGCTGCCATCTCAGATCGTTAGTATATTTTGCCCCAAAAAGTTAGACTTTCTTTGACGTGCTCGAAACAGACCTGGCATGTTGGAGTACAAGCAGAAACATCAGTACGTCGTGAAACCGGAGGAGTGAATGACCCCTGTTGACCATACATCCGATCTCAAAGCGGTCGAGCATCTTAATCAGTCATATCAACGAATAAGAACGGAGATCGGCAAAGTTATCATCGGGCAGGACAAGGTAGTAGAGCAGCTCTTGATCTCGCTGCTTTCATCTGGACACTGTCTGCTGGTTGGCGTGCCGGGTCTCGCCAAGACACTCCTGATTTCGACCCTGGCCCAGGTGCTGAATCTCAAATTCAGCCGGATTCAGTTTACGCCGGACCTGATGCCATCCGATATCACCGGAACCGAAATCATTGAAGAGGACCACTCGAGCGGCAAGAGGCAGTTTCGCTTTGTCAAAGGGCCGGTGTTTGCCAATATCATTCTGGCCGACGAGATCAACCGCACACCGCCGAAGACACAAGCAGCCCTGTTGCAGGCGATGCAGGAACATGAAGTCACGGCCTCGGGTGAGACCTTCAAGCTGGCTGAGCCGTTCTTTGTACTGGCCACACAGAACCCGATAGAGCAGGAAGGTACCTACCCGCTGCCCGAAGCGCAGCTGGATCGCTTCATGTTCAACGTCTTCGTTGATTATCCCAGCGGTAAAGAAGAACGGGAGATTGTCAAAGCAACCACATCCATGACTTCGTATCAGCTGGACAAAGTCCTTTCAGCCGAGGATATCGTCCTCTTGCAGCGACTTGTGCGACGGGTGCCGGTTTCTGATCATCTTGTCGAGTATGCGGTTGATCTTGTGCGCGCTACACGTCCGAGAGAAGAGGGGGCGCTGGACTTCGTGAAGAATTGGGTGAACTGGGGAGCCGGCCCCCGGGCATCGCAGTATTTGGTTCTGGCGGCCAAAACCAAGGCGATTCTTGAGGGACGTCCCACACCCGGCCCCGAAGATATTCGGTTTGCAGCGTATCCGGTGCTGAGGCATCGTATTGTGACTTCGTTCAACGCTGAGGCCGACGGGGTTGGCACACCCGAGATCATCGAACGGATCCTGGAGTCAGTAAAGGAGAAGGGATAGTCCCGCCTTAGTCGACGTGCGCCATGCCAGAACAATCCCATTCATCGAAGCTCCTAGATACAGTCCGGCTGACTGACCTCCCGCCGCACGCCAAGCTGTTTGTTGGGCTTTTCACAGCTCTCATGTTGTGTGTCTGCTCCTGGGCGATCTGGATGCTGTACGAATCGCAAGGGAAGCCGGACAATGCGCACCTTCCCGCTTATTTGCAGCCACCCGGCTCGGACACAGTCCTGACGCGCAATCTGCCGCTCGAGGTCCAGAAAGATATTCGCGAAATGTGGGAAGATTCAGCGGCTCTCCTTGCTCCACAGTGGGACAGCCAATCCGCGGGCAGGATGCTGAAATTGGACAGCGCCACGATCGTGCGTATCGCCCAGAGCGCGATACGTGAAACCGACCGCGAGGATAGCTCGACGCGAAGCCCCGAACGAGGTGAACGACGCTTCCGCCACAATCTCGGCCTCGCCCACACGCACATCAATGGGCAGACACTCCTGTTCTTTGCTATGGGATTTCTGTTTCTGTTCACATCGGCCAAGCCGAAGGTCAAGCGCATGATCTTATTGGTGTTTGGCGTTTCGGTTCCCTTTCATGCGATCGGACTATCGGGAAGACACACGCATTGGTTCTTTGACGATGTGCTTGCTGTCAGCGGGGTCGCGATACTAGTAAGCATCTGCTACATGGCGCTTGTGATCTTTATGGATTTGGCCAGGAAGCGTACGCGATAACCATGGCGACTGATTACCGACAGTATCTCCAGCCGGATACAGTTTCCAAACTGAAAGGGATGGAACTTCGGGCCCGGCTCGTGGTCGAGGGGTTTATCGCCGGTCTTCACAAGTCACCGTATCACGGCTTCTCGGTTGAGTTTGCCGAGCATCGTCAGTATATGCCCGGCGACAACATCCGTGATATTGACTGGAAGCTGTACGCAAAGTCCGATCGGTTTTACATCAAACAATACGAAGAAGAGACTAATCTCAAAGGGTACCTGCTTCTGGATTGCTCACGCTCAATGGCCTATCGTTCGGGAGCGGAAATCACAAAGCTCGATTACGCCGGCATGCTCTGTGGGGCGCTGTCCTACATGATGCTTCGCCAGCGGGACGCAGTCGGTTTGGTGACTTTCGACCAACGGATTCGCCGCTACATTCCACCGCGCTCCAAGTCGGGGCATTTGCATGTGCTGCTCAATGAAATCGCCGCGCAGAATCCGTCGGATCAGACCGACATCTCGGTCGCGCTGCATGAAATGGCCGAGCGGATCAAACGGCGCGGCTTGGTAGTCGTCATGTCGGATCTGCTTGACGAACCGGAACGCATCATCTCCGGACTGAAGCACTTCCGCTACAATAAGCACGAGATTATCGTTTTCCATATTCTCGATCCGCGCGAGCGGGATTTCGCCTTCGGCGGTGAGGCGGTCTTCAAGGACATGGAGACCGGCGAAGAGCTGACGACGCTTCCGTATCAGATCAAAGCCGATTTTTCTCGTCAGGTGAAAGCCTTCTCGGAGCAGATCGCAAGTGCGTGTCGGCAATCAAACATCGACTATCATCCGATCAACACCAGCACCCCGTTCGACAAGGCGCTCTATGCATTCCTGTCAAAACGCGAGAGGTTGTATTAGTCAGTCACACCTGCTGAGCAGTAACATCGATCATCGTGCACATTGTTAGAGACGTACACACGTTCGTCAAGCGCAGCAGGTTCTTGCGATTACTGCAACGTGGGGGAAGTAAGAATACTGGGCTGAGCGCTACTTGCGGTTGGAAATATCGAACTCTGTCTGAGCGGAACGAATCACACGATCAGACTGGGAGTGGTTGGAATATGTTGGCCAAGTAGGCGTATATTCCTCAGCCTGGTCACCCCATTGCGTCCAACCATCGCGACCACCCCTGGCAAACAATTCCAGATATGGGCCCGGGCTGCAGGCCTCGATAATCTCGTATAGTTCATCAGGTTTTCGCGAGTGTTCGCGCTTTCTTGTGCGAATGACGTTGACCTGAGAGCGCCCTGCCCCACGGGTTCGCAACCCCCCTTTGACACCGAAAAGGACTAATTCAGTAGTATTACGAAAATAGAATCCTACGCCTCGCCCATCGGGGCCACCGTCCTTTCGAACTTTGTGCCAGACGATGTTCGTCTTGTACTCAAAACCCCACGCCTTGACAACTTCCATGCCCTCAGCCAAGAGAGCGTTTGGAACCCATAGATACAAGTGACTCCGCTTTGCCGAGACCAAATCAACAGGTATTTCCATTATTTGAGGCACGGCAAGAGTTTGGTATCGGAGAAGGCGCTTGTGTTCGGGAGCAATCTTTCCAGTCCTATTCGTGAACCGCCAAGGTGGATCTACTAGAATCGTACCACAGCTCCCGCGAACCTCACGTGCAAAATCTGACGCTGGATTCGAGACCGTTTTCTTATTCACTTGTTCTCCACGTAGAGGTTCTTGCTGATCCCGAAAATCAAGATTGGGCAACCGCCACCACCGCCACCCTCTATGCGCGGAATCAGCTTTCTTATGTGAGTTGTAGCCTGGCCGTAGGATGCACCACGTCCCAGCTCAACGAATATCTCCTGCAAATCGTCGCACCGTGTAATGATGACACCCACCGCAATCGCTCTCAGATCAAACAATAGTCTGAAATTGTTCAGGTCTCTGTCGAAGAATGGATCCTTATTGTTCCATTCAACTTCAAGCGCTACTTCGTTCTTGTAACAATCCACTTTGTGCGTCGGGCTGTCAATCACATTCTCATCAACAACTATCTGAGTTGAGAAGGCCTTCTCCGTCCATCCCCTCTTGAAGAACTCCGTATCGATCGCCCCTGCAACCTTTGACTTGCTTCCCCCGCCAACATTGATCCAGCTCTTTTGAAATCGAAACGATGTCAAGACATCGATAATGTCCTGCCATTCATTTGGATAATCGCTTTTCAGGATGGCGCAGGCGTGCTTCCACTCGCGCACTTCGTAATTTTCCAGAATGAACTTAGGCAGTAACTTTTCCATGAATAACTCGCACTCGGCTCTCCTGGCATGTTCAGGTCGAAAGGAACAATACGGGAGGATAAGGCACAAGTGCTGTTTTGTATCGACGGTGGATACGTGAGGCTTAGCCTGTTCAATACAGCTTCACTATGCCCGATATTTTAATCTCCTTCGCAGAGACCACCCGGCATATCTTGCCGTTCACACCGGAGGTGAAGAATGAAATGGATTACACGCTCACACGTGCATGTTGATCGGGTCGCCTGTCCCTGGCTGATTTCCCGATTCATAGACTCTGAAGCGGAGTTTCTTTTTGTATCAAAGAATCAGGTAAATGAAGTGGCCAAGCGGGAAGAGGGGACCCCGTTTGACGTCACTGGCGCCGAGCTGGGGCATCGGGGGGACGGCTGTACGTTCGACGCGATAATCGCCAAGTACAAACTGACCGACAAAGCGCTCCTGCGGATGGCCAAAGTTATCAACGCCGCGGACACCGATCGCCTTGAGACCGACCCGCTTGCAGCGGGACTGGAAGCAATCGCCACCGGCTATAGCCTGCGATATCCGGACGACATGGAGAACCTGCATCACCAGATGGCAATCTACGATGCGCTCTATTCATGGTGCCGTCTCGATGTCGCCAAAAGCGCGTCGTGATCCTCGCGTAATGTAGAAACATCTGATCATGGCATCGGCACGGCGGATTGTCGACTTTTTCGGCCTCAAGAAGAGCATGGTCGGTCTGCTGGCCATGGTCATTCTGGTCGGCATGGGGGAGAAAATGGCCGAACGGTTTCTCCCTATCTATCTGTTTGCGCTCGGCGGGGGAGCGCTCTCGGTCGGCCTGCTCAACGGCCTCGACAATCTGCTCTCTGCCCTCTATTCGTTCCCCGGCGGATATCTGTCCGACCGCTACGGCACCAAGCGCGCCCTGTTGATTTTCAATCTGCTGGCGATAGCCGGTTTCCTGTTTGTCATTTTGGTCCCCAAGTGGGAGGCAGTGATCATCGGGTCATTCTTGTTCATTTCGTGGACCGCGATCTCGCTTCCGGCTACAATGAGCCTTGTCGCGCGGGTTCTGCCGAAGAACAAGCGGACGATGGGAGTCTCGATGCACTCTCTTGTGCGGCGGATTCCGATGTCGCTTGGCCCGCTGCTCGGGGGAACGTTCATTTCGGTGTGGGGAGAGACGACCGGCGTGCGGCTGGCCTTTGTGGCGGCCCTCGGGATGTCGATTGTGGCCGCCATCATGCAGCAAGTCATGATCGAGGATAGTTCCGGCGCAACCGAAACCACGAACCGTCAGGCAGAGAAAAACCCGCTAAGGCTGCTCCGCCTGATGACCCCTGAAATGAAAAATCTGCTTGTATCAGATATTTTGATCCGATTCTGCGAGCAGATTCCGTATGCCTTTGTCGTGATCTGGGCCATGAAGACTATCAGCGCTCCGGTCAGCGCGTTCGAGTTCGGCGTGCTGACAACCGTCGAAATGGTCGTGGCCGTGCTCTGCTATGTTCCGGTGGCGTACTATGCAGACAAAACCCAGAAGAAACCGTTCGTGACTGTCACCTTTGTATTCTTCGCATTGTTTCCTTTGGTCTTGATCGTGTGCCAGTCGTTCTGGCTCCTGTTTGCGGCATTCGTGTTGCGCGGGCTGAAGGAGTTTGGGGAGCCGACGCGCAAAGCGCTGATCATGGATCTGGCCCCTGAAGGACGTGAAGCGGCTATGTTCGGCCTGTATTACCTGATGCGCGATTCGGTCGTGTCGCTCGCGGCATTTGGAGGAGCGTTCCTTTGGATGATCAATCCGACCGTGAACTTTCTCACGGCCTTTGCGTTTGGCGTGATCGGGACGATTTGGTTCGCCCTGAAAGGGAAGGAACTGGTCGTGCGGTCGACTTGAGTCGCACAGATTCGGTCACCTACTATGCGAAGAATTGAGCTAACTCAGTGGCAAAAGTTCTGGCACCGGTGATTTCTTCTTCAGATGGAATCAGCCGCGCTCGGAAGGGCTCAGGAAAGACCTTCAGTTTTAGACCGGTCAACCGTTCGGCGACCATCTTCGATCCCTCGCCCCCCCAACCGTAGGAACCAAAGACTGCCGCCTTTTTTCCGGTACTATAGACCGTCGAAAAGAGATTCACCAGATCCCAAATCGGTTTGGGAGCGTCACCATTAAAAGTCGGCGTTCCAATGATGACTGCTCCGCTCGCCTCGATCAGGTCCTGCGCCTCTTCGGGTTTGCAGGTGGAGGCGTCGATCAGGGAAACATCGAAGTTCGAACTGCCCAGCTCCTGCGCGAGAACATCCGCCAAGCGGCGCGTGTTGCCGTAATTCGAAGCATAGAAGAGGGTCACTCGGCGCGGGTCGCTCTTGTCGACGGTCCACTCCTTGTAGCGATCAATGTAGCGACGGACGTCACGGCGATAAACTGGGCCGTGTGACGTGGCCAGCAATGCCGGCTCCAGGCTCTCCAGCTTGGCCATATTGCGCCGAATGTATCCGCTGAACGGCCGCATGATAGCGTCGAAGTAATACCGCATCTCATAGTCAAGATCGTAGGGAGTGCCATCGGACGCGAGCTTGTTGGCCAATTCGTCGGCGAAGAGTGATTGGCCGGCGACATGCGCGGCGAAACCGTCGCACGAAAACAGGACCCGGTCTTCGATCAGGTATTCCATCATCGTGTCCGGCCAGTGCATATATGGCATGATCTTGAATTGCAGCTTCTTCCCGCCGAGATCGATGACTGTGTCATCCTTGACCGCCACCACGTTCGCCTCGCGGTTGATCGTGCTCTTCACAAATGGCAGCGCCGACCCGGAGCAGACGATCTGAATTTTCGGGTTTAGCTCGATCAGATCGACAATAGCGCCTGCATGATCCGGTTCGGTGTGGTTGACAATCAGGTAGTCGATCTTCTCAGGTTCAACAATGCTTGACACATTCGCCAGGAATTCGGCGGTGAATCCCTGTTTGACCGTGTCGATGACAGCCGTCTTCTCCCCTCGAACAAGATACGCGTTGTAGGTCGTGCCGTGTTTGGTCTCCATGACGATGTCAAACACTGGCAGTTCCGGATCCTTGACGCCGATCCAGTAGACATTATTTCCAATCGCAATTGCACTCATGTCAGAAACTCTCCATTCAGTTCGAGTCAATATAACCAAACGTCCGGCAGGTGCAAAGGACTGAGAGAAGAGTGGTTCAGGGCAATTGGAGAATGGGGGATTATTGCCTCGACAGGCATGCGGGACAAGTGCACGTCTTGTAACCAGAGATATGGTGCATAAGTCCGTGAATGGTCTTGTCTCTTCGATAGAAATATGGAATTATTCGATCAAGTAGGGTGGTATCTGACCTCTCGTAGCGTCTGAAAATTGCATAGGAAACCAAGTCAGCGATTTGTATTAACCTTGTTGTCTTGGAGTTCGCAAAGGTCGGTGCGTCTGCAAAATTCCTGACTCTGCCGAATTTCGTCCCGCCCGCCTGGCGATACTCAAGAAGCAGAGTGTCCAAATGACCTTTATATTTGGCTGAATCCAAAATCATTAGACCTCGGTTCTTGTCCCGATCGGGGTTTAGATTAGCCTGCTCAATAAATTCGTCGAAGTGGCCACAGATCTCATGAAAGGCTTTCTCAACTGGATTCTCTCCCGGAAAAGATTTCTTGTGAATGGCTACGCCGAAAAGGGTCAGTCCTTTTCGATTTACCGATTCTAGGGCAGAACACAAATCCTGCAGGATCTCCCTGCGTTTCTCAAAGGGAAGTGACTTCCAAGGTTCCTCGCTGTGATTGCTAATCTTGGCTGCGTGGAATTCTATGGAAGAAGTTGCAGCAGGAAACCACTTCTCTTGCACTTTATCTATGGCTTGGCTCAGGAAGAACGCCTGATTCTCATAAACAGACACAGCACCTAAGACAAAGTACTGCTCAGCTTGGTTGCTTGACTCCCCCGATTCATCTACGTAAAGGAGATACACATCGTCCCCATATCGCCCAAAAGAAAGAGAACCTGGTGGACATAAGCCCAACGAACCGCGCGAACGCAGCCCTCCAAGTTCTATGTAGTATAATCGGTTCTAATTAACAGAAGTTTCACATTCCTGTCAAGTAATTTAGCAACTTCGACTAAAACAGCTCATATGCTCTTGCGGTACAACGAATTGATTCACAGCGAAATACCCGAACCGACCACCTACCCGAAAAGTGCGGATTTCAAGTGCTAAGGGGGGGTGCCTACCAGATCTTCTACTCATACGTCGAGATCGCGCGAATCTCCACGCTGTCGCCGGCCTCAAGCCCGGGGCATTCCTTTGTGATCTCAACGGCGTGGTCGTAGTTCTCCGCTTCAATCAGGAAGTACCCGCCGACAGAGCCCGGGGAATCTTTGTACGGCGTATCAACTATCTTCCCGCCCGATTTGTGCAGGATGCGTCCGTTGCTCTGCACTTCGTCTCCCCCTTTGAACCGCCCCTCGGCGCGTAGCTTACCCGCCCACGCCATGTACTTTTGGACAATCTGCTGCATCTGCTCGCGAGATGCGTTGTTTGGCTCACCGTTGCGGATGAGTAGCATAAACTCGGCCATGGTACCTCCATTGCTAAGCGACTTGTGACGCGTTATTTTGCCGATTGTTCGACTGCCGAACGTCGACAATATATATCAACGATAGCCAACTATCATTTGTTCAATTTCTTCTGTCAAGCCCGTCCCCGGACAACTCGCCGCGCCAGGGCCGCGATGACAAGCAAGGCGATGAGCGCCATCATGATCGACGGGCCGGTCGGAAGGTCGAATTTCAAGCTGAACAAAATCCCAAACAGCGCGCCGAATCCGGCCACCGACCAACCAATGGCGAGTCGCTTCCCCTGCGAGTCGGAGAAGAACAGCGCGATGACCGGCGGGATGACCAGAATCGAAAAGACCAGAAGCACTCCGGCGACGTGTACCGAAGAAGTCACGACCAGCCCAAAAGTCGCATAGAACAGAAAATCCCACAGGCCTACCCTGATTCCTGCCGCCAATGCCTTTTCCCGATCCGCTGAAATCATGAAGAATTTTCGTCGGAAGACAAAATGAAACACACCGACACTGAAATAGAGAATCGTGATCGTGATCAATTCAGACACTGATGTCGTCAGGATTGAACCGTTCGTGATCTCCTGCACGATTTCCATCCCCTCGGCACGGTGGGCCAGGAAGAGAATGGAGAGCGCCGCGAACCCGGCGTAGATGATACCGATGAAAGCTTCATGAGGAACGGCGTCGGATTTCATTCGACTCTGCGAAACCAGCAGTGCGCCCAGCAGGGTGAAACAGAGTGAGATGAAGTACGCCTCAAGCGAATGATTATTGAAGCCGCAGAAAATTGCCACCACATATCCGAACGCTGCGGCCTGCGCCAGGGAGAGATCGACGAAGATCACGCCCCGACTGACGACATGGAATCCCAGGTAGGCATGGATTCCTGCCAAAACGAGGCTTATCGCGAGGCCGATTAGGACAAATGGCTGTTGGAGCAATTCTATCATGACTTATGGGACGCTCCCGCCATGGTGTTGATGAGCGCGTCAAAAAGTGAGATGTAATCCTTTGCCTCGTCAGAACCACCAACGGATGAGGGCGCTGTATAGACGATCGCGCCAGTCTCTTTGGCCAAAGCGTTTGGAGCACGATCAGAGAAGTACGGCTCGCGAAAGATTATCCTGAGGTTCCGTTTCTTCATCATGTCGATCAATTCGGCGGTGTGGGTTGCAGTGGGTTCTATCCCCGGTTTGGGTTCGATGTACCCCGCAATCTCGATTCCGAACGCGTGGGCAAAGTAAACGAACGTGCTGTGATACGACACGATCGCGGTTCCTCTGAACGCATCCGCGAGCGCCGACCATTCTTTCCACTTGTCGTCCAGACGCTTTACAAAGGTGTCGCGGTTTGTTCGAAACAAGGCAATATCTTCCGGGTCGGCCTTCGCAAGCCCTTCCAGAATGTTGTCGGCGATGATTTTCCCGTTGCGCGGGTCCAGCCAGTAGTGCGGGTTTCCTTCAGGGTGAACGTCCCCCATTGAAGCATCCAATTTGCCGCTCGGTCTCTCGAGCGCTTCGATTCCGGTCGAACAGTCGACAACAACAAGCTTGTCATTGCGTGACCCGTCGATAATACCACCGGCCCATTGATCCATGGCCAGCCCGATCTTCAAGTACAGATTCGCCTGCGAGACTTTGAGCATGTAGCTTGGGAGCATCTCCACAAAATGGAGGTTCGCCCTCCCTTGCCCTATGGAGATGACGTCGACGTCCGCACCGCCAATTTCTCTTGCGATAGAGGCTAAATCGCTTGAAGACGCGACGATTCTGATTTTGGCCGAGGCGCTTCCCGCCAGGATCGCCAGCGCCAACGCCATTAGGTGTACTATTCTCATCATGGTATTAGATTCCTTTCCTAGAAGTCATGTGGTCTGTGTGGTCCCAGAGACCAAATCAGCTGCAGGACGATCGTGAACTCACTCTTCTTCGAGTTCATGGTCGGGTCCTTTAATACTGTCGGATCAGCGATATCAAACGCGACGTAACGGCCGGCCATCCGGATCAGCGTGGTCTCTTCGAGCAAAGAAAAGCCGGCAAACAGTGTGTAGGCCGAAGTCGAGTTCATTTCGTCGTAGACGGCGTTATTCGTGTTGATCAATTCCGCGGGAACATTCACCTCGTAGTCATCCCGCGCGTTGTCATAGATCCCCGGAGCGCGATCGAAAAGGAGGCCTATGTTGTATCGCTTCTCGAATCGGTAATCGGCAAAGGCAAACCCGCCGTAGTTGGAGATGGTTTCAAACCCATCGTGAAAGACATCGCGACGATTATTGATCAACTCCCCCTGCAAGGTCAGCGAGCGGTAATCGCTCCATTTCACTTTGTACTTCAAGTCGACGGCCGCCATCTTCGCATACAGATTCCGAAAGCCGCTGGCAGCGTCACCGGTCCCGTACGCGTTTCTCCCCTTGTAGCGACCGTGCAGCCCGGAAAGGCCGATATCGAGATTCCCCTTTTCTCCCACAGGCAGGAAGACGTTCACCCTGCCCGTGATAATCGGCTGTTCTGTGTAGCGGCCATCGCGGGGGTCTTCGGGTGTTTCCTCGCCAATGAAGATATCCCCCTTCAGGATGTTGATCGACAGCTTGCTGTAAAAGTTGGTCGGGAGCAGCAGATTCCAATTGACTCCCTCATCTTTGAATCCGTCGCCGCCGAGGAACACGCGATGTGCCAGCGGTCGGTCGATGAAGGGAAAGGCATGTGCATGGCTGCTGTTATGCCTGCCAAAATCGACCAGGAACTTTCCTCCACGCATTTCGCTCTTCAGCGGCAGTCCCTTGAATATAGTCACATAGGCTTCCTCGATTTCGAATCCGTCGCCGGGTGATGATACCGTCACCCATCCTTTCGCATACGGATTGAGATAGCCCGAGAGCGCGACCTCCAGCTCATGGAATGACATATTGAGAGTCCCGTTTTTGGCCGTCTTTGATCCATCGGGGTTCTTCCAATTGCCGCTATAGGCGCGGAAATCGCCAATGGCCGAGTTGTCAGGTTGAACAAGAGCATGCGACGCCCCTGCCAGGAGCAGCAGCATGACAAATGGGGTCAGGACATGTTTCATAATCCTCTCTCCTCGCCCCGGCATTCAGCAGGAATACCACACCGGGCGATCTAACAATGCAAAGTGTGAGAAGTGAGTTTTGGGAAATCGATGTTACGCCGACACTGGCGGCGCACGCGGAGAGAGATCGGATGGCAAAGCATCACCGACAACAGTGATCGTGGGCGCGAGCGTTACGGCTGTGGCGTCGAGGACGATCCCAATTGCCGTTGACGCGACAGAGAACTGGAACTGGCCATGTGTCTTACACAGGAGGCAGAGGTCGGCGTTGTGAGTCTCGGTAAGAGCGGTTTTGGACTGGTCGAGAACATTGGCAGCCGAAGTAGCGTGGCAACTGTGATGCTGATCGTGCTGTGGAATCAGCAAGACGATAAAAATCAGAAAATAGACGGCGAATACAGCTCGAATGCGAAGCGCTCGACTCATTACGTTCACAGCTCCGAAAATCGTGAGAACTACTTGTGACCGGCCAGCAAGACAACGGCCGCAACAAGTTCTCGGTTTCCAGTTGTAACTGGACTGATCGTCAAATGTTCCGGACCCGATAGTTGCGCCAGTTTGAGAACTTCCTGGTCGTTGAGAGAGCTGGAATCGAGATAGAGGTGGGTTGGAGCCGAGACGGCCACAATATCCTCGACGTCGCGAGCCGTCAGGGCATACCCTGAGCGAATACCATACCACCACCAGAGAGTCGTGCGATGGAACGGAAAGCGATAGGTGCCGAACTCTGCGACTAGTTTATCAAGCATTCGTTGCGTAGTCAGGTACGGATTGACAGCAATAACACCGTCTATCCGCTTTTCTTCCGCCTCAGCCATCATCGCCGCATCCCCTCCCGCTCGGAAGCCAAGCACAATCAGGGGGTGGTGAATCTGTCCGCGAATCTCGAAATAGGCAATGACCGCTTCAAGGTCCTGAGCCTCGAGCTGGCCGTCACTATGGAAATGTCCCGTGGTGAGCCCCGAAGCACGCTGATCGTAGGTGATGACCGCAAAACGGGCGTCAATCAGGTCTTGGGCCAGGGAGACAATCGAACTGCGATTTTGCCGTTCGTCGGGGATGACAATGACTGTCCCGCGAGGTTTCTCCGGCGGGCTCGTCGACTTCGTTATAGTGAGCAGGGCCAGCTTTGCGACCCCGTCGGACTCGACGCGGAGGCTGTCCACCTGAAATCCGATTGAGGAAAACGGAGTTGGGTCGTTTGTGTAAAGTGAGTCGGCCTTGAGGATGTCGATATCCTCGCGCCCCATAAGCGCTTTCGATCGATTCAGCGGGTAGACAACGTAGGTAAGTATGAGAATCGCGACGACCAGCAGGAACAGGATGGTCTTGATAGTCTCTCTGGTCTGGCGTGAAATTCTGGCCATATCGTTATATTTCTTACGTTTACTCCGGTTGTCGCTTCTGTTTCAGTCAAAGATACCTGAGATCGTCGATTCGGAACAGAAAAAAAGTGCGGCCGCAGTTACCCCAGGTCATACCGACCTCCCACTCTGGGAGCACTACGGGAGCACGTATGCATGCTCCGTGGGAGCACGTGAATGATGATCACGAATTGGCACCACGGAGAAATGAAGATCGAGAATGGCGGGGTGAACGCCCCTGGAATTCACGGTGAAGCTGATGATCAGGTGCTGTACGCGGTAAAGCTGATTCACGAACTGACGAAACTGTAAGAGAACGGCGGAAGCCGTCTTCTCATTCGAGAATTGCGAGAAAAATTGTAGTAAACAGTATGCTTTAGCAGACACTGTTAATGAAGGAGAGGCATTAGTTCGAGTCAGAGCGCTTCAGCTTGCGGATTGGCGAGGCTTGGAAAATTTTAAGAAGATATTTCCATTTTCCTGTTGACAAGCGGCAGGGGTAGATGTATATTCACCTTCGGATGATAGGTGACACTAGTCTACAAAAAATGAACTAACATTCTGGCGTCGACATAAGGGTCGATGCTCACTTTCCGAAGCTGAAAAAAAGTCAACTTAGAGTACTCCTTCGTTAAGTCGTGCCGTGGGGGCAGGCTTACAAGGTTACAAGCAGGTTACTTACAAAAGCGCTACTGTTAAAAGAGACAGACATCGTTAGAAGTTAGAGAGAAGGCTCGGTACTGGTATGTCCGACCTTACGGGGCATAACTATGTACCCCGGGCACGGCTCTCTATAGTTTTGTAAGGAGAAAGCTAAGGAATGGTCTTCACCAACAACTCTCAGGAGGCGAGCATGCCCTTCGGCTCACAACCAAGGCGCAGTACGGGACTTGCTGTACTACTATTGACTTTTGCTATCATCGGTGCCCTCCTCGCACCGGCCGTGTCGGCCCAGGAACATGTTCGTGTCTCTGTCGCTGATACCGTTGGCCCCCCAGGAAGCAAGAACGCTTACATTAGTATCTTTTTGGACAACTGGATTGACACGGTCGCGGCCTTTCAACTCTGGATCCAGTGTGATCGGCCTGACATCATGAAATTCAAGACCGATTCTGCCTATGTCACCGACACGACCTACTGGAAGTGCAAATTTTATAACCCGCCCACAATCTGCATCGACTCCGTCATGGTCCCAAAAGACTCTGCTTGGACATGGCGCCGTATTACCTCGCACTGGGTTCTGGTTGGGAATGTCGACACGGTCGGAACCTCGGTAAGTGGCTGGCAGTACGTCACGTCCCGTTCCCTTTCCGGTACCGGAAACGACATTATTGTGACGGCCATGGCTCGCACAGCTGGTGGCCCTCCGAATGTAGGCATTAAGCCGCAGCAGACGGGCAAGGCGCTCATCCGGCTGCGCGGGAGCATCCTTAGTATACCCGACACCATGACCAACCGCACGGTTGGCTTGAGAATTCAGAAGGGGTTCCTTGAAAAGTATACTTTCTCAACCCCATCAGGCACGTCGATTGGAATCTACACAGTCCAGGTTCCGGATACCTCTTGCTTCCACTGCCTGAACTGGTTGAACGGGGTTTGCACACAATACCAGAAGGTCTATCTCACCAATCCGCCGAATTGCGACTCCATGTCGATCAACATGATCAACGTGGGGCTTTTGGACACTACTATCGTGAAGGGGTACGACGGCTCGTTGACTGTTCTGCTCAGTTGCTGCGTCGGGACGACCGGCAACGTCGACGGTTCCGGTGATGGCGTCGTCGATATTTCCGACATTTTTGCCATGGTTGACTACCTGGCCGCGAGTGTTCCGCTCTCCAACTGCGACAAGGAGAACGACGCGAACATCGATGGGACGATTGACATTTCAGATATGTTTACGCTCATCGATTATCTGGCAAGCGGCATAGCCTTGCCGATTTGCCCGTAAACGGAGGACAAGACCTTGCCGCGCTGACGCCAGCGTTCTCGCGGCATTTTAACAGAGGTGAAACATGTTCTTAGCAGACGCTCGCGATATTCGAAGTCTATTAAAGACGAATGGGATACGTCAAAGAGAAAAGAAAACCGGCCCGAGAGTGATCTTTGGCCCTGATAACAGTAAACACTAATAGTTGGAAAGGAGGACCTTTAGAAGAAGGTTTACATACACGCGCTCAAAGAAAGAACGTTTGGCAAAATCCCATGTTCGGGACAGCTATCGTTGATTGATTGGCTCTCATTAGCGGCAGTTGAAAGCGATCTCGAGGGGAAAACAAAGTGATTTTGTTGGACGTAGCAACTCGCAATTGGTAACGAAGTAATTAGGAGAAAAAAATGAAGCGCATTTCATTTTTGCTTACTATTCTCTCAGTGCTCGTTCTTTCTTTCGGGCTTTCCAATGCTCAAGTTGGCGGAGCGGTCTCCGTCAGTAGTGTGGACGGTCTGTATCAGAACGACAC
>CXWL01009501.1_pt1 | contig 17142 bp, 14 predicted proteins | sample 590931 | NCBI WGS metagenome assembly CXWL01 (sample SAMEA3498368, study PRJEB10139) | groundwater metagenome | biome: water well; material: biofilm material | place: Germany | collected 2015-04-27 | reverse complement strand
GCGCTGCCCTGCTCGCCAGTCGTCGGCTGGCCATGCTGTCCACTGCCGAGGCCTTGCTGCCAGCCGTCGACGCGGTGCTCGCCGAGGCCGGCGTCACTCTTGGCGCGCTCACCGGCCTGGTGGCGCTGCGCGGCCCCGGCAGCTTCACCGGCCTGCGCATCGGCATGGCCACTGTCCTCGGGCTCCATCAGGCGCTGGGGATCCCGGCGACCGCGGTCTCGACGCTGGCAGTGCTCGCCAGCTCACCAGCCGCGGCGGGTGACGACGACCTGCCGACGGTCGCCGCGGTCGACGCGCTGCGGGGCTTCTGGTTCGTCCAACGCTTCAGCGCCCGTGGCGCGGCCTCACCGTCAGGCCCGCCCGAAGGGCTGGCCGAAGGGCTGGCCGAAGGGCTGGCCGAGCCCTGCCGTCTGGCGGCGAGCGACCTCGCGGCGTTCGCGCCGGCGCGCCTGGTGGGCTTCGGAGTCTCCAGCCTGCCTGCCGAGCTGATCTCGGGGCTCCGGGCGTGCGAGCCCTTGCTCCTCGCGGGCCCTGCCGCCCAGCTCGGCGCCAGCGGCGCGCTGGCCTGGGAGCCAGCGACGCTCGCCGCACCGCTCTATCTCGCCCCGCCCGCGATCACGCTGCCGAAGCGATGAGCCAGCCGGCTCCCTGGGCCGCCGGCGCCCTCGTGCGCTCCCTGGTGCCTGGCGACCTCGCCGCCCTCACCGAGCTCGACCGTGACGCCTTCGGCGACCCGTGGTCGCCGACGGCACTGGCGGCCTTGCTGGCGCGAGCGGGCGGCGGTCTCGCCTTCGGCGTCGAAATCAGCGCTGACCTGTGCGCTTACGCGCTCTGGCAGACGGTGGTCGACGAGGCCGAGCTGCTGCGCGTCGGGGTCGCCCCGCCGTGGCGTCGGCGCGGCCTCGGCCGGTCCTTGCTCGTCGACTGCCATCGCGACCTCGCCCGCCGTGGAGTCACCCGCTGCCACCTCGACGTCGCCGCGAGCAACCTGCCAGCGATCGCCCTTTACGGCGCCCTCGGCTACCGGCAGGTCGGCCTGCGACGGGCCTACTACCGCGACGGCAGTGACGCCCTGCTGATGACGCGCCTCCTTGCCTGACAGGCAGCCCGTTCACCCCCGCCTGCCCCTGGCCCGCGGGCGTTGAGAAAAGGCCTCACAGCGTGAAATGCTCGCCGCATCGGTTGTCACCCCATTGTTCGGCCCCCCTCCCGGCGGGGCCGCCTCTGACGTGAGGGTCTCGTGCTCCAAGGCATCTTCAAGACCAAGAACGTCCACCGCATCCTGGCCACCGCCGACGGGCCCGGGCATGGCCTGAAGCGCTCGCTCGGCGCGCTCCAGGTAACCCTGCTCGGCATCGGTGCCATCATCGGCGCGGGCATCTTCTCCACCGTCGGCACGGCTGCTGCAGGCGGCGGTGCCCACCCGGGTGCCGGCCCGGCGATCACCCTGTCGTTCGTCCTCACCGCCCTCACCTGCGGCTTCGCGGCGCTGTGCTACGCGGAGTTCGCGGCCATGGTGCCGATCGCCGGCTCGGCGTACACCTATGCCTACGCCACCCTCGGCGAGCTGGTGGCCTGGATCATCGGCTGGGACCTCATTCTCGAGTACGCGGTTGGCAACGTCGCGGTCGCCATCTCCTGGTCCGGCTACTTTCAGGAGCTCCTGCGGGGTCTCGGCCTGCAGTTCCCGAGCTGGCTCGGCACCGACTTTCGCAGCGCCGCCCAGGCCGCCCGACAGGTTGCCGAAGCGCAGGCCAGCGGCATCGACCCCAGCACCCTGGGGGTCGCGGTCGAACGGGCCGCTGACGCCCTGAACAGCGCGCCGCATGTTCTGGGCTTCCCCCTGGTGTTCAATCTGCCGGCGTTTCTGATCGTCATGCTGATCACCTGGATCCTGGTCATCGGTATCAAGGAGAGCGCCTGGTTCAACTCCTCGATGGTCGTCCTCAAGTTGGCGATCATCGCCTTCTTCATCATCTTCGGCGCCTTCTACGTCAAGCCCGAGAACTGGCACCCGTTCGCCCCCAACGGCTTCACCGGGGTGGCCAGCGCGGCGGCGATCATCTTCTTCGCCTACATCGGTTTCGACGCCGTGTCGACGGCGGCCGAAGAGACTCGCGACCCCGGACGCAACCTGCCGATCGCGATCATCGCCAGCCTGGTGGTCTGTACTGTGATCTACATTGCAGTGGCCGTGGTCCTGACCGGCATGTTGCCGTGGAACCAGCTCGGCACCGCCGAGCCGCTGGCCACCGCGTTCAGCGCGCTCGGCATGCGCTGGCCGGCGCTGATCATTGCCCTCGGCGCGGTGTTCGCGACGACCTCGGTGCTGATGGTGTTCCAGCTCGGCCAGCCGCGCATCTTCTTCTCCATGGCGCGTGACGGCCTGCTGCCCGGTTGGGCGGCCAAGATCCACCCGAAGTTCCAGACGCCGCACATCACCACCATCATCACCGGCGTCCTGGTCGCGGTCTTCGCCGGAGTTGCCAACATCGGCGAGGTGGTGGACCTGACCAACATCGGCACCCTGTTCGCGTTCGTCCTCGTCTGCATCGGAGTCACCGTGCTGCGCTACACCGATCCCGACCGGCCGCGCGCCTTTCGCGTCCCCTTCGGCGCCTGGTTGATCCCGATGCTCGGCGTCGCCTCGTGCATCTTCCTGATGGTCTACCTGCCGCCGGCGTCCTGGTGGCGCTTCGTCGGCTGGCTGGCGCTCGGCCTGGCGATCTACGCGGCCTATGGCTATCGCCGCAGCCACCTCGGCCAGGAGCAAGGCCGCGACGTGGCGACGCCCGGCACTCTCAGGCTCGCCGCGATCGGCTTCTTCGCCGCCGCGGTTGGTCTCTTCGTCGTGCCCCATGACGCCAGCCCTGGGCAGCTCCTGGCTGCCGCCAGCGCCGGCCCCGGCCGGGCGCTGTGGGGCCTGATCCTGGTCCTCGCCGGCCTCGCCGCGGGCATCGGCGGCGCCGTCGCCACCCCAACCCACATCCGGGGCATCGCCGGACCGAGCAAGGGCGCCTGATGGCGACGCATCCCTGGCACGACATTTACGTCGACGAGGTGCAGGTGCCGACCGCCTTCCCGGTGGTCATCGAGGTGCCGCAGGGGAGCAAGAACAAGTACGAGCTCGACAAGGAGACCGGCCTCCTGCGCCTCGACCGGGTGCTCTACAGCGCCGTGCACTACCCAGCCAACTACGGGTTCATTCCGCGCACCTATTGCGACGACGGTGACCCCCTCGACGCGTTGGTCCTGGGCCAGGAGCCGGTGCACCCCCTGACCATCGTCGAGGCGCGGGCCATCGGCGTGCTGCGCATGCGCGACGAAAAGGGCGTCGACGACAAGATCATCGCGGTCAACATCCACGACCCGGCGGTGGCGAGCTACCAGAACTACACCGAGCTGCCGCCCTACGCGGCGCGCGAGATGAGTCGCTTCTTCCAGGACTACAAGGTGCTCGAGAACAAGCTGGTGCAGGTCGAGCAGCCCATGGGCCCGGAAGAAGCCCTGACGGTCATCCGCGAAGGCCTCGAGCTCTACCGTCGCCTGCGCCGCGGCGAAGTCAAGGCGAAGTGACCTAGGGTTGGCCGACCGGGTGCGCCGGCGCGCGGCGGGGCCCAACCCCATTTTCAGAACAGGGTGCTCAGCCGCGCAGGCGCCGCCGGACCGCAGCGCCGAGGGCCAGGCCGAGGGCAGCGGCAGCTACCGGCAGCACCCAACGCGCCGTCCGGGGCGCCCAGCCGAGCTCGGTCTGGACGGCACCACGCAAGGTGCGCAGCCGCTCTTCCACCCGCTGACGCTGCTCGGCGACGGCGGTGGCGGTCGGTGTTGCGGCAGCGACGAGCACCGCCGGACTACGGGTTGGCCGTTGCGGCTCACTCACAGATCGTCCTCCTCCATCCCGACCGGCCGGCCGCTCCCCATCCCCATCGACGAGCCGACTGGCAGCCCATAGTCGGCCGCCGTCGGGCCGCTGCCCGACGCTTCGGTGCTGGCGGCAGTCGCCTCCGCCTCGAGGGTGGCCAGCCGTGACTGCCACCAGGCCAGGTGGTCGTCGAGGTGCCGACGCACCGTCAACGCCGGATTCTCGACCGCGGCGAAGTCGCGCTGGGCCAGCGCCAAGGCCAGCCAGGCGCCGAGCACGAAGACGACCAGGACGATGGCCGCCGCGGCCCAGACCGGCAGGACCAGGGCGAGCAACATCACCAGCAGGGCGAGCAACAGGCCAAGTGCCCAGAACGCCAGGACCAGGGCGAGGCCGGCCAGCGCCAGGCCCTTGCCGAGCCGTTGCCCCGAGCGGCCCAAGTCGGCCGACACGTCGGCCAGCTCGGCGCGCAGCAGGTCGACGACCGACTGCCCCACCTCGCGCACCAGTCCCGTCCACGTGGCCATGCTCACCCCTTCGCCCGACGGCGCTCCGCCTGAGCCCTCAACGGCCCCCAACCTCGACGTAGCGGGAGACGAAGGAGGCCGTCGTCGACACCTCGTCACGGACCCCGATGGCGATCTTCTGCTGTCCGTCGCGCATCACCATGGTCACCGTGTAGGACCAGTACTTGCCCCGCGCGCCCTCCACCTCGGCGTTGGGAACCCGGATGTAGACCGGAATCTGCTGCACCTCGGACTTGCGCCCGTCGGTGTCCATGGCGCTGATGAACAAGCGGGCGCGCGCCTCCTGAACCTCCGGCTGGGGCACCAGGGTGAGCTTGCCGATGGGGATCCGGACGTCGAGGGTGACGTTGAAGTAGTTGTCGCTCCGCCGCTCGATGCGCTGGACCTCGGTGGTGATCGCCAGCGGGTTGTCCTCGTAGCCGAAGTGCAGGGTGGCCAGGGTGCCGTCCGTCATCTTGGCGTCGACGGACTTGTCGCGGTAACCCTCGCGATGCCGCACCTCGAGACCCTTCTTGCCCTTCAGCTTGACGTCGATCTTGTAGGCGCGACCGTCGCCGCTGTGGCTGGGGGTGTAGCCCAGCGAGTAGTAGTTGTCGAAGTCCTGGGCGACCTTGAGCAAGCCCTTGGTCGGGTCGTTGCTGTTGAGGATCGCGCGCCCGCCGGTCGACTCCGCCAGCAGTTGGAGGGGCGCCTGCAGGTTCTGAAAATAGGTCGAGTCGGCGATCGGCGAGGCGCTGGCGGTCTGGTTCTCGGCCGAGATGGTGCTCGAGACCCGCAGGCCGGCGGCGTCGAGGGTGTAGAAGCTCACCCGGTTGGCATTCGCCGCGCTCGCCAGCTCCTGGAACTTGCGCGTCGCGTCGTAGTTGAACGCCTCCAGGCTGACGCGGGCATCGGGGAACTTCTCCTGCAGCCGATAGAAGAGGTCCTCGGCAGGCCGCAGCTCGAGCCCGTCGCTGACGTACAGCAAGGCTTTGCGGCCGGGCAGGCCGGCCAACGAGCCGACGGTCTCCTTGAGGGCACCGATGCTGAACCCGAGATCGCTCTCGACCGACTGCGCGTACTGGCGCACGCGCCCCTCGACCTCCAGGGCGCTCTTGGCGTCATCGATCGCCCGCAAAATGTCGCGACGGTCAGCGTCGGCCTGGGTCGCCATCGCCGACACCTTCTCGAGGTCGAAGAGCCCGGACGTGATCAGCGAGGAGTCGCTGGTGAAGCCCTGGCGCAGATGGAGCTCGCGATCGTAGGTGACCAACATCACCCGATCCTGAGGGCCGACTTGGCGGTTCAGGAACTCGCGGATCTGGCGGAAGACCCGGTTGCGGTCGAAGGGACGAAGGTTGAAGTTGTCGATGTAGACGATCAGCCGCAGACGCTGGTCCTCCGGCGTGATCGGCACCGGCGGCATCCCGGGCACGGGGGACGGCTCGGTCTCGACCTCTCCCTTGTCGTTCTTGGTGACGCCCGACTCGATGGCGTAGAAGTTGGTCAGCTTGACCGGCTTGTTGTTCTCGAAGATCTCGAAGTCCGCGCTGGTCAGGCCGGCGACCGCCTTTCCTGTCTTGTCCGTGACGTAGACGTCGACGTTGACCACGTTGACGTCCAGCGTCTCGAAGAACAGGCCCTGATCGGTGACGTCGGCCGCCGGAGCCGACTTGGCCGCGTCGCTGGCGGTGGCCGCCGCGACCGACGCCGCCGCAGCTGGTGCGGCGGGCGCGACAGGCTCTGCGCTCCGAGCCGCTGTGCCGGCCGTCGAAATGGCCGCCACGGCGAGCGTGGCGGCCACGGTGGTGCGGAAATGGGGACTATGCATGGGCCTCGATTCTATGGTTTGAAGGCGGCGGTGGTCGCCAGCACGGCGTCGCCACCGACATCGTAGAGGGCGATCACCAGGCGATGCTCGCGCTTGCGCAGTTGCAGCGTCACCTTGGTATGGACCAGCTCACCCGGTGCCGCAGGCTTCTCGCTGCGCAGGGTGAAGGGCACGACCGGGATGTCCGCCCGATTGCCGTACTCGTCCATCGCCGCGACGCGCAGCTCGAGCTGGGCAGTGTAGCCATTGGCCGCCGGCAGGAAGGTCACGGCCGAGGCCGGGAACGCCAGAGCCAAGGGCACCTCGAGGATCCCCCGCTTGCCCGTGCCCTTCCCCAGCTCGACCGTCAGCCCGCCCTCGGTGCTCGTATTGCCGAACAGGAGCGAGCTCTCGACCGCCATCGACACCTCGCGGGAGCGGGAGAAGTCGAGGTAGTCACCGCGCAGCCGGGCGCGGAGGCCGGGGCGCTCGACGGTGATCCGCACGTCGTGCCGCTGGTCGTCGCCCTTGCGCTGCGGCCGGAAGCCAAGCCAGTAGTAGGACCGCGTGTCCTCGGCCACCGCCTCGAGGGGACGCCGACCACCGGCGTTGATCATTGCCCGCCCGCCGGTCTGCTCGGCGACGAACAGCAGCGACTCGTGGACGATCTGCTCGCGGGACAACGGAGTGTTGAGTGCATCGGTGGTTTCCGCCAGGCGTTCAGAGGCGTCCGTGGCGGTACTGTCGAGGCCGGGCACGTCGACCGTGTACAGGGTGTAACCGAGTAGGTTGGCGGTGTCGGTCATCGGTCGGAACAGGTCCTCACCGCCCGGCACCTCGTCGTCGATCACCGTCCGCTGGAGGTCGTTGACGGCGAAGCGGGCCGGCGAATACGGCCAGCCGCCCGACAGCACGATCATCACCTTGCGGCCCGGCGGGGCGGCAAAGCTGCGCAGCGTCGCCGCCGCGGCATTGACCACCTTGCCGATCTGCTCGGAGAGCAGGCCGGCGTACTGCCGCTCGTTGATCGACAGCCGGTTGGCCTCGAAGGGCGACTGCTGGAAGTTGCGGTTGAACCCGTTCTTCTCGATATCGGCGCTGCGACGCTCCGAGAGTCGCTGCAGGCCGAAGGTCGGGCGCCCGGCGGCGCGCTTGAGCACCCGCTCGAGGTCCGGGCCGGAGCCACTCCACGAGCTCAGCATGGCCAGCTGCTTGCCGTCGAAGGCGACCACCGCCATACGGTCCTCGGGGCCGAGATTGGGGAGCTCGGCGACCATCGAGTCGAGGACGCGGTCGCGGTCGCGCTTGACGGTGAAGAGCTCGTCGATGAACACCAGGTAGCTGGTGCCGACCGGCTGGCCCGCGGTGAGCGCCGGAACTCCGGCCAGGCTGCCCACCTCGGCCGAGGCTTCGACTGCAGCGCCGCCGCGGATCTCGCTGAAGTACTCGATGTTGGTCGGCTGGCCGTCGACCGTGAGCTTGAAGTCGCTGGGGATGAGGCCGTAGACCCGCTGCCCCGCCTTGTCGGTAACCACGACGTCGACGTTGACCACCCGCACGTCGAAAACCTCGCCGAAGCCACCGGGCAGGGCTTCGGCCGGCGGCGCTTCGGCCTGAGCCGCCTTGAGCCGCGAGGGGGGGGCGGCGGACTGCGCCAGAGCGAAGGTGGCGCCCAAGAGGCCGCAGAGACCGAGTTGCAGAGCCTTCAGGGCTCGCGGTGACATGTTCATGAGTTCTCCCGACCCGCTGCGCGGGCCATCAAGCCGTCATCGGCACGCAACTCTGAGGCAAGAACCATACCGGCCCAAAAGCATCCCGCACGTCCTCACGAGAGGACAACCGACGCCAAAGCGGCCGACTTTCGTCGCACGCTGGCCACAATACGGAGCGCGTGGTCTCGCGAATTTTCAATGAAGATGCGTCCGGTGTCGCGACCGGCCTGGAGGGTTCCGGCGACGTACAGCCCCGGCACGTTCGACTCACACGTCGCGGCATCGACCCGGGGCACGAGAGTCCTGGCGTCGACCTCGACGCCCGCCCGTCGCAGCAGGTCGAAGGTCGGCTCGTAGCCGATGAGCACGTACGCCGCGTCAACCGCCAGGCGCTCCTCCCCAGCCGGCCCGGCGAGCACCAGCTGGTGGTCGTCGAAGGCACGGACCACGGTGTCGAAGCGGCCGGCGATCGAGCCCTCGGTCAGACGATTCTCGACATCGGGCTTGAGCCAGTACTTGACCGTCGGCTTGAGCGCCCCGCCGCGGTGCACCAGGGTGACCCGGGCACCGTTGCGCCACAAGTCGAGAGCCGCCTCGGCGGCGCTGTTGCCGCCGCCGATCACCGCCACGTGCTCGCCAAAGTGAGGGTACGGCTCGCGGTACCGGTGTCGCACCCAGGGCGCGTTCTCCCCCACTACGCCGAGATGGCGCGGGTTGTCGAAATAGCCGGTCGCCACCGCCACGTGGCGCGCCCGTCGTGTCGACGGCGGAGCTCCGGGACCTGCCTCGCGCAGACTCCGAGTGGCGACCGCGAAGCCCTCGCTCGTCGCCTCGATGGCCGTCACCTCCTCGTGGAGAGCCACCGCCAGCTGGTAGCGTGCCGCCACCGCTCGGTAGTAGCGCAGGGCCTGTCGGCGACTCGGCTTGTCCTCGGCGATGGTGAACGGAACGTCGGCGATCTCGAGCAGATCGCGGGTGGTGAAGAAGGTCATGTCGACAGGGAAGTCGAGCAACGACTGGGTCAGGCCGCCGCGCTCGACGATCAAGGCATCGAGCCCGCGGCGCTTGGCCTCAGCTGCGACGGCAATCCCGGTCGGCCCACCGCCGACCACCAGCAGGTCGAGGCCGGCGGTCACGCGGCAGTCACCTCACTGCGCCGCCGTCCGACCCACAGGCCGGCCACCACGACCAGCACGCCGACGCTGATCACCTGGGCCAGGGTGAGCGGGCCGAAGAAGCGATCGTCCTTGGCGCGCAGCATCTCGACGCCGAAGCGCTCCACCGCGAGCAGCGCCAGGACCGCCAGGGTGGTCGTCCCCCGCGACGCGCCACGGCGCAGCAGGGCAATGCCGACGCCCCAGATCGCGATACCGAGAAACGTCTCGTAGAGCTGTGTCGGATGAACGGTCAGCAGCTGCGAATCGGGCACGTTCGCGGGGATGGCCACCCCGAACTCCGATCGCAGGTAGCCGGCGGTGGTGGGTGGTAGGCCGTTGGGAAAGCTCATCGCCCACGGCACGTTCGACGGCCGACCGTAGTCGTCGCCGACGAGAAAGCAGCCAATGCGGCCGATGCCATAGCCGAGCGCGAGGCCGGGCAGGGCGGCATCGGTCACCGACCACACCGGCAGCCGACGCCGGAAGATCACCCACAGGACGGCCAGCGCACCGGCGATGAAACCGCCGTACCAGACCAACCCGGCGCGCTCGAACAACAGCTGCCAGTCGCGGTAGAGGATCGCGTAGTAGACCTTGGCACCGAGGATGCCGGCGAGCCCGGCGGCGACGAGGATCGCGCTGGCGTCGTCGTCGGTGCCAATGCCTTGGCGGCGCAGACCCCAGCGCAACTGCGCGTAGGCGAGCAGAAAAGCCAGCGCCAAGGCTGGCCCGAACGGGCTGACCGAGAACGAACCGATGTGAAACAGCTCGCGAATCAAGACGTCACGCTCCTCGCGTCACCGCCGCGGCGGTAGGTCGGCGCCGCTGGCGGCGGCGGTCTGCATCATGGCGCGGCGCGGGTGCCGCCGGCGGAGGCAGCCAGCCAGCGAATGTAGGCGACCAGGCTCTCGACGTCTTCCGCCGACAGCGCATCGCCGAACGCCGGCATGTGGATCTGTTGGCGGGCGGTGACCCAGCTGGCGAGAGGCAGGGCCGCCACGCGCTGGCTGCTGCCGCTGCGAATCCACTCGCGCAGCTCGTCGTCGTCGCGCACCAGGTCGGCAAAATCAGGGCCCCAGAAGGCGGGCACGTAGCCGAACAGGGACCCCGGGTTGGCCAGCCCGCCGGCGCCACCGACATTGTGGCACGACAGGCAGCTGCGCTGCGCAATCTCGGCGCCCGCGGCGGCGCGCTCGTCGGTTGGGCCGTGGTAGCCGTCGGTCGCCAACACGAAGGCAGCGAGGTCGTCGATCTCATGGGTGCTCAAGCGCTTGCCGAAGGCTGGCATGCGCACCAGCTGGGCCTGGTAGCGAGCCCAGGCGGCGGGGTCAGCGGCGAGCTTGGCGGTGTGTCCGTCGCGGATCCAGTCGACCACCTCGGCGGGCGACTCGACGTACATCATGGCGTTGCCGCCGGCGAAGGACGGCACCGTGCCGTAGGTGCTACCGGGGTTGGCGAGCTCGAGGTTGTGCGGCGCGCGATGGCAGTTGAAGCAACCGTTGGCCTCGGCCAAGCGCTGGCCCCGCCAGATGGGGTTGTCGGCGCGCTGGCGCAACGCCCAAGGCACGCCCCAAGGGGCGAGCGCGAGCAGGACCAGCACGAGGGCAACGAGCGACGGTACGAGGCGAAAGCGCAACAGGCCGGTCTCCGCGGTTATCGTACCATCCGCTTCCGATGCCCAAGCCGCCGGCGCCTCCCGACCTCCTGCCCAAGGGCCAGCGGCAGCGCCTGCTGCTGCGCCTGCTGCGCAGCCCCGGCGACAGTCACCTGCGTCGCATGCTGGCGCGTTCCCACCCCGCGGACGTCGCCGAGCTGGTGCCGGTGATGCCGCCCGACGACGTCCAGCGCCTGCTCGAGCTCCTCTTCGAGCTCAAGCTCGCGGCGCGGGTGTTGCGCGAGCTGGACCCCGAGACCCAGAAGAAGGTGATCGCCGGGCTACCGGATGCAAGCCTCGCCAACACCTTGCCCAAGCTCTCGGCGGACGACGCCGTCGACCTCCTCGGCCAGCTCGAGGAGGGGCGGCGGGAGGGCGTGCTCGGCCTCCTCGACCGCCCACTCGCCCAGCGCCTCGGCAACCTGATGCTCTACGGCGAGTCCACCGCTGGCGGCCTGATGAATCCCGACGTGGTGTCCTTTCGTGAGGACCAGACGGTCGGCGAGACCTTGGCCCTGCTGCGGCGCCTGGCCAGCACGGGCCGCCTCTTCTACCTCTACATCGTCGACGACCACGGCCATCTGAACGGCCTCGTCAACCTCTGGCAGCTGATCACCGCCGAGGCCGAGCGAGCGCTGCGCGAGGTGATGAGCGGCGACGTCGTCAAGGTGCGCGTCGACACACCGCAAGAGGAGGTGGCGCTGGTCTTCTCGCGCTACGACCTGCTGATGGTGCCGGTGGTCGACCACGAGGGCATCCTGGTCGGCGCCATCACCGTCGACGACGTCCTCGACGTGGTCGAGGAAGAGGCCACCGAAGACCTCTATCGGTTGGCCAACCTCGATACCCAGGAGAATCTGTCGACGCCGACCAGCAAGGTGATCCGCCTGCGCATGCCGTGGCTGATGGTCAACCTGGTCACCGCCTTCGTCGCCGCCGGCGTGGTCAAGCTGTTCGAGGACACCATCGCTCGCGTCGTGGTGCTCGCCGTCTTCATGCCGATCGTCGCCGGCATGGGGGGCAACGCCGGCACCCAGACGCTCACCGTCCTGGTGCGCGGTCTGGCGCTCGGCGAGATGGACCTGCGGCGGCCGTGGGCGGTGATCCTGCGGCAGGTGATCGCCGGGTTCGTCAACGGTCTGGCCAACGGCACCGTCTGCGGACTGGCCGCTTACGCCATGGAGCGCAACGTCGTGCTGTCGCTGATCCTGGTCACGGCGATGACCGCCAACCTGACCATCGCCGGCCTGTTCGGCGCCCTGGTGCCCCTCGTCCTCCAGCGCCTGAAGCTCGACCCCGCCCTCGGCAGCTCGATCTTCGTCACCACCGCCACCGACGTCGGCGGCTTCATGTCGTTTCTGGGGATTGCGACGCTGCTGATCAAGTATCTACAGCCTTAGCAGCGGATTCCCGGCGGCTGGACCCTTGAGCGCCTCAGCCAGCAGACAGAGTCAGCTCGGTGCCGACCCGGTCCGCCATCTCCATGCAGGTCTCGAGGTCGGGGTGGCGCAGGAAGATGTGCCCGTCGGACACCAGGGTCTGCTTCCAGTTGCGCCGCGGAGCGCCGATCGGCAACAGGTCGACGCCGACGATCCAGCGGCCGAAGGCGGCCTGGAGGCGCTCCAGGCCTTCGATCGCCTGGATCCGCCCGCGGCCCTGCGCCCGCTTGAAGATCACCGCCGCGTTGTAGCGCCGCTCGATGGGCTGCGTGAAGGTGCCGTGAACGGCGGCCTCGGCCCAGCCGCGGTAGACGTCGAGGTCGCTGCCGTAGTTCATCAGGTCCACCGACCGGGCGCCCGGGGGGCGCGCGGCGATCTCGCCGAACACCGCTTCGCCCTGGTGGGTGCGGTACCACTCCATGTGGGTGAAACCGGTGCGGAAGCCGAGGGCGCGGATCACCGCCTCCCCCATTGCCTTGCCGCCTGCGAGATGCGCCGCGTCGACGTCGCGCAGGGTGATGGTCTGCGGGCTGATCCACTCGTTGGTGCGCGCAATCAGCGGCCGCGGCCGGTACCAGGCGATGTTGAAGTACTTGATGTTGCCGTCGACACAGATGGTGTCGAAGGTGTACTCCTCGCCGTCGATGAACTCCTCGACCGACAGTTCCGGGATGTGGCGCACCTTGGCGATCACGTCCGCCAGCGCGTCGGCGTCGTCGACGCGATAGGTGTCCGCCGAACCGGCGCCGGCGATCGGCTTGACGATCAACGGAAACCCGAGCGCCGCCGCCGCCGCCTCGATCTCGTCCACCGACGTCGCCCGGAAGTGGTGCGGCGTGCGGATGCCGGCGGCGTCGAGCTTGCGCTTCATCTCCTCCTTGTCGCGGAAGGGGATGGTCGTCGCGAGGTCCATGCCGGGGACGCCGAGCGCCTCGCGCAGCCGGGCGGCGAGGATCATCCCGGGCTCCCACAGGCACTCGACCCGGTCGATCCGCACCTCGCCTGCCAGCTGGCGGACGGTGTCGATGACCGCTCCTTCGTCCCAGAGCGAGGGCACCCGGACGTAGGCCGCCAGCGCCTCCTGCGCCATCTCGGGCAGCGTCTGCTGCGGGCCGTCGCCGAGCCCGATCACCTCCGCGCCCACCGCGGCGAGCCCGCGCGTAAAGAGCGGCATCTCGGCCGGAAACCCCGGCGCCAGCATCAAGACTCGTTGGGTCATCACCGACGCCTCGCTCAACCCATCTCGACGCGGATCAGGCGAATCAGTCGCCCCAGCGCATGCTCGACGACGGCGGTCTCGGGGTGGCGAACGACGATGTTGCCGTCGCCCTCGTAGCTCGACGACTTGGGCTGCCCCGGCTTCGGCAGGTTGACCTCGACGACCAGGTCGCCGACCTCGCGCTGCGCCTGGTCGAGGCCATGGATTGCCTTCACGCGCCCTTCGCCCTGGCCGCGGAGGAAGGCGCACCCGGCGGCATACTTCTGGGTCGGCGGCGTGAACGTTTCGAAGACCATCAGCTCGGCCCAGGCGCGCTTGAAGTCGATGTCGTTGGCCCACGAGATCAACGTGGTGATCTGCGCGCCCGGTGGCCGGGCGGCGACTTCCGACACCGCCACGCTACCGTCCGGGCGCTTGAACCACTCCATATGGGTGAGCCTAGTGCCCATCCCCAGGACCTCGACGGCCCGGGCACCGACGCGACGGATCTCGTCGTAGCGGGCGTCGGCGATCTCCCGCGGCAGCAGCACGCACCACTGAATCCAGGGGTTGCGCACGGCGTCGAGCGGCGTCGGCAGGTAGTGGGTGAGCGAGTGCCAGACCAGCTTGCCGCCGATCCAGACGCAATCGAACGACTGTTCCTCGCCGAGGATGAACTCCTCGAGCAGCAGCGGCCCGGCGGCGGTCGGTCGGGTGAGGCCGAGCACCTCGCGGGTGTCGCTGTCCTGATCGAGGCGGTAGGTGCCCTTGCTGCCGGCGCCGGCCGGCGGCTTGGCGACGATCGGGTAGCCGACCTGGCGAACGAAGTCCCAGGCCTCTTCCGCTGTCGCGCACAGCCGGTGGCGGGCGCAGGGGATGTCGTTCGCCCGCAGCACGTTCTTCATCTGCGACTTGTCGCGGAAGTTCCGCGCCACGGCCTCCGACATGCCCGGCAGCCCGAGGTTCTCCCGCGCCGCCGCCAGTGGCTCCTGCAACTGCTCGAGGGCGCCGAAAAGTCGATAGATCGGCCCGTATTTGGCCGCCAGTCCGCGCGCCGCAACCGTGAGCTGGTCGGCGTCGAAGGCGTCGTCGACCCGCCAGTGGCCGGCCAACTTGGCGCGCACCGCCGGCGCCAAGCGCTCGAGCGGATCCTGACTGATCAGCAGGCAGCGCACTCCGGGCAGCTCCGCCGTGACTTCGACGAAGCGGACGGTGGTTTCGAGGAAGAACGGGGCGACGAAGACGACCGTGTGCAAGGTTTCCGGCTCCCAGTTGGCGCGGGTCCCCGAGGCGCCTACGGGGACCCGTCGATCGAACGCGCGGAGGAACTGGTGAGGATCCTAACATTCGCCCCCACGTCGGCTCGTCCGACGGCATCGGGCGCGGCTATGCTCCGGTCATGGACCCGCTCAAGATCTGCATGGTGTCAGCCGAGCTGACGCCGTTCGCCAAGACCGGTGGCCTCGGCGACGTCGCTGCCGCGCTGTCGGCCTTCCTCGCCCGCCGCGACCACGACGTGCGACTGTTCGTGCCGCTCTACTCCGGCCTCGACCGCCGCGGGCAGGAGTTTCGGCCGGTCGAGTTCATGCGCGACATTCCGCTCCAGATCGGCCACCGGCGTTACGAATTCTCGGTCTTCGCCACACCGCTGCCGGGGTCGGCGCTGCCGGTCTACTTCCTGCACTGCCCGGCGCTTTTCGACCGTCCCAAGCTCTATACCAGCGACTGGGACGAGGCGATCCGCTTCCTGCTCCTGCAGCGCGGCGCCCTCGAGTGCTGCCAACGCATGGGCTTCGCGCCCGATGTCGTGCACTGCAACGACTGGCACACCGGCCTGGTGCCGTTGCTCCTGCAGACGCTCTACGGCTGGGACCGACTGTTCGCCAACGCCCGCACGATGATGACGATCCACAACATCGGCTACCAGGGCGTCTTCGGCAGCGGCATGCTCGAAGAGCTCGGCCTGGCGCACGACGCCTCCCGCTTCTATCAGGAGGACCTGGCGGCGGGACGCATCAACTTCCTCAAGACCGGTCTCCTCTACGCCGACGTGCTGACCACGGTGAGCCACACCTACGCTCACGAGATCCAGACCGCCGAGTACGGCGCCGGCCTCGACGCCCTGCTGCGCGCCCGCGCCGACCGGCTGTTCGGCATCGTCAACGGCATCGACGACGGCGAGTGGAACCCGCAAACCGACCCGCTGATCCCGGCCCACTTCTCGGCCGACGATCTCGCCGGCAAGGCACAGTGCAAACAGACCCTGATGACCCGCCTCGGTCTGCCCTATCGCGAAGCGATCCCCGTGCTCGGCATCGTCTCGCGGCTGACCAGCCAGAAGGGCTTCGACCTGCTGTTCGACACCCTTCCCCATTTCCTCGCCCATCGTCCGCTGCAGGTGGTCGCCCTGGGCTCGGGCGAGCCCAAGCTCGAGGCCTGGTTCAGCTGGCTGCAGTCGGCATTCCCTGGGCAGGTCTGTTTCTACCGCGGCTACAGCAACGAGCTGGCGCACCTGATCGAGGCCGGTGCCGACGCCTTCCTGATGCCGTCGCGCTACGAGCCGTGCGGCCTCAACCAGATGTACAGCCTGCGGTACGGCACGGTGCCGATCGTGCGCAAGACCGGCGGCCTCGCCGACACCGTCGAGCTGTGGGATCCGTGGCGGCGGAGCGGCACCGGGATCGTCTTCGAGCACTTCAACACCGACGGACTCGCGTGGGCGCTCGACACCCTGCTGAGCCTCTGGGGCGACCGTGACGCCTGGCGGCAGATGCAGCAGAACGGCATGCGCAAGAACTACTCCTGGGACGTCCAAGGCGAGGAGTACGTCGAGCTCTATCGGCGTCTGCGCGGGCACTGACCGGTAGCGCCCGCGACGCCCGCCTTCGTACCCCTGTGCTACATTCCCGGCGCCTTTCGCCGGCGCCTCGGCCGGCAGGTCCCCCACCGTGCCGCTCCGCCGTCTGCCCATCCTCGCCGCCGCCGCGTTCCTGCTCGGCGCGCTGCTCTATGGCACGCCCATCTCGTTGCTGCACCTGGCGAGCAACCGGGTCACCGAACCAGCGCGGGTGTTGGGCATCTTCGCCTTCTTTCACCTGCTCTACGGCCTGGCGTTTGCCGCGGTGGTCGTCGCTGGTGGCGGGCTCTACGAGCTCGTCCGACGCTGGCGACTCGGCGCGCAGACCGACGACGACCCGGCACCGATCCGCCGGCCGTTGGTCTGGGGTGCGGCCCTCTTTCACCTGACCTTCTGGTTCTTCGCTGCCAGCTACGGCCTGACCTACGACGAGCTGCCACTCGGCGGCCACAGCCTGCCCGCCATGGTGGGCTGGCTCGCGCTGCGGGGCTTGGGCGTGCTCCTCGTGGTCGCCGTCGCTTCGCTGCTCACCGCCGCCGCGCTGCGGTGGCTGGCGGGCCAGCGACGCGTCGCCGCGGCCGCCCTCTCGGCCCTCGCGCTCTCGCTCGGCGGGCACTTCCTTCTAGCCCTCGTCCTGCCGCGATCCGAGGCCAGCGTCCCACGTCCAGCGAGCATGCTGCAGGCCAGTCTGACGGCCGCCAACCCGCGTTACCACCTGATCGTCATCGGCGTCGACGGCGCCGACTGGCGCGTCGCCGCCCCCCTGATCGCTGCCGGCCGCCTTCCCAACCTCGCCGCGCTGGTCGCCGAAGGCACCCGCGCCAGCCTGGAGTCGATCCCCGACTCCAACTCGGCCGTGATCTGGGCCTCGATCTACACCGGCCAACAGCCAGCCGAGCACCAGGTCGGCGACTTCTACCGCCTGCGCGCACCCGGCCTCGGGT
>CXWL01033343.1_pt1 | contig 17146 bp, 12 predicted proteins | sample 590931 | NCBI WGS metagenome assembly CXWL01 (sample SAMEA3498368, study PRJEB10139) | groundwater metagenome | biome: water well; material: biofilm material | place: Germany | collected 2015-04-27 | reverse complement strand
AGCGCCGCAGCAACGCCGCGAGCCGGACCAGGATCACGCCGAGGTCCTCGCTCTTGCGAATATAGGCATCGGCGCCGGCTTCGAGCGAGCGCAACTCGTCGGCGGTGCCTTCCGCCGCCGTCAGCAGCACGCAGGGCACACTGCGCAGCGACGTATCCGACTTCAGGCGGCGCACCACGGTGACGCCGTCGATGCCGGGCAGGTTGCCATCGACGATGACGGCGTCCGGGCCGCTGGCTGCCGCCATCGTCAAGCCTTCTTCGCCGGTCTCGGCTGCCTGCACCGCATATCCAGCGCCCTCGAGCGCCTCCCTGACCTGGTTGCGATAGGTCGCGCTGTCGTCGATCACCAGGATGCGCCGCTTGCCGTCCGCGGCCGCGTCGGTCCGCGCTGTGCGCGGACGCTCTTGCGCAGGCTGTACCAGCGCCCTTGCGCGTGCCAGCAACTGCCCGAGATCGTACGGCTTGCCGATGTATTCGCACGCGCCGGCAGCGATTCCGCGCACGCGGTTGGCGACCTCCGCCTCGTTGGATAGCAGCAGCACCGGGATCGCCTGGGTCGCCGGTTCCCCCTTGAGCTCCTTGAGGAAGTCGAGGCCGTCCCCATCCGGCAATTGCACGTCGAGGATGATCAGCTCGCAGAGACCGTCCGCGAGCGCAGCGCGAGCGCCGGCAATGTCGCCAGCGGCGATCACGTCGAAGTCGGCGGCCTCGAGGGCTTCGCTGATGTCCATGCGCACGGTGAGGCTGTCGTCGACGATCAGAACGCGCGCTGTCATTGGTGGCTCCCGCTATCGCTATCGCGGGCCAAGCCGCACAACGCCGGCGCGATCTTGCTCAAGGGCAGAATCTGTTCGGCCGCGCCGAGCAGGATCGCTTCGCGCGGCATGCCGAAGACGACCGAGGAGTGCTCGTCCTGGGCGATCGTGCTGCCGCCGGCGCGACGGATCGCCAGCAGCCCTTCGGCGCCATCCTTGCCCATGCCGGTCAGCACGCAGGCGGCACATTCGGCGCCGAGCTCGTGCGCCAGCGACGCGAACAGCACGTCGACCGCGGGTCGACAGGAGTGCCGCTCGGGGTCCTGGGTGAGGCGCAAGTGACCCTGCCTCAGCACCAGGTGGTAATCCGGCGATGCCAGCAGCACGCGGCCCGCGCCTGGCGGCGGCAAGGCCTCGCCGTCGCGCGCGTAGGCGACCCGCAGCGGGCTCTGGCCGTCGAGCCAGTCGGCGAACGCGGGCGCGAACAGCTTGCCGAGATGGATCACGATCAGGATCGGGATTGTGAAGTCGGCTGGCAGCCCATTCAGGATTTCGACCAGCGCTGCCGGGCCGCCGGTAGAGACGCCGATCGCGATGACTCGCGTTGACGCCGTCGTCGCGCTCCTGGAGCTGCGTGGCGGCGCCTCCGGCTCACGGCCACGCGCCAGTCGCGCGCGCGGATGGGTGATCACGCGAATGCGCGCCAGCAGCTTGACTGTCGACACCAGCAGGCGCTCCCAGTCGCCGCCGAGATCGTTGACCTGCGGCTTGTCGAGCACGTCGAGCGCGCCGGCGGCCAGCGCTTCATACGTCTTGAACAGCTCGCCGCGGTTGGTCGATGCGGAGACGATCAGGATCGGCGTCGGGCAGAATGCCATGACGTACTCGGTGACGGCGAGGCCGCTCATGACCGGCAGCATCATGTCCAGGGTCACGACGTCCGGTCGCAGGCTCTGACAAAGCTCGATGCCGCGGCGGCCGTCTTCGGCCTCGCCGACGACCTCGAGGTCGGCGTCCGCACGCAGCACCTCGACGATGTGCTTGCGCATCGTCAGTGAATCCTCGATCACCAGGACGCGCGTCTTGCTCATGGCGATCCAATCAAGCGTCGAATGGTTTTCAGGAGAATCGCCTGGTCGAACTCGCCCTTGACGATGTAGGCACTGGCGCCCGCCTCGGCGCCGCGGCGCTTGTCTTCGGGCGCATTCCTGGAGGTGACCAGTATCGCCGGCACGTCGCGCAGGCGCGGATCCTCGCGCGTTTTCGCGACAAAGGCGAAGCCATCCATGCCGGGCATTTCGACGTCGACGACGAACAGGCTGTAGGCACGCGCCTGCGCCTTGCCGAGCGCCTCTTCGGCGGAGACCGCCAGTTCGACTGCAAACCCGGCCGACTCGAGAATATTCTGCTCGAGCATGCGCGTGGTCAGCGAATCGTCGACGACCAGGATCGGCGCCGGCGGCGACCGTTCCGGCGCGCGTTCGCGGCCGTGACGGCTGAGCACCGCCGCAACCAGCCCGCGCGGATCCAGTACCAGCTGCGGATTGCCGTCGGCGTCGAGCGACGCGCCGGCGATCGTGGCGTCGGCGCGGACGACGTCGGGGAGCGCGCGCATGACGACGTTCGCGGTGCCGAGCAAGCGGTCGACGCCGAGGGCGATGCGACGGCCGCCGGCCTCGACGACCACCGCCGACCACGTGCGCGCCTTCGTGAGTTTCGGTAGCGGCTGCCGCAGGGCCTCGGCCAGCGGCAGGAACGCGACCATCTCGCGATCGACACAGATCGAATCGCGATGCGGCGAGCGCGCGATTTCCGCATCCTTGAACCGCAAGGTAGAACGGATCGCATCAAGCGGGATCGCCAGCACGCTGCCAGCGGCATCCACCAACAGCGACTGTAGCGAGGAGATCGAGACCGGGACCAGGATCTCGATCGTGGTTCCACGCCCGCGCTCGCTTTGGAGGTTCCACTCGCCATGCAGGCGCTCGCTGGTCGCGCGCACCACGTCGAGGCCAATGCCGCGTCCGGAGAGCTCGGTCACCTCGCGTGAGGTCGTGAAGCCGCCAGTGCCGAGCAGGCTCCGCAGCTGGTCGGCATCGAGCGGCGCCGTTGACGCGTTGCCGAGTAGTCCGCGTGCCTCGGCCGCAGTCCTGACGGCGTCGAGATCGATGCCGCCGCCGTCGTCCACACAGACAAAAGCGACGCGACTGCCGCGACGCTCGACCTTGAGCTCGACCCGACCGCGAGTCGCCTTGCCCGCAGTGGCGCGCGCGGCAGCCGGCTCGATGCCGTGTGCGACCGCGTTGCTCACACTGTGCATCAGCGCATCGCGCAGCGCCGCGAGCACACCCGCTTCCAGACGCACCTCGCCGCCGGTCGCCGTGAACTCGACGCTCAGTCCGAGCATCTCACCGGCGTCCCGCACGGCGCGCTCGAGGGTCGGAAATACCGTGCTGGCGGGAATCAGGCGCAGTCGCTGGGTGCGCTCCTCGACCTGCGCGATGTCCTCGCCGATGCGCTCGACGTTGGTGCCGAAGTCGCGTGCGAAGCGCTCGATTTCCGTCAGCAGCGCTTCTGCGCGGGCGCCGGCACGCAGCAGCCCGGCATCGCCTTTGGTGGTCCCAGACGCCAGTTGCGCCGACAACTCGCGCGCCAGCCCGCGCAGACGTGCGGTCGCCGCCAGGTCCTTGCGCAGGGCGCCGACCTGCACGGTCGCCGCCGCGACCTCGCGCAGCAGCAGTTCCATGTCCATGAGATCGACGCGCACGCTGTCGAGAGTGCTGTCGCCGGTGGGGGTCTGCGCTGCGCGTGGACGCGCCTCCTCGACCGGCGCAGTCGGCTGGCGCGGCGGCTCGGCGGCACTGCCCGGATCCAGGCCTTGCAGCTGCACGGAAACTCGATCGCAGAGCTGCAGCAACGTGCTCACCTGCAAGGGCGACGGCAGCTCGGCAGTCGCCCGGAATTCGGCGAGGATATCTTCCAGCCCGTGCGCCAGCTCGGCGATCGCCGGTTGCTTGACCACGCGCGCGGCACCTTTGAGCGTGTGCGCCTGACGCAGCATGCGCGCCACGATGTCCGGCGTGTAGTCGCCCTTCTCGATGTCGAGCACCGCCCGCGTCAAACCGTCCAGCAACTCTCTGGCTTCGATGCGAAAGTAGCGGTACGGGTCCTTCGCCACCGCTCACGCGCCTGCTTGCGGCTGGATCAGGCGCAGCAGATCCCTGGACAGACTGGCCATTTGCGACGCCGTCTGCAGGATCTGGCTGGCGCTCGTTTCGGTCTCGCGGGTTGCCTGCGAGACATTGGAAATGGCGACGTTGACCTGCTCGACTGCGGTCGACTGCTGCTTCGTGCTGAGCTCGATCTCGCGCGCCGCCTCGGTCGTGGTGGCGACCGATTTGACGATCTGTTTGAGCGCCTCGGCCAGTTCGGCAAACTGGCGCGTACCGGCATCGACGGCCTTCGAGCCGCTCTCGGTGGTCATCACCGTGGTGTTGACCGCGCTGCGGACCTCTTCGACCAGTCCGCGGATCTCCTTGGTCGAACCCCCGACGCGATCGGCGAGCTTGCGGATTTCGTCGGCAACTACCGCGAAGCGCTTGCCGGACTCGCCCGCACCAGCGGCCTCGATAGTCGCGTTGATCGCGAGGATATTGGTCTGCTCGGAGAGCTCGTTGATGAGCTCGAGGATGCCGCCGATCTGCTGCGACTTCTTGCCGAGATCGAGCATGTGGGTGACGATCAGATCGACCTGGCGGCGGATTGTCGCAATCGAATCGCCGGTGCGGGTGACCGTCTGCTCGCCCGAGCGCGCCGACTTTGCGGTGCTGTCGGCGATCTGCGCGACCCGCTGGGCGCTCTCGGCGATCTGCTTGGACGTCGCCAGCAACTCATTGATCGTGGTCGAGATCTCGCTCATCGCGGTGGACTGTTCGCGGGCGCCCGTCGCTTGCTGAGTGGCCGCAGTCTGCAATTCCGACGACGAGCTCTGCACATGCTGGACGGCCGAGCCGATCTGCTGGCCGAGGGTGCGCGTCAGCACCAGCGCGACCGCGATCGCCAGGAGCATGGCCGCGACCAGCATGCCCACGATCACTGCGCTGGCGGTGGTCGCGGCGGCGGTCGATGCCAGCCGCGCGCTTTCGAGGACGGTTTCCTCGGAAGCGACCAATGCGTCGATCTTGTCGCGCAGTTGATCGCGCAGCGGCTGCACCTTGTCGGCAAATTCTGCCCCGACCAGCTCCAGCGAGACGTCGCCGCGCCGCATCGCGATCACCTGGTCCTGTGCCTTCTGGTGCGCCGCCTCACCGCTCTCGATTTCGCGCACCAATTGCTGATTGCGCTCGGAAGCGACCGCCGTCTTCAGGCGCTGGATCGCCGCGAGAAAGCGGTCGCGCGACGCCAGCATGTTTTCGAGCGAGCTCTCCTGGCGCGTCAGCAGAAATCCGCGCGAGGTCGCCACTTTGCTCTCGAGGGCCTCATCCACGCGCAAGGCGTCCATCAGGATCTGCGTATTCACGGTGATCACGCCGTCCTTGCTGGCGACCACGTTGCGTAGCGCGTAGATCGCGACCGCGCCCAGCAGCAACGTCAAGATCAGGTTGACCACGAACCCGGCGGCAATCTTCTGGCTGAACGTCCATGAACTGCGCATGTGCTAGGGCTCCTGCTGAATAGCAATTGGGTTTGATTTCCTGATCGCGGCGAGAACGCGCGGCAGGTCGATGATGTGGCGCAGCCCAGAGTCGGTCTCGGCGATCTCGCTCACGAACGCGTGTGCAGTGGATGCGTCCGGGCGCAATTGGCGCTGGCGGTCGAGCAGACGCAGATGTCCTTCGAATCCGGAAAATGCGAGCCCCAGCGGTTGCTCGCGATCGCACAGCAGCAGCCATGCCGGAGCGTCGTCGCTGTCGCTATAGCCGAGCAGCNNGCGCCGTGATGTCGCACACGCGAATCGCGAAGTGATCACCGGCGACCCGCACCAGCAGCAGGTCGTCACGTTCCGGCGCGCTCGCCGGCGCGAGCGCGAAGCTGGCGTCGAAGTCCCTGCGCAGGCGCCCGGCGGTCTCGAAAAAATCGGTGTCTGCGCTCATGGCTCACCTTGCTGGCAAAGCTCGCCGCGACACAGGGCCAACAACGCGTCGCGCGAAAAACCGCCACCGAACATCAGCAGGCGCGCCGCGTCCTCGCGGACCAGCAACGCCAGCGCCTGCGAAAACCCGGCGCGAATGGCGGCCGCATCGCCGCTGCGCCTGGCCATCAATCCCAGGTGCAGATGTGGCATCGCGAAGCCTGGGTCCAGGTACGCCGCGGCCTGATCGTGCTCGATGGCCGCCGGCAGATCGCCGGCATGTTCGCTGCATAGCGCCAGCACGTAGCGTGCCCCGGCATTGAGCTCGTCCTGGGCCAACAGCCGCCGGCAAACTTCTTCCGCGAGTTCGATGCTGCCGTTGTTGGTCAGCAGCACGGCGCGCAGCAGCAGCGCCGCGGACTCGCACTGCGCGTCCACGGGCAGTTCGGACAGCAGCGTGAGCGCATCGGCGAAGCGCTCCTGGCGCATCGCTTCGAGCACCAGACCGAGCTCGCTCGCGGTCGTCGCGCCCGCCCGCGAAACCGGGGCCGTCGTGCTCGCCACGGCGTCGGCGCGTGTCAACGCAGCGATGCGCTCTGAGGCCCGCTGGATGGCTTCGACCCAGGTCGTGCTGCTGTCGATGACCAGCGCCGGCACGCGCGCTTCGACGATCTCCGGCGGGAACGGATCGGCTGCCGAACCCGTCAGCGTGCGCCGCTGATAATAGAAAGTCTCATGGGTATGACACAGGTGAAAATCCTGGCTTAGCCCGCGCAGGATTTCTGCATGCCCGAGAAAGAGGAAACCAGTCGGAGCGAGCGCGCCGGCAATCCGCGCCACGGTTTTTCGGGCGTTCTCCGTGCTGAAGTACATGATGACGTTGCGACAGAAGACGACGTCGTAGACGGCGGTCGCCCACAGCCGTGGATCGTCGTCGATGAGATTGCGCTCGTCGAAAGTCACCATGCGTTGCACGTCACGATCCAGCACAAAATCGCGACCCTCCATGCGGAAATGGCGTCGCCGAATAGCAGGAGCCGTGGCGCGCAATGACCATTCCGAATAGCGTGCTTTCGCCGCTTTGTCGAGCATGGCCGGACTCAGGTCGACCGCAGTGATCTGAATATCCCAGCGCTCGATCTCCGGCAGGATTTCGCGCAGCGTGATCGCGATCGAATACGGCTCCTCCCCGGAGGAACAACCGGCGCACAGGATGCGCAATCGTCGTGTGCACGCGTTTTCGCGAATCCGCTCTGGCAATACGTGTTCGCCAAGCGCGCGGAAACTCTCGGTATTGCGAAAGAAAAAAGTCTCATTGGTGGTCAACAAATCCGCGAGCGCGCGGTGCTCGGTCGCATTCGGCGCCGTCATCGCCGCGATGTAGCTGCCGACACGGCTGCTGCCGGTGGCGTGCATGCGCTGGCGCAGAATATCGGCGAGCAGGTCGAGTTTGCCCTCGTCATATTGCAATCCGAATTGGCGGACGACTGCGCCGCGAAACTGGGAGAGTTCGGCATCATCGAATAATTGGCTCATGTGGAGGCCGCGCGTGTGCGGGAGAGGTCGACTCCATTGTCGGCGACGATGCGCGACGCCTGCAGCACCAGCAGCAACCGGCCCTCGCTATGGGCGATCGCCGCCACGTGGTCCGCGTGAACGGACTGCAGCAAGTCCGGCAATGCGCTCATCTCGACCACATCCAGGCGGCTGATGCCGACGATGCCGGTCACCGCGATTGCGACGCTTTGCTGCCCGCTGCGAATGGTCACGAAACGACCGGTCTCGCGCCCGACGTCTCCCAGCAGCCCGGCAAGGTCGACTACGCCCAGCATCTCGCCGCGAACCAGGGCGACCCCCAGCACGAACGGTGGCGTCCCGGCGAGCGCCTCGATCGGCAGCGGCCGCATCGTCTCCAGCACGTATTCGAGCGGTATCGCGCACGCCCGCCGACCGCAGTCGACCACCAATACCGGCTGCTGCGCGCGCGCGTCGCCGCTCATTCCTGCCGCGCAGGGTCGCGCCTGGCCATCAGCCCGGCTCATTGCCAACGCGCTTGCCGCCAGCTGGTGCGCGCTGATTCAGGACCAGCCAGTACAGGCCCAGCTGGCGTACCGCCTCGATGAACTCGGTGAAATCGACTGGCTTGCGCACATAGCTGTTCGCCCCAAGCCGATAACTTCGAATCAGATCCTGCTCCTCGATCGACGAGGTCAGCACGACCACCGACAACAGACTGGTGACCTCGTTTGCGCGCAACGCGCGCAACACCTCGAGACCATCGATCTTCGGCAGCTTCAGATCGAGCAATACCAGTTGCGGCAGATCCTCGATATCGCGGCCGGCATGGCTACCGCGGGCAAACAGATAATCGAGTGCTTCGACGCCATCGCGAGCCACCACGACCGGATTCAGCACATTATTTTTCCGCAGGGCCCGCCGCGTCAGTTCCTCGTCCATCGCGTTGTCTTCGACCAGCAGAATGACGCAGTCGTTATTCACGCCAGGTTCCCCGAATGGTCGCGTTGGGAAAACAGTCGGCCGTTACGCCAGGGAGCGGCCAGTTTTTTTGGTAGCCGGGCGACCGGTCATACGTGCCCGACGCTGATACCAGAGGACTCTAACAAGTCCAGAGTTTGCTCTTCTACGTCCAAAGAGTCACCCGATTAGCGTCGAACCTGCAGGAGCGGCAATGGCCGCTCCTACAGGGTTTCCGTCGATATCGGCCGCGGCGAGGTTCGCGGATAAAAGCGCTTCGCTCGCCCGCAAATCCAAGGAATCACGCCAGATACCGGTGATACCCATCGCCGCCCTGCCCCTTGATCTCGTACAGGGCGGAGTCGGCGTCGGAGTACCAGTGCGACCATTCCTCGGTTTCGTCGCACATCGCAACGCCGATGCTGACCGAGGTGCGCAGGGTCAGGTTGGGGTCGGCGAAGCGCAGCGCGCGCACGGCCATCACGACCTGGCGCGCGCGGCTTTCGAGCTCCTCAAAGTTGTGCACCTGCACGAGCAACGCGAACTCGTCGCCGCCGAGGCGGCACGGCAGATCGCACGGCGCCGCAGCGCTCATGAGTTCGCGCGCGATCGCGCGCAGCACGAGGTCGCCGGTCAGGTGGCCGAAGCGGTCGTTGATCTGCTTGAAGCGATCGAGATCGACGACCAGCACACCAAGGCGCGTGCCGGGCATGCGCCGCTCTTCGATGCTCTCGAGGAAGGCATACAGACCACGGCGGTTGCAGATGCCGGTGAGCTCGTCGGTCTGTACCAGGCGTTCGGCGGTGTCGAGCTGCGTCTGTGTCTGCCGCAGCGAATCGAGCGTGACCAGCAGGTCTTCGTTGCGGCGCTTGAGGCCCTGGATCAACTGCTGCTCGCTGGCGACGAGATACGCGAACGAGCGGCGCATGAACTGTGCGAGCAGGCGCGGTTCGCGCAAGAGCAAGGCCTCGAATTCGATCGCCTCGACCACGTGGAGCACGGCCGGCGTCGCCGCGGCCGCGTTGGCGACGCGCGCGTGATTGCCGATGAACAGTGCGAGCTCGCCGAAGAACTGCATCGGCCCGATCAGCTTGTCCGGCATGCCATCGCCGAATTCGAGCTGCACCTGGCCTTCCTCGACCACGAACATGCTGCGCCCGAGCTCGCCACGCTTGAAGATCAGCTCGCCGGGCTCGACGCTGCGCGCATTCCCGGCGGCGCCAAACATCGCGAATTCAGCGTCCGAAAGCTCGCGCGGCAGCAACAGCGGGCGCGGCCGGTTGCTGGCCAGTTCAAGGAGGTCGGAAGGATTCAGCGTGCCGGTGCGAACGCGCGTCATGATTCTCATCTGGACGTCCATCGTGCGTCGATTCTAGCCCGCAATTTGGATGTGGATCGCGCCCTTCGCCCTTCGACGACGCATCCCGATGAAGCAGGGATGCTTTGCTCAGGGTGAGCGGGTTTCTTGCTTTTCAGTGAAAGCAAAGCAAACCCGCTCACCCTGAGCAAAGCGCCCGGCGCTTTATCAGGGCGCGTCGTCGAAGGGCGAAGGGCGAAGGGCGAAGGGAATCGAACTGCTCGAACGTTACTCAAGTAAGCATCGCTTGCTGGCGAGCGCCCGGCTGCTTGGCTACCATCGGGGGACGCAATCACGGCACCCCCATGAGCGAAGCGCCGAAACCTGTGATCCCCGGCTACGAGCTCAAGCACGAGCTCGGGACGGGGGGCATGGCGACGGTGTACCTCGCGGTGCAGACCTCGCTCGATCGCAAGGTCGCGATCAAGGTCATGCACGTCTCGTCCAAGGACGAGGAAGGACCGGAGCGCATCGAGAAGCGCTTCCTGCGCGAGGGCCGCATGCTCGCGCGGCTGTCGCATCGCAACGTCTGCGGCATCTACGACATCGCCAAGGTCGGCGACATCGCCTACATCGCGATGGAATACCTCGACGGCGGCACGCTGACCGACCGCCTGCGCAAAGGCATGACCGCGGCCGATGCGATCAGTGTGATCGTGCAACTGGCGGCGGCGCTGGCGGCCGCGCACGGGCTCGGCATCGTCCATCGCGATCTCAAGCCCGCGAACGTGATGATGCGCGGCAAGGTCCCGGTGCTGACCGATTTCGGCATCGCTCGCGACCTGTCGCCGGACCGCACCGAGATCACCGGGGATTCGATCCTCGGCACGCCGAACTACATGAGCCCGGAGCAGATCAGCGGCCACCCGATCGACGGGCGCGCCGACATCTACTCGCTCGGCTGCATGCTGTATGAGCTGCTGACCGGCAATCGCCCTTACGTCGGCGATTCGCCGATCGCGGTGTGCATGCAGCACCTGCAGGCGCCAATTCCGATGTTGCCGGAGGCCTTCGCGGACCTGCAGCCGGTGCTCGACGGCATGATGGCGAAGGACCGCGAAGAACGCTTCCCGGACATGGCGTCGGTCGTGGTCGAGCTGCGCGCGGCGCTGGAGGACAGTGACGCGCTGCGCCAGGCGCTGAAGTTCGATACCGATCTGCCGTTTTCCGAGCAGTTGCGCGAACTCGGCTTCTCGTTCGATAACACCGGCAACGATCAGGTGCGCGCGGCGCTGCAGGCCTCGCGCGCAGCGACGCAGAACTCGCGCGAAACGGCGCGCACGGGACGCAACACTCAGCGCCTGGGAAAAGCCCCGAAGCTGCCGACACCGGTCGATACCCAGCCGTTGGCGCCGCCACCGCGACGTCTCGGCAAGCGCGAATACGTCATTGGCGCGCTGCTGGCCTTGGTGCTGCTCGGTGTCGGCTTGTGGTGGGGTCTTTCCGAAAAGCAGCTCTCGGAAGGCCAGCTCGCGGGACCGCGCGCACTGACGAAACAGTTCGACAGTCAACTCGCCGCCGACCGGCTGGTGATCCCGCGCGACGACAGCGCCGCCGACAGCCTGCGCGGCATGTATGAGATTTCGCAGGATCATCCGGACGTCATCGCGGCCCGCGGCGAGTTCCGCAACAAAGTCGATGCCGAATTCGAGCGCTTGAGCGCCGCCGGCCAATTCGGCGAAGCGCGCATCCTGATCCAGGAGAGCGCTCTCGTGTTCGCGGACGAGGAGGTCGAGCAGCGCCTGGCCAAGCTCGAGACGGCACAGGAGACGCAGCGCCGCGATGGCGAGGTGGTGACGCGCCTGGCCGACGTCGAGAACTTGCTCAACGGCGCGCTGGGCATCAACGACCCGGCGCTCGGGCCGGCGCTGGCCGAGCTGGTCGCGCTCAATGTGCCGACCGATCCGCGCTACGGCGATCTCATCAACAGTATTTCCGGAATGCTGAGCGCGAGCCTGCAGCAAGCGGTCGACGCACGCCAACTCGAGACCGCACAGGCCGTTCGCGATCGCCTGCGCGCATTGCTCCCGGACGCCGATGGCACGCGCGCCGCCGAGGCCAAGGTTGCTGCGCTCGAAGCGCTGCTCGGCGCCGAACAGACCGAGTCGGATATGCTGGCACAGCTCAATGCCGGCGAGATCACGCCGGCGGCCATCGATCGCGTGCTCGCGGGCCTGGATACGCTCGAGCAGGCCAAGCTCGCACCTGCGGTGGCGAAAGTGCGTGGACAACTGCTCGCGCGCAGCCTCGACGCAGCGAAGCGTGCGCTCATCGCAAACGATCTGGCCAACGCGCGCGCGCTGGTGGCGCGCGTGATCGGACGCTTCCCGGAAGAAGTGGCGCTGCGCGATTTCGCCGGCACGCTGACGCTCGCAGAGAATGCCGCGCTCGAACAACAACGCGCACTCGAGGAGACCCAGCGCGCAGGTCGTCTCGCCCTCGATGCGTCGCCGTGGGGCGAAGTGGTGTCGGTGGTTGGCTTGAGCGATGGCAGCGAACAGCCGCTGGCCAGCGAGCGCACCACGCCGATGCTGGTGACGCTGCCCGAGGGCCGCTATCGCGTCACCATCCAGGGACCGGACGGGCGCACGCGCCAACAGGCCGAAGCGACGGTCGAACGCGGCAAGCTCAGCGTCACCGAGTTGCGCTTCGCCAGCCTGGATGCCGACACCTACCTGAAACAGGCGGGTTATCGATGAGCGCGCGCGCTCTCGGCTTTTGTGGGAGCGGGCTGGCCCGCGATCTTTTCGCTTTTCGTCATGGCTCCGTTCGCCTGGTCGTTGCGCTCGGCCTGCTCTTGCTCGCCAGCATCGCCTTCGCCGATGTCAAAAAGGACTACCAGGACGGCGTCGCCGCCGCCAATAAAGGCAACTGGGCCGAGGTCAAGCGACTGATGCGTGCCGCGCTGGCAGCCGATCCGGCGCCGAAAGCGCGCATGCGCGTCGCCGGCGTCGAGTTCATCCCGTATGTGCCGCACTACTACCTCGGGCTCGCGAACGCGAAACTTGGCGATTGCGACGCGGCGATCAGCGCGTTCAAGACACCGGCCAGTCAGGCGGTGGTCTCCGGTCTGTCTGCGATCGCGGCCGAACAGGGCAAGCAACTCGCGAACTGCGAGCAGACCCTGCTTGCCGCCAACGATACCAAACCGGTCGAACCGGGGAACCCGCCGGTGTCGACCGCCGCAATCACCCCGCCGGTGACGCCGCCCGTCAGCACCGCCGCGCTGACGACGCCGAAAGAACCGGTCAAACCGCCGGTGACTCCCGCGGTCGCGGCATTGGCCCCAGCGCGCCTGGCGCCAGCGACCGCGGCGCTCGCCAAGCTCGACAAGCAGATCGTTGCGATCGAAGGTGCCTTGCGAGCGGCGCCAATGGCCGGCACCGGCGACGCCCGCGGCCTCAACACCGTGCTCGCCAAACTGCGCCAGCAGCGCCAGCAGATCGGCGACCAGTTGGAGCGCGCGCGCAGCACGGGCGACGGCGCGCTGCTGACCGGCGTCGTCAACCAGGCCGGCGCGCTGCAGACCAGCCTGACCACGCTCGACGAACGCGTGCAGGCGGCCAGCAAGGGATTGGCGCTGCAGCTCGAGGATCGCCTGCGCGAACAGGCGAAGACACGCTCCACCGCAGCGGTCGCCAAACTGGATCAATCGTTGCTATCGGCCAAGAATGCCGGAGTCGAAGCCAGCGCGGCCGCCACCGGCGTCGCCGCCGCGAAACAGGCGTTGCAGCAGGCGGTCGCCGGCAACGATCGCGCGGTGATCGAGCGCGCGCTCACGGCGGCTGCCAATGCCGGGACGCAGCTCGACAAGGCGATCGCCGCGGCGCCGAAGCTGGCACCCGATGCGCTGCGCAGCCTGGTCACGCTGTACCTCGCCGCTGATTACGCCAAGGTGGCGGTGTGGGATCAGCTCGCCATGCTCCCGGACGAGCGCTCCCGCGCCCAGGCCCTGCTCGTCCGCGCCGCCGCGCGCCTGCACCTGTACGTGCGCGGCGGCGAACAGAACGGCAATCTCAACGCGTCCGTCGACAGCGACTTGCGCGACGCCAAACGCCTCGACCGCGCGCTCAAACCCAACGCACAGGCGTTCTCACCGAAGCTCGTGGCGCGATTCGCGGCGCTGTGACGACGCGTAGGGTGGAACCCGCGCGGCCTGAGATTCAAACGTGCGGGAGACTGATGCGCGGATTCCACCGGGGTTTCGCAGCGATGGAATCCGCGCATCGGCGCCTTCGCGTTTTCATGCCGCAGGGTGCGCGGGTTCCACCCTACGTTTCCTTCAGAACCGCCACACGCCCGACGCCGAATAATTGTCGACGACGTCCGACAGGTCGGCGGCGAAATCGAGTTGGAATTTCTCGAACGACCAGCCGAAGCCGACGCTGTAGTGCATTTCGTCGTCGCCCTCGGTGTACAGGGTCGCGGTCAGGCAATCGGTGACGTTGAGGTTGCAGTTGCCAGGCGCCGAGCCGGAGAACGCGAGGCGATGATCGGGATCGCGCCAGACGCCGCCGCGTAGGAAGAACGGCGTCGCCATTTCGAGGAACGCGTATTCCGCGCCGAAGCGGATTTCGGTGCCGTCGTCGATTTCGATCCGCGGCGCAGTCGGCTCGTTGAAAGCCGATTCGATATTGTCGGTCAGGCGGCTGTATTCGATGAAATTGACATCCAGCGTGAACAGCCAGGCGTCGCTGGGACGGAAGGCCAGGCCCGCGCTGAAGATATTGGGGACATCGAAGCTCGGCGAGAACTGCAATTGATCGCCCGTCGAAACGATGGTGTTGGTGGCGTCGAAATCGAAGCTGCCGCCGCTGCGGTACGCGAGGCCCAGATTCCATTGCGGGGTGAGCTGCCAGAGCGCGCCGAGCGAGTACACGATGTCGTCGTCACCGCCGTCCTGGCGCTGGACGTTGAAAGGCACGGTATCGGTCGCGCGATCGAAACGCTCGTCGACGGAATCGATCGAGAAATCCGAATAGGCGACGGTCAGGCCCAGCGAAAAAGTCTCGCTCACCTTGAAGCCGACGGCGCCACCGAAGTTCTCCACTTCATAGCGAAGGTGCGCGCGCGTCGGCAACAGCTCGTCGGTGGGATTGCCATTGGTGTCGACGAAATGGATCGAATCGGACCGATAGCTGGTCTTGAAATCGCCGATATGGTGATAGAACAGCGAAAACGTGGCGCGCTCGGTGGGATAGACGAACGACAGGAACGACAATTGGGCGACGTCGTCGGAAGCCGAGGCGGTGCCGACGCCGCTCGAGTCGAACGGGTTGCTCAGCGCATTGCCGCCGCTGGCGAAATCGGTGTCGTAGCCGATGTTGCGGCCTTCGATGGCGAATTGTTTCGAGCGCAGGATGGTCAGCCCGGCCGGATTCGCATAGGCCGCGGTGGCGTCATCGGCCAGGCCGGTGAACGCACCGCCGAGCGCGAGCGAACGCGCGCCGGGATTGGAGAAGCTGAACTGGAGGGCGCGATTGACGTCGTCGTCGGAGAGCGCCGACGCGGTGGCCGGAATCAGCGCGATCGCAACGCAGAAAGCAATTCGGGTATGGCGCATGGTCTTCCCCAGTGAACAAGGCACGGGCGGCGGCGCCGCCGGGGGCTGACGTTAGCCAAGCAGCCCGGCAAGGTCAATGCGCCGCCAGCCGTTTGTGCCTCGGTTATGGTGAAATGCCGCAAGCGACGTGAAACGGGGTACGCGGTGGCGAAGTTGCGACTGCTCGACGACGGCCGGTTGCTGCAGATCTTCGACCTCAGCGAGGGCGGCGTCTTCGGGCGCGATCCGGATGCGGATTTCGTCGTCAACCACCTGACGGTGTCGCGCCGCCACGTCGGGTTCACTGTGCGCGGCGCCGAGATCGAGATGCAGGATCTCGGCAGCGCGAACGGCACGTCGGTCAACGGCCGCCAGCTCGATCGCCGGCCATTGCTGCTCGAGCATGGCGACCAGCTGCAGTTCGGCGCGCTGACTGCGAGCTTTCATTCGGCCGAGGGCGACAGCGACGACACCCTGAAACGCGGACCCACGGCCAAGGGCTCGCGCTCGACCACGGTCGGCAGCGCCGGGCTGCTCGAGCACCAGATGCGTCTCGGCCGACTCGCGCAACGGCGCCTGCTGGTCGACCGCCCGCCGACGATCGACGGCTACGAGCTCGCGCACATCCTGCTGCCGGCCATGGGTGTCGGCGGCGATTTCATCCATTGGAGCGAGACCATCGATGGCCGCTTCGGCCTCGTGATCGGCGACGTCTGCGGCAAAGGCGTGCCGGCCGCGATCTACATGGCTTATGTCAGCGGCCTGTTGATGGAGATCGTGCCGAATGCGATCAGCGCGCGCAGCATCCTGGAGCGCACCAATCGCACCCTGCAGCCGCTGCTGGAGCCCGGCATGTTCGTAAGCGCGGTGGCCCTGCTGATCGATCCGGCCGATCACCGCATCGAGCAGGCGAGTGCCGGACACGGGGCGCTGCTGATCAAGCGCGCCGATGGCCGCATCGAGGAGACGCGCGGGCCGCCGGGCCTCGCGCTCGGCCTCGACGCGAACCCCGACATCAGCGCCGCGACGATCGAGCTCGAGCCAGGCGATCTGCTGATGGTGTTCACCGACGGCGTCAACGAGGCCAGGAACAAGGCTGGCGAGGACTTCGAGCGCTGGCGCGTGCTCGACGTGCTGGCGCGCTCCGCGGGCGCCGTCGACGTCACCCGCCGCCTGCAATCCGCCATCGCCCGCCACAGCGACGGCGCCCAGCAGCACGACGACATCACGGTGGTGACGCTGGAACGGCTTTGAAAAGCGGTTCGTGGTTCGTGGTTAGTGGTCCCGAGTCCCGAGTCCCGAGTCCCGAGCCCTTGGTAAGCGCTAACCTGAGCTGTCTGCCCGCCACAACCGGCTGACACTTTGCGCCATCGGCGTGCGTTGGGGTTACCCTAAGGGGAGCCGCCTCCAACTCACCGGGAAGAACCGTGAAAACGATCGCCTTTGCGCTGTTCCTGACTGCGGAGCTGCTGGCCTTGCCCGCGCTTGCCGCGAGCAATCACCCCAAATGGGATGGGGCGTCGACGCTTCAGAAAGCCCACGGCGTCTCCTTGACCAACGTGTCGAGCTCGGCCGACAACTGCGGCGGTGTGCGCTACAGCGCAACGCTGACGTTCACCGGCGGCATCAACGACGGCGGCAACCTGGACACCGTCTGGTTCTTGATCTACGACGACGGTGAGGAGAAGTTCGCGCAGCAGTTCGCGGCCCCGGTCAGCGCCACGCGCTCGTTCTCGGTGTCGGTCGAATACCCGGGCGGCATCGGCCAGTCGGCGCCTGGCATCGGCGTCTATGTCTCCGAGGATCGCGTCACCCAGTCGCCACTGCTGGTGTTCGACCCCTTTATCCCGAACTCGATCGGCGGCTGCTCGATCGGCGGCACCGCGCCGGCGGTGAGCTACTCGCCGGCCGTCGGGTCGACCATTCCGTTCCCTTCCACCGGCG